>WBZM01000303.1_pt1 | contig 74497 bp, 78 predicted proteins | sample 5204271 | NCBI WGS metagenome assembly WBZM01 (sample SAMN12344346, study PRJNA552823) | activated sludge metagenome | biome: Activated sludge suspended growth; feature: Nitrification reactor; material: Wastewater; isolation source: activated sludge from nitrification reactor of wastewater... | reverse complement strand
GAAGAATCCGCCCGCGCGCGGCAACTGCCCCTGGCGCAGCGCCGGCTGGCGCTGCAATCCGGCGGCCGGATGTGCCGGGCCTGGGAGGAGATCGAGGCGCTGACGATCGCCGCGATCGAGGGCTGGTGCGTCGGCGGCGGCGCGGCGATCGCCGCCGCCTGCGACCTGCGGGTGGCCTCCCGAGAAGCGACGATCTACGTGCCCGAGATCGAACGGGGCATGAACCTCTCGTGGGGCGCGGTGCCCCGCATCACCCACCTGGTGGGACCCTCCCGGGCCAAGCGGGTGATCATCCTCTCGGAGAAGATCCCCGCGCCCGAGGCGGCCCAGTGGGGCTTCATCGACTCGCTCACCGAGCCGGGCGGCACGATGGCCGAGGCGATGCGCTGGGCGCAGCGGGCGGCCAACCTGCCGCCGGTGCAGCTGCGGATGATCAAGCAGGCGATCAATGCCAGCGCCTTCGCCCTGGACCGGGCGGTGAGCCACGCCGACTTCGACCAGTTCGCGTTGGCCGCGGCCTCGGGCGACTACGCCGAGGGGACCCGCTCGTTCCTCGAGGGCAGGCCGCCGAAGTACACCGGCGCCTGAACCGGGCGCGCGCGAACCGGCCGGTTCAGGCGGCGTTCAGGACGACGCGCGCCGGCGGCAGCGGTCACCACAGCGCGGCCACCGCGGCCACCAGGATGACCACGCAGGCGACGCCGATCAGCGCGTCGACGTCGAACCGGGCGCGGGAGGCGGCCGGCGGCGCACGCCGCACGACACGGTGAGGCCAGGGTTTGGGTTGGGTCGGGCAGAAGCTGGACATGGGGACCTCCGGACGTCAGGAGCCCTCAGCTTGCCCACGTGCGGGCTCAGGACATGAGCCCGGGTCGGACCGCAGGGGATCGTCGTCCGCCAGCACGCGGACGACCGGGGAAGTCAGCCGAGACGAGCGGCCCGCGCTTCGAGCCGAGCGAGATCGTCGTCGAGCCCACGCAGCCGCGTGTCGAGCTCGCCCAGGCGTGCCCGCGACACCGCCGGCCCCTCGCCCCGGGCCGCCCGCGCCGAGAGGGCCTGGAAGGGTTGCGCGCCGGCGCGCTTGAGCTGCGCCAGCCCGGCACGCGCCCAGCCCATCAGGCGATGGGCGGCCACGTCACCGACCACCTTGGAGAGGTCCTCCTCGGCATCCCAGCGCAGCTGCCGGGCGAGTTCGCCCAGCGCCGCCGCGAGCATCACGTCGCCCTCGACACGAAGATGCCGGGACAGGCCGTCGGGTCCGTCGTCGATCAGGGCCGAGACCGCGTCCGCCGACGGCGTCAGCCAGAGACTGGCGCGCGGCGTGTCGGTGTCCTTGGCCGGTTCGAACAAGCCCTCGGGCGTGATCCGCAGCATCACCACCGGGGCGGGCGACCGGGCACCAGGCTGACCTTGGATCGCCAACCTCACGACGCCGCCGGCATGCGCCCGCAGACGCTCGCGCGCCCAGGGCTGTTGGCGCAACAGGTGCTCGAGCGCGCCGGCCAGTGCCCGCACGCCCAGGCCCTGCGCCCGATCACCCCACTCGCGGGCCAACGCCACCCAGGGATTGGGCGGCGGTGACTCCCCTGGCGGGCGGTCGGGCGCGCCGTCGGCCATCAGGACAACTGCTGGATACCGGCGAGCAGCCAGCCCGATTGACCAGAGACCGGCTTGGTGAGGTTCCAGACCTCATCGAACGGCGCGGCGGCGCCGCCCTCGATCTCGCGGATCATGCCGTGGAACCGCACGCTGGCGATGTACTCACCCGCCTGCGTGTCGATGCCCAGCAGTTCGGCGTTGAGCTGAACGACGTCGGTGCGCTGGCTGGACGCCCCGCGCTCGGCGATCTGCCGCGCGAGCTCGGGGTAGAGCTCATCGGCGGTGAACTCGCGCAGTTCCGACAGGTTCGCGGTGTCGAACGCCGACTGCAGCCGCACGAACTGCTGACGCGCCGCCTTCAGGAAGCCCTCGGCATCGAAGCCGGCCGGGATCCGCGGATTGGCCAGTCCGGCGCTCGGTGCCGCCACCGAGCCGCCGCCGAACGGGGTGTCGGCGGTGCGGGCCATGCCGCCGGGCATCGAGGCCGGCGACACGCTGGCCTCCGGCCCCATCGCGGTGTTGCCGTAGCCCGGAGCCGCCATCACCGGCCGGCCCGTCGCGCCGGCGCGACGCGCCATCACCAGGCGGATCACGACGACGGCTGCGAGCACCAGCAACGCGATCATCACGAAGTTGGCCAGTTCGGCCCCCAGGCCCAGGTGGCTGAAGAGTGCGGCCAGACCCAGGCCGGCGGCCAGGCCGGCGATCGGGCCGAGCCAGCGGTTGCGCGCCGGCTGGGCGGCACCGGCCGCCGCCGCCGCTCCCGGACGCGGGGCCACGGCCTGCGCGGGCGCGGCGGGCGTGCCCGGGGCGACGCCGTTCTGCGGCGCCTGCGCCGGCGTGGCATCGCGCTGGATCTGCTGCGGCGGCGCCTGCCGGCCGACGTTGCGACCGCCACCGAGCCGCGCCGCTTCGGCGTCGACCGCGATCACGGCCAGGCCCACGAAGACGGAGGCGAGAAAACCTGAGAGTCGGGATGTCATGTGTCGTGTCTCCTGTTGTGCCCACTGGGTCGGGATTCGGGCGCCCGACTTTCAAACCATGACCATACCGATGAACCTGGTCGGCGGGTGGTCAGATTCGCACACCTTCGTGCAAAGCCACCACACCCGCGGCCAGATTGAAATATCGGACCCCGGTCAGCCCCACCGAGCGCATCAGTTCGGCCAACGCTTCCTGGTCGGGGTGCATCCGGATCGATTCGGCCAGGTAGCGGTAGCTCTGTGCATCGCCGGCGACCCGCTGCCCGAGCCAGGGCAGGACCTTGAACGAGTAGGTGTCGTACAGCGGCGCGAGCGGCTTCCAGACCTTCGAGAACTCCAGCACCAGCAGACGCCCGCCGGGTTTGAGGACCCGGGTCATCTCGGTCAGCGCCGCCTCCTTGTGGGTCATGTTGCGCAGACCGAAGGCCACCACGCAGCGATCGAAGTACCCGGTGGGGAACGGCAGCCGCTCGGCATCGCAGCGCACCACGGGTTGCGCCTGGCCCTCGTCGAGCAGCCGGTCGCGACCGCGCGCGAGCATCGCGCCATTGATGTCGGTGAGCCACACCTCGCCGCCCGGCCCGACGCGCCGGGCGAACTGGCGGGAGAGATCGGCGGTGCCGCCCGCGACATCGAGGACCCGCATCCCGGGACGCACCGCCGCCTGCGCCACGGTGAACGCCTTCCAGACGCGGTGCAGGCCCGCCGACATCAGGTCGTTCATCAGGTCGTAGCGCGAGGCGACCGAGTCGAAGACCTCGGCCACGCGCGAGGCCTTCTCGGTCTCGGCCACCCGCTGGAAGCCGAAGTGCGTCTGGCCGCCGGGCTCGGGCTTCGGATCGCTCATGATGGCCGGCGCCTGGCTTCGGTGGACTGCATCGGGGCCGCCCCGCCCGCGGCCGGCGCGGCCGGGGTGGGCGGTGCCGCCGGATCGCGGCTGGCCCCCGCCTTCGCCAGCCGATCGAGGTACTCCCGCCACAACTTGGACTCGTTCGTGCCGAGCCAGTGCAGGTAGTCCCAGGCGTACAGGCCGGTGCTGTGGCCATCGGAGAAGCGGAACTGGATCGCGTAGCGCCCGACCGGCTCGACCCCCTCGATGCCGACGTCACGCTTGCCGGTCTGGAGCACCTCCTGCCCCGGTCCGTGGCCGCGCACCTCCGCCGAGGGCGAGTACACCCGCAGGAACTCGAAAGGCAGCCGGAACACCTTGCCGTCGTCGAACTCGATCTCGAGCACGCGCGACTGCTGGTGGACGACGATGCGGGTGGGCGTTGCGGTGGTTTTGTCGAGACCGGCCATCGGGAATCCAGGCAGACGGGAGCGGCGGCGCGCCGCGCGCCGGGCACGCCGACGCGCGCCACGGGATGCGATGGTAGCCCATGGACGTCGCGACGCCCCCGAAGACCCGCGCGAACCCGCGGGCTAGGCGGGGCGTGCGCGCACGCCCACGGCGCCGCGTCAGGTGTTCAGTCGCACGAGCCGAACCCGTTCGAACGTGGCGCCCGATTCGATCGTCGCGTCCAGGCGCACCCGCACGTCGCGCGTGGGTTCACGCAGCGTGATCGTGCTGGATGCACGGAAGCGTCCGGCCGGCAGCAGCAGCGACTCGGGCTCGCCGGTCGCCGGGTCGGCCTCCAGCAGCACCGCATCGTGGAAGAAGGGGTCGTCGCCGCCCCGCACGCCGACCAGCGTCGGGGCGCCGGACCACACCGCGACCCCGATCCGCTGGACCGGAGGCAGGCGAAGTTCGTCGCTCAGGCGCTGCGACAGCGACACGACGCGGCCGAACATGAATCGGGCCGGCTTGCTCGAGCGGGTCGCCACCGCGCCCCCCGAGGGCGACGCGGCGGAGGGCGGCACGATCGTGACGAGGTCGCCCAGCGCCACCGGCGTGGCGAACTCGCGCTCGAAGTACGAGCGCTGTCGCTCGATCGCGACCCAGACCGCGCGCTCGGCCTGGGCGGCCCAGGTGGCGAGCATGTCCTCGCGGGGCTTGTCGCCCAGCGCCATCCGGATGATCGTGTTCTGCTCGAATCGGCCGTAGATGTACGCCCGGTTCGCGGCGGACGCCCAGTCGGCCTTGCCTTCGCGGGATTCGGGGGCGGGCCCCGACAGCTGCGCGGCGCGCTCGGCGCCCTGCAACTTCGGGAAGCCGAAGCGCAGTCGCATCTCGCCCAGCGGGCTGGCCACCGGCGGCAGGTGCACGCACCCCGGGGACCAGCGTTCGGTGAGATCGGCCAACAGCGCCCGGGTGGCCGCCAGCGTCAGGCCGCGCGGCAGTCGCGGTGTGCCGCTCGGATCGAGCGCCTCGATTTCGTCGCGTTGCGCCGCCAGGCGCCGCATCAGCTTGTGCGAATCCAGCCGCACCGCGTGGGTGGCCGACAGGCCGAGCACCGGGCCGTTCGGGCTGACATGGGTCGCGCTGCCGGCCTCGATCCGAAATCCGACCTTCGAGGCCCAGCGCCGCGCCAGGCGAGCCACCAGCAAGCGCTCGGCGTCGCCCCGGCCCTCGGGTTGGGACAGGCCGACCAGCAGGGGGTAGGTGAACAGGCCCCGTCCCGTGGGCGACGGCAGCAGCGGACTCTCGTCGGGCAGCACCACGTCCTGGAAGCTGCTGGCCCGCACGTGCGCGGCGTATCGGCACAGCCGATCCCATTCCACCGGGTCGACCTCGACGTCGTGCCCCTGCAGGCAGGTGATCAGACGCGCCTGGTAGTCGAGCGCGCGCGCCAGCGGCAGGATGGCCCGCAGCGTCGGCGTGGTGCCGGGGATCACCGTCCGCGTGGCCGCGCCGCTCTCGTCGAGCAACTGGGTGTGCAGCCGGGCGAACAGGTCCCGGCCCAGGGCCAGGCCCTCGCGCACCACCGCCAGACGGCGCCGCTCGGCCTCGGGCATCGGGAACACCGCGCCGCGCAGCGTGGCGCCGATCGCCTCGAGCTCCTTCAGATGCGCCGGACGCGCCTGCTCGGCGATCTCGAGCAACAGGTCGGGGGCCTGGGGCGAATGGCTCAGGTTGCGCAACAGGCGTTCGATCGACGCCAGTCGTCCGAGCTCGTTGTCGCCCAGCGTCGCGAGCCAGGCCCGGCAGGTGGCCGCGTCCCTGACCTTGACGCGCTTCGGTTCGACGTCGGAATGTGCTTGCATGGGGAGTCAGTGTCCACACTCGGGTGCGATGGCCGCACTTTCACCGAGGCTTCCCTATCGTCCCTTGAACTTCCGCACGCGGCGAGCGTGCGGAGGGCGCCGCCCGATGAACGGCGCCCGGCCGGCCACGAGCGGCAGGCCGACCCCGATCAGAACTTGGTGTAGCCGCCGTCGATCATCAACTGCTCGCCGGTGTAGTACGACGAGGCGTCGCTCATCAGCCAGACCGCGGCACCGCCGAAGTCGTCGATGTGCCCCCAGCGCCGCGCCGGGATCCGCGGCATCACGTTGTCGCGGAACCGCTCGTTGTTGAAGGAGCGCTCGGTCATGTCGGTGGCGATCCAGCCCGGCAGGATCGAGTTGACCCGGATCTTGTAGCGGGCCAGTTCCACCGCCAGCGCCCGGCAATAGGCGGTGACCGCGCCCTTCGAGGCGCCGTAGTGGCTGTTGCGCGCGGCCCCTTCCACCGCCGCGGTGCTGGCGGTGGCCACCAGCGAGCCGCCACCGCCGCGTTCCACCATGTGGCGGGCCGCGGCACGGAAGGTGAAGAACACGCCGTCGAGGTTGATGCGCAGCACGCGCCGGAATTCGTCGGCGGTCATCTCGAGCACGGTGGTGCCCTTGCCCGAGACGCCGGCGTTGGCGAAGCAGGCGTCGACGCGGCCCATCCGTGCGATCGACTCGGCGAAGGCGCGGTCGACCGCCGCCTCGTCGCCGACGTCGCAGACGATCGCCTCGACCTTGCCCCCGCCGGCCGCGAGCTGGTCGCGCGCCGCGGCGGTCTTGCCGGGGTTCGAGCCCCAGATGGTGACGTGCGCGCCGCTGTCGAGCAGCGCCCGGGCCATGCCCAGGCCGATGCCGCCATTGCCGCCGGTGATGACCGCGGTCCGGCCGGTCAGATCGAAGGGTTTGTACATGGTGAAGTCTCCTCGGGGGTGATGGCCGATTCTAGGCCCTGTTCACCCCCGCGCCGTGCCGGTTCCCGGTCCGGGAATCGCGCGCCCGCCCGATCCGCCGCCGCGCTCAGCCGAGGAGCGCGCGGCCGATCGCCGACCAGAGCTGTCGCAGGCAGGCCGTCATCATCGGCGAGGTCTGCCGCGGAAACGAACCGAAGCCGACGATCATCAGCTCGTGGGCCGGCTCGAGATAGACGAACTGCCCGTGGATGCCCAGCATCGCGAAACGACCGTTCACCGGGTCGAGCTGCCAGAGCTTGTTGTGGTACTGCGCCCCGGGGAAGGCCGCGGCGGCCTCGCCGGCGGCGAAGGCGGCCGCGCGCGAGGGATGCGGCGACTGCGACTCGCGGATGAACCCGGCCGGCACCACGCTGAGGCCGGCGAGGTCGCGACCCTCGTGAAGGTGCAGCAGCGCCCAGCGGGCGAGGTCGCGCAGGCACAGGTTCGCGTGCCCTTCGACGATCGGCAGGCCCGTCGGGTCGAGGTTGAACAGCACGTCCGACTGCAGCCCGAGGCGGGCGACCAGATGCTCCCGGTACAGGTCCACCGCCGGCCGGCGATAGACCGACTGGAGCGCCAGCGGCAACAGGTTGGTCAGGTACGAGGCGTAGTTGAAGACACTGCCCGGCGCCGCGACGCGCTCGCGCAGGTTCTCGACGACGAACGCGAGGCCTCCCTGACCGGGCGGGCGGCTCGCGCCGTAGTAGCCCACGGCCTCGGCGTAACGCCAGTACATCGAGGCCGGGTCCTCGTAGTGCTCCTCGGTGCGGATGCCCACCGCCATGTCGAGCACGTGCTGCACGGTGACCCCGTCCCAGGCGGGAATGTCGGCCAGTGGCGCGACGTGACGCGCGATCGGGTCGTTCGTGTCCAGGCGGCCCTCGGCCTGCGCGATGCCGACCATCATCGCGGTGAGCGTCTTCGTCACCGAGTGCGCGATGTGGTGGTCGTCGGGTCCGATGCCATTGCGGTAGCTCTCGTGGCGCAGCTCGCCGCGGTGCCACACCAGCAAGGCATCGTTGAACAGCCGCCGGTCCAGGAAGGCCTGCGCCGACATCGGCCGGCCGAGCAGCGGGTCGGTGAACTCGAGCGCGTCGAGCGCGAGCGGCCGGCCCACCGGCATCTCGGCCACGGGGCCGCCGCGGGCGAGCACCGCGGTGGGCATGCGCTGCGCGGTGCTGATCTGCCCGCGCGCGAGGTAGGGCGCCTGGTCCCAGGTGCGCTCGCCGTAGCCCAGCGCGTCGGCGGGCGGCCAGGTCGCGGCCATCGTCAGACCAGCACGCGCTCGATGCCGCCCTGGTTGGCCCGGGCGACGTAGTCGGCCATCCAGTTCGCCCCGAGCGTGTGCCGCGCGATCTCGACCACGATGTAGTCGGCCTGCAGCCCGGTGTCGTCCTCGTAGCGCGACAGGCCCTGCAGGCACGACGGGCAGGAGGTCAGGATCTTCACCGGGCCGTCGAAGGCCGCGCCGGACGCGGCGCCCTCGCCCTTGACCGGGATCGCGCGCAGCGCCTGCGCGCCACGCCGCAGCTCCTCCTCCTTGCGGAAGCGCACCTGCGTGGCGATGTCGGGCCGGGTGACCGCGAGCGTGCCGCTCTCGCCACAGCAGCGGTCGTTGCGCTCGATGTGGCCGTTGAGCGACTCGTTCATCAGCGTGTTGACGACCTTGGCCGAGGCGTAGGTCTTCATCGGCGTGTGGCAGGGCTCGTGGTACAGGTAGCGCGAGCCGGTGACGCCCTCGAGCCGCACCCCCTTCTCGAGCAGGAACTCGTGGATGTCGATGATCCGGCAGCCCGGGAAGACCTTCTCGAACTCGTAGCCCTGCAACTGGTCGTAGCAGGTGCCGCAGCTGACCACGACGGTCTTGATGTCGAGGTAGTTCAGCGTGTTGGCCACGCGATGGAACAGCACCCGGTTGTCGGTGATGATCTGCTCGGCACGGTCGAACTGCCCCGAGCCACGCTGCGGGTAGCCGCAGCACAGGTAGCCCGGCGGCAGCACGGTCTGCACGCCGACCGACCAGAGCATCGCCTGCGTGGCCAGCCCCACCTGCGAGAACAGCCGCTCGGATCCGCAGCCCGGGAAGTAGAACACCGCCTCGGCGTCGACCGTGGTGTTCTGCGGGTCGCGGATGATCGGCACGTAGCGCGCGTCCTCGATGTCGAGCAGCGCGCGCGCGGTGCGCGTGGGCAGCCGGCCCGGCATCTTCTTGTTGACGAAGTGGATCACCTGTTCGCGCACCGGCGCCCGACCCACGCTGGCCGGCGGCTTGGCCGTCTGCCGACGGGCGACGGTGGCCAGCAGGTCGTTGGCCAGGCGCTGGGCCCGGTAGCCCAGGCCGACCATCGCCGCGCGCGTCGCGTTGATGGTGTCCGGATCCTTCGCGTTCAGGAAGAACATCGCCGCGGCATTGCCGAGGTTGAACTTCTTGCGGCCCATCTTGCGCAGCAGGTTGCGCATGTTCATCGACACGTCGCCGAAGTCGATGTCCACCGGACAGGGCGTCTCGCACTTGTGGCAGACGGTGCAGTGGTCGGCCACGTCGGCGAACTCGTCCCAGTGCTTGATCGAGATGCCGCGCCGGGTCTGCTCCTCGTACAGGAAGGCCTCGACCAGCAGCGAGGTGGCCAGGATCTTGTTGCGCGGCGAATAGAGCAGGTTCGCGCGCGGCACGTGCGTGGCGCACACCGGCTTGCACTTGCCGCAGCGCAGGCAGTTCTTCACCGAGTCGGCGATCGCGCCGATGTCGGAGGCCTGCAGGATCAGCGACTCCGCGCCCATCAGCCCGAAGCTGGGCGTGTACGCGTTGCGCAGGTCGCCGCCGGGCAACAGCTTGCCGCGGTTGAAGCGGCCCTGCGGGTCGACCCGGCGCTTGTAGTCGCGAAACGGCGCGAGCTCGGCCTCGGTGAGGAACTCGAGCTTCGTGATGCCGATGCCGTGCTCGCCGGAGATCACGCCATCGAGCGAGCGCGCCAGCGACATGATCCGCGCCACCGCCGCCTCGGCCTCCTTGAGCATGCCGTAGTCGTCGGAGTTCACCGGCAGGTTCGTGTGGACGTTGCCGTCGCCGGCGTGCATGTGCAGCGCGACGAACACCCGGCTGCGAAGCACCCGCTTGTGGGTCTCGTCGCAGCGCTTGAGCAGCGGCTGGAAGGCCTGACCTTGCAGGATGCGCGCCAGCGGCTCGCGCACCTCCTTCTTCCACGACACCCGGATCGTCCGGTCCTGCAGCAGCACGAACAACGGCGCGTCGGGGTCGGTCGCGAGCCGGGCCTGCGCCTCGGGCAACGCGGCCTCCAGTCCCAGCGCGACGAAGCGGTCGCGCACGGCGCTCAGCGGGGCGTCGATCGACTCGAGCAGGAAACGCCAGCGGGCACGGGTGGCCTCGACCAGCTCGGTGGCCTGGCGCGTGCGCTCGGCCACGAGTTCATCGACCGACAGGCGCTCCATCTCGATGTCGTCGGTCTTGCCCAGCGGCACCTCGCCGGCGAACAGCGCGTCGATCTCGTCGAGCAGCCGCAGCTTGTTGCGCGTGGACAGTTCGATGTTGATGCGCTCGATGCCGTCGGTGTACTCGCCCATCCGCGGCAACGGGATCACGACGTCCTCGTTGATCTTGAACGCGTTGGTGTGCCGCGCGATCGCGGCGGTGCGCGAGCGGTCGAGCCAGAAGGTCTTGCGCGCCTCGGGCGAGACCGCGCTGAAGCCCTCGCCGGACCGGGCGTTGGCCAGGCGCACCACCTCGGCGGTGGCGCGCGCCACCGCCGAGTCGTCGTCGCCGACGATGTCGCCGATCAGCACCATTTTGGGCAGTCCGCCGCGGCGCGACTTCGTGGTGTACCCCACCGCGCGCAGGTAGCGCTCGTCCAGGTGCTCCAGACCCGCCAGCAGCACGCGCGGGGGCGCGCCCGGCGCGCCGGTGGCCGCGCGCGACAGGCCGTCGAGGTAGTCCTTGATCTCGACGATCGAGGGCACCGCGTCCTTCGGCTGGCCGAAGAACTCGAGACAGACGGTGCGGATGTGCGGCGGCATCCGGTGCAGCACCCAGCGCGCCGAGGTGATCAGGCCGTCGCAGCCCTCCTTCTGCACGCCGGGCAGGCCGGCGAGGAATTTGTCGGTGACGTCCTTGCCCAGGCCGGCCTTGCGAAAGCGCGCGCCCTCGATCTCCAGCATCTCGCGGCGGATCGGTTCGCCCCGCATCCGGCCGCCCGGGCCGAGTTGCCCCGGCGAATACCAGCACAGCTCGAAGCGCGCGAGCGCCGCGTCGTGGATCTTGCCCAGGTTGTGGCCGACGCGGGTCACCTCGAGCCAGTCGCCCTGCGGATCGACCATCCGCCACCAGGCGAGGTTGTCCACCGCGGTGCCCCACAGCACCGCCTTCTTGCCGCCGGCGTTCATCGCGATGTTGCCGCCGACGCAGGAGGCCTCCAGCGAGGTGGGGTCGACCGCGAACACCAGGCCCGAACGCTCGGCGACGTCGGTCACGCGCTTGGTCACCACGCCCGCCTGCGCGAACACGGTGGGGGTCTCGTCGTCACGGCCGGCCAGGCGCAGGCGCTCGACCGCGCCGAGCGCATCGAGCTTCTCGGTGTTGATCACCGCCGACAGCGCGGTCAGCGGGACCGCGCCACCGGTGTACCCGGTGCCGCCGCCGCGCGGAATGATCGTCAGGCCGAGCTCGATGCAGGTGGCCACCAGCGGTGCCATCTCGGCCTCGGTGTCGGGCACCAGCACGACGAAGGGGTACTCCACCCGCCAGTCGGTGGCATCGGTGACGTGCGACACGCGCGACATGCCGTCGAAGCGGATGTTGTCGCGGTGCGTGTGCCGTGACAGCGCCCGCAGCGCGCGTCGGCGCAGGCGGTCGGCCTCGGTGAACTCGCGCTCGAACGCGACGACCGCGTCCTGGGCCAGGCTCACCAAGCGCTCGACGCGCGCGGCTCGCGCCTGCGCGATCGGGTCCGCATGGGTGTCCAGGTCGCGGGTGCGCCGACGCTCGATCTCGTGCAGACGGTGACGCAGCGCCTCGATCAGCAGGCGCCGGCGCTTCGGGTTGTCGATCAGGTCGTCCTGCAGGTACGGATTGCGCCGGACGACCCAGATGTCGCCCAGCACCTCGAAGAGCATCCGGGCGGAGCGACCGGTGCGGCGCTCACCGCGCAGTTCGTCGAGCAGGCCCCAGGCATCCTCGCCGAGCAGCCGCATCACGATCTCGCGATCGCTGAACGAGGTGTAGTTGTACGGGATCTCCCGCAGGCGCGTCGGGCTGCGGGCGTCGGCGTGCAAGGCGGGCAGGGGCAGCGGCGCGTTCATCGGAGCCTGGCCTGAACAGGGCCGGCCATTCTAGCGTGGCTGTTCTTGCGGTGCAGCAAGCCCTTCCCGCGCTCAGGGCGGGCGGCCTCGCCTCACCCGGGCGGCCAGGCCTGCGCCGGCCCGGGCCGCGCGCGGCCGACGACACCGGTCAGAGCAGGTAACCCGGCGTGATCGGCGCGCCATCGGTGTCGAAGGCGGCCAGGCCCTGGGTCAGGCCGGTCGTCAGGAGATGCCCGAGCGCCCCGTTGGTCGGGCTGCCGAGGAAGTCCTCGAGCCGCTCGCTCACGAAGGCCGCCGCGGCCGGGTGATCGCGCAGGTAGCGCGGCGCATCGAAACGCGCCAGCCGGGGATCCGCGACCCGCCCCTCCCACACGCCGTGCAGGTTCCAGTGCTGGAACAGCGTGGCCTCGTCCAGCGCCAGGGCGCGCAGGTCATCCCAGTGTTGCCCGTACCAGGCCGCGTCGAACCAGGCGGAAGGCCGCAAGCCGCGCGCGGCGCCGCCCGAGAGGTAGTGCCCGGCCAGCGCATCCAGGGCGTCCACGGGCACCGCCGCGCTGTGCGCCAGGCGGTAGTACACCGGGTCGAACAGGAAGCTGGCGTGCGTCGACCGGGACGGCGTCCGATCGGCGGGCGGCGCCAGCAGCGGCAGGACCGCGTCGTCGAACACGAGGATCTCGACCCCGGTCAGCGTGTCGTGGCCGGCGTCACCGCGCAGGGCCTCGACCCGCCAGCTGCCGGGGAGCCAGCCCACCCGGTAGTCGCTGCGCGGCCCGGGAAACACCGCGCTGTCCAGTCCCGGGCCGCCCTCGAGCCGATCGTCCCCGGCGCCCCCGACCAGCGTGTTGGCCCCGGCATTGCCCTGCAGCGTGTTGGCGCCGGCATTGCCCGCGGCGTTCAGCGGCGCCTCGCCCTCGAGGCGCAAATGCTCGATGGCCGCGGGAAGCGTCCACGACACCCAGGCCACCGCCTGGTCGATGCCGCCGTCGGGGGGTTCGTCGATCCGGGTGTCCGGCCGGTCGATCACGAAGACATCCGGGCCTGCCGAACCGGGCAGCACCCGCACCCCGTCGTCGTCGAGGATCTCGATCCGCGCCGAACCGGCCGCACCGCCCGCCCCGGCCAGCGTCAGCCGCGCGGACTCGGTCGCCTCGACGAGCGGGTCGTCGATCAGGTCCAGGGGCACGGTCTTGATCGTCTCCCCGGGGGCGAAGACCAGGGTGCCGGCCGGCGGCAACACATCGGCGCCGAGGGCCGCCGTGTCCCCGACCAGGGTGACGCCGACCACCGCCGCGTCCCGGACCGGCGCCGCCAGGCGCACCACGATCGCCGCCTCGTCCAGCGACTCCGGCACCCGCACGTCCGCCACCGCCAGGGCCGGGCGCGCCTGCGCCGGCGCGTCGCTCGCGGCGATCGTCACCACGCCCACCGGGTCGCTCACGAGCGCGCCCGTCACTCGCGCCAGCGCCAGCCCGAAGGCCTCGTCAGGCTCCTCCGCGCTGTCGTCGACCAGGTCGACGCTCACCGTGCGCACCGTCTGCCCGGGCAGGAACACCAGGCGGCCCAGCGTGGGCGTGAAGTCGCGCCCGGCGTTGGCCTGCCCATCGACCGTGAGGTAGTCCACCGAGACCCACTGCTCGGCGGGCCGGTCCAGCCGCAGCACGAACCGCGCCTGCCGGTCGACTTCATCGACCCAGCCGTCGCTCACCGTCAGCGCCGGCGTGCCCGCCGGGGCGTCGTTGTCGACGACGGTGATCCGCGCGCTGTCGTCCCTCAACACCGCGCCCTGGGGCGACGTCAGGCGAACCGTCAGCGACTCGGCGCGCTCACCCTGCGCGTCGTCGTGGATCGCCACCCGCAGCACCCGCGAGGTCTCGCCCGGCACGAAGGTGACGACGCCGCCCGCGCCGCGGTAGTCGATGCCCTCGAGCGCGCTCGCGGGCGCACTCGCCCAGGTCACCGAGACCGGCTCGGGGGTCGGCCCGTCCAGCCGCAGCACCAGGTCGGCGAATCCCGCCGATTCGTCGACCACCCCGTCGTCGATCCGCAGGCCCGGCAGCGCCCGGGCGGGCGCGTCGTTCGCCACGATCACGGCACGCCCCGCGGGCTCGGGCGCGAGCGCACCGAGCACGTCGGTGACCACCAGCGAGAGGTCCTCGTCGGCTTCGGCGAGGGTGTCATCGAGCAGCGCGACGCGCACGGTGCGCAGCACCTCGCCGGGGCCGAATCGCAGGGACCCTGTCGCGGGCAGGAAGTCCTCGCCGGGCGAGGCCGAACCGGCGCGCACCGCAAAGCTCAGCGAGACCTCGTCGGTGGCCGGGCGATCCAGGCGGACCGCAAAGCGGATCTCGCCCGCCCCCTCGTCCACGATCGGCGACCCGAGGGACACGACCGGCACGCCCGGCGGGGCGTCATCGTCGATCACCGTGACCCGCGCCTGCGACGTGGCGAGTCGGGCGGCCCCCGCGGGACTCACCGACAGGTGAACCGGCAGATCCTGCGGCGGCCCGGGCCGCGCGTCGTCGGACCACGCGAGACGAAAGTGGGCGACGGTCTGGCCAGGCGCCAGCGTCACCTGCCCGGCCTCGCCGGGCGCCCCCGCCGTCAGGCCGTCGGCGCGCACGTGGTCGAGGACCACCGGCACGGCCGCGGGCGCGTGCAGCCGAACCACGAACTCGGCGCTGCCCGAGGATTCCGCCGCCAGCCGGTCGTCCACACGCAACCAGGGCTGCGCCACCGCCGGCCAGTCGCTCGCGGCGATCGTCGCCTCGACCCGATCGACACCCACCCGCGCGTCCACGAAGCCGAACAGCGCGAGCGTGAACCGCTCGTCGGGTTCGACCACCGCGTCGTCGATCAGGGGCACGGTGATCGTGCGGCGTGTCTCGCCCGCGTGGAACGCGACCTCGCCGACCACCGCGACGTAGTCCTCGCCGGCCCGGGCCGAGCCGTCCAGCGTCTGGAACTGCCCACGGACCGAGCCGTCCGAGGGGCGGTCCAGTGTCAGCGTGAAGCGCAGTTCTCCGGCCGCCTCGTCGACGATCGGCTCGTCGACCCGGACCACGAATCCCATGACCTAGTTTCCGAAGGGTGACAACAGCCAGCGCCACCAGGCATCGGGCACCCACAGCAGCACACTGGTCATCACCGAATATCGCACCACCCGGCCGAGCGCGATCCACCCGATGCATGGCCAAAAGGGCAGTCGCAGCCAGCCGGCCACGGTGCACATCGGATCGCCCACCACCGGCAGGAACGACAGCATCAGGGCCTTCGGTCCGAGGCGCTCGAACCACCCGAGATACCGGTGATGGTGTCGGTCGCGCGCGATGGCGGCGTTGGCGCCCAATCCGAGCCAGTAGTCCACCGCCCCGCCCAGGGTGTTGCCGGCGGTCGCGACCATCACCACCGTCCAGAACTGGTCGGGATTGAGTTTCGCGTACCCGAAGACCGCCGGCTCGGAACCAAGCGGCAACAGCGTCGCCGAGACGAACGCGATCAGGAACACCGACGACAGTCCGTTGGTCGGCAGCGCGAACCACTCGATCAGGCGTTGGACCAGCGTCTCCATGGCGGCGCAGTCTAGCAGCGGGCCAGGCGGCGTCCGACGCGCGGCGCCACGACGCGAAGGGGAATCCCACGGCGTCGCGCGGCACTTGACCGCCACCGTCGTGCGACCCATCGTCGGGGGCGATGCCCTCCTTTCCCGCGCAGGCCGATCCGATGCCCCCGACACCCCAAGCCGTCGATGCCCACCCGCCCCGCGAGATCGCGGAACTCGTCGAGAGCCTGGGCGTGGCCAAGGCCCACACCGACACGCTGACCCTGTTCGTGCTCGCGGTCCTGGCGGGCGCCTTCATCTCGCTGGGCGCGCTGTTCCACACCGTGGTGATCAGCGACACCGGCCTGGGGTTCGGGATGACCCGACTGGTGGGTGGATTGAGCTTTTGCCTCGGGCTCGTGCTGGTCGTGGTCGCCGGCGCGGAACTCTTCACCGGCAACAACCTGATCGCGATGGCCTGGGCGAGCGGCCTGGTGGACACCCGCGCCCTGGTGCGCCACTGGGTGATCGCCTACCTGGGCAACGTGGTCGGCTGCCTGGGCACCGTGCTGCTGGTGGTCTTCGCCGATCTGGGCGCGCTGGGCGGTGGCGCGGTCGCCCGCGCCGCGGTGTCGATCGCCCAGGCGAAGTCCGGCCTGCCCTGGCTCGAGGCCTTCGCCCGAGGCGTCCTGTGCAACACGCTGGTCTGCCTCGCGGTGTGGCTCGCGATGGGCGGACGCAGCGTCACCGACAAGATCCTCGCGATCGTGTTCCCGGTCACCGCCTTCGTGGCCGCGGGCCTGGAGCACTCGGTGGCCAACTGGTTCTTCCTGCCCTGGGGCTGGCGCTTGGACCCCGCCGGCGTGGTGGCGGTGGACGGCAGCGCGCGCAACCTGGTGGCGGTCACCGCGGGCAATCTGGTGGGCGGTTCCCTGCTGGTGGCCGGCGTCTACTGGATGGCCTACCTGCGTGGCGCGCACCGGCGGCCAGGGCCCGGCGGCTAGAATCGGCGGTTGTCCGGCAGTTCGCGCGACGCCGCGCGAAGCCCACCGAGCCTGTGATGACCACCCAGTACCTCAAACGCATCCTCACCGCCCGCGTCTACGACGTGGCCCGCGAAACGCCGCTCGAAGACGCGCCGCAGCTGTCCGCGCGCATCGGCAACCGGCTGCTGCTCAAGCGCGAGGACATGCAGGACGTGTTCTCGTTCAAGCTGCGCGGGGCCTACAACAAGATGGCCCACCTGACCGAGGACCAGCTCGCGCGCGGCGTGATCGCGGCCTCCGCGGGCAACCACGCGCAAGGGGTCGCGCTGGCCGCCGCGAAGATGGGCTGCCGCGCGGTGATCGTGATGCCCGTCACCACGCCCCAGGTGAAGGTCGACGCGGTGCGCGGCCGCGGCGCCGAGGTGGTGCTGCACGGCGACAGCTACAGCGATGCCTACGGCAAGGCGCTCGAACTGCAGACCCAGCAAGGCCTCACGTTCGTGCACCCATTCGACGACCCGGACGTGATCGCCGGCAATGGCACGATCGGCATGGAGATCCTGCGCCAGCACCAGGGGTCGATCCACGCGATCTTCGCCGCGATCGGCGGCGGGGGCCTGATCTCCGGCATCGCCGCCTACGTGAAGCAGGTGCGCCCCGAGATCAAGCTGATCGGCGTGCAGGCCACCGATTCCGACGCGATGGCGCGCTCGCTGAAGGCCGGTCGCCGGATCGAGCTGGCCGACGTGGGCCTGTTCTCGGACGGCACCGCGGTGAAGAAGGTGGGCGAGGAGACCTTCCGCCTGTGCAAGGCCTACGTCGACGACATCGTTCTGGTCGACACCGACCAGCTGTGCGCCGCGATCAAGGACGTCTTCCAGGACACCCGCTCCATCCTGGAGCCGGCCGGCGCGATGGCGGTCGCCGGCGCCAAGGCCTACGTCGAGCGCGAGGGCATCGCCCACCAGACGCTGGTGGCGATCGCCTGCGGCGCGAACATGAACTTCGACCGGCTGCGTTTCGTGTCCGAACGCGCCGAGATCGGCGAGCAGCGCGAGGCGGTCTTCGCGGTCACCATCCCCGAGGAGCGGGGCAGCTTCCGTCGCTTCTGCGAGGCGGTGGGCGCGCGCAACGTCACCGAGTTCAACTACCGGATCGCCGACCCGAAACTCGCGCACGTGTTCGTCGGGGTGCAGATCCAGCGCCGCAGCGAGGCCGTCGAGATCGCCGAGGGGCTGCGCGCGGCCGGCTTCGCCACGCTCGACCTCACCGACGACGAGCTGGCCAAGCTGCACATCCGCCACCTGGTGGGCGGACACTCGCCGCTGGCGCGCGACGAGCGCCTGTACCGCTTCGAATTCCCGGAGCGGCCGGGCGCGCTGATGAAGTTCCTCTCCAGCATGAGCCCGAACTGGAACATCTCGCTGTTCCACTACCGCAACCACGGCGCGGACTACGGCCGCATCCTGGTGGGCATCCAGGTGCCGGACAACGAGAAGCGGGCGTTCCGCCACTTCCTCGATTCGCTGGGCTACGCCCACGAGGACGCCAGCCAGCACCCCGCCTATCGGCTGTTCCTGAGCGCCCAGAACGGCTGATACCCCGGTCCGGGGGGTGCTTTTCCGGGGTATCCGGGGGCTCACCGGACCGGTACAATCCCGAAGCCCATGCACCTGATCGCCCTCGGCCTGAACCACAACACGGCGCCCGTCGCCGTGCGCGAGCGCGTGTCGTTCCCCGGAGACGGGTTGCGCGACGCGCTGGCCGACATGCGCGAGCGCCTGCGCACGCTGGTGCCCGAGGGCGCGATCCTGTCCACCTGCAACCGCACCGAGATCTACTGCGCCACCCCGCAGCCGGCCGATGTCACCCCGGCGGTGTCCGAGTGGCTCTCGCAGCGCCAGGGCCTGGTGGCCAGCCAGCTCAGCTCGCACCTGTACGTGCTGCCGGGCAACGAGGCGGTGCGACATGCCTTCCGGGTCGCGGCGGGGCTGGACTCCATGGTGCTGGGCGAGCCACAGATCCTCGGCCAGATGAAGGAGGCGGTGCGCGTGGCGCACGACGCCGGCGCCCTGGGCACCCACCTGCACCAGCTCTTCCAGCGCTCGTTCGCGGTGGCCAAGGAGGTGCGTTCCACCACCGAGATCGGCGCCCACTCGGTGTCGATGGCCGCGGCCGCGGTGCGGCTGGCCAAGCGCATCTTCGAAGACCTGCGCGAGACCCGCGTGCTGTTCGTCGGCGCCGGCGAGATGATCGAGCTGTGCGCCACGCACTTCGCGGCCCAGCACCCCAAGGCGATCGTCGTCGCCAACCGCACCCAGGCGCGTGGCGAGAAGCTCGCCCGGCAGTTCAACGGCAGCACGCTGCGCCTGAACGACCTGCCCGAGTCCCTCGACCAGTTCGACATCGTCGTCTCGTGCACCGCCAGCACCCTGCCCCTGATCGGGCTGGGCATGGTCGAGCGCGCCACCCGCGCGCGCAAACGGCGCCCGATCTTCATGGTCGACCTCGCCGTGCCGCGCGACATCGAGCCCGAGGTCGCCCGCCTGGACGACGTCTTCCTCTACACGGTCGACGACCTCGGCAAGGTGGTGCAGACCGGCGTCGAGAACCGCCGTGCGGCGGTGGCGCAGGCCGAGGCCATCATCGAGACCCGGGTCGACGCGTTCATGCAGTGGCTGTCGGCGCGCCAGACGGTGCCCCTCATCCGCGAACTGCACGCCCGCGGCGAAGCGCTCAAGCAGGCCGAGCTCGAACGGGCCCGGCGCCTGCTCGCCCGAGGCGACGACCCCGCCGCGGTGCTCGAGGCCCTGGCCGCGGGCCTCACCGGCAAGTTCCTGCATGCGCCCACCGCGGTGCTGCAACGGGGCGGTGATGACCGCGACGCCCTGATCCGCCTGCTCGACCAGGTCTTCCCCGGGCGCCACTAGCCCTGGCCGGGACCTGTCCCGGCCACCCCGCCGTCTGCCCATTCCCCATGAAACCGTCGATGCTCGCCCGTCTCGAGAGCCTGGAGCAGCGGCTCGCCGAAGTGAACCTGCTGCTGTCCGACCAGGCCTCGGCCCGCGACCTCGACGCGTTCCGGCGCCTGAACCGCGAGCACGCCGAGCTGACGCAGGTGGTCTCGCACCTGCACGCCTGGAAACAGGCCAGCGCCGACCACGCCGCGGCGATCGCGATGCGCGAGGACCCGGAGATGCGGGCCTTCGCCGACGAGGAGGCCGCCAGCGCACTGGCGCGCGGCACGCAGGAAGAGGCGATGCTGCAACGGCTGCTGCTGCCGCGCGACCCCAACGACGACCGCAACGTGATCCTCGAAATCCGTGCCGGCACCGGCGGGGACGAATCGGCGCTGTTCGCCGGCGACCTGCTGCGCATGTACCTGCGCTACGCCGAGCGCCAGCGCTGGCAGACCGAGCTGATGTCCGAGAGCGCCTCGGAGCTGGGCGGCTACAAGGAGGTGATCGTGCGCATCGCGGGCGACGCGGTGTACTCGCGCCTGAAGTTCGAGTCCGGTGGCCACCGGGTGCAGCGCGTGCCCGCGACCGAGGCGCAGGGCCGTATCCACACCTCGGCGTGCACGGTGGCGGTGATGGCCGAGGCCGATGACGCGGGCGACGTGCGCATCGACCCGGAGGAGCTGCGCATCGACGTCTTTCGCGCGTCGGGCGCCGGCGGCCAGCACGTGAACAAGACCGAATCCGCGGTGCGCATCACCCACCTGCCCACCGGGATCGTCGTCGAATGCCAGGACGACCGATCGCAGCACCGCAACCGCGACAAGGCGATGAAGGTGCTGGCCACGCGGCTGCGCGATCGGCAGTTGCAGCAGGCCCAGGCGCGCGAGGCCGCGCACCGCAAGTCGCTGATCGGCTCGGGCGACCGGTCCGAGCGGATCCGCACCTACAACTTCCCGCAGGGCCGGCTGACCGACCACCGCATCAACCTCACGCTCTACAAGCTCGACCGCGTGATGGAGGGCGATCTCGACGAGGTCCTCGACGCGCTGAACACCGCCCACCAGGCCGAGCAGCTCGCCGCGCTCGCCGAGGCCGCTTGACGCCCAGCTTCGACGCCCTGCTCGCCGACAGCGGCCTGCCGCGCGCCGACGCCCGGGTGCTGCTCGAGATCGCCAGCGGCCGCCGCCGCGAGTGGCTGATCGCCCACGGCGACGAAGCCGCCGACGGCCCCACCGTCGAGCGTTTTCGGGCGCTGGCGGCCCGACGTCGCGCGGGCGAACCGGTGGCCTACCTGGTCGGGCACCGCGAGTTCCGCGGCCTGCGCCTGGGTGTCGGCCCCGAGGTGCTGATCCCCCGGCCCGAAACGGAAGGCCTGGTGGAGCTCGCGCTCGCGCGGCTCACGCCGGGCGCCGCGCTGCTCGACCTGGGCACGGGCAGCGGCGCGATCGCGATCGCGATCGCGCACGCCCGGCCGGACGTCCGGGTGACGGCCACCGATCGCAGCGCGGCGGCGCTCGAGCGAGCCCGCGACAACGTCCGCCGACTGCTCGACCCGGTGGCGGCCGGCGGGATCGAATTCATCGCCGGCGACTGGTGGGGCGCGGTGCCCGCGGGCCGGCGTTTCGACGTCATCGTGTCCAACCCTCCCTACATCGCCGAGGCCGACCCGCACCTCGCCCGCGGCGACCTGCGCTTCGAACCGGCCGGCGCGCTCGCGTCCGGCGCGGACGGACTGCGCGACCTGCGCACGATCATCGACGGGGCCCCGGCGCACCTGCTGCCCCTGGGTTGGTTGATGGTGGAACACGGACACGACCAGGGCGCCGCGGTGCGCCAGCGTATGGATCGGGCGGGTCTGCGCGACACACGCACCGAGCGCGACCTGCAATCGCTGGAACGGATCAGCCTCGCCCGCCGGCCCGCGATTCGCGACTGAACGGACACCGCGGTGTTCCTGCCCTAGAATGAAGCCTGACACACGGAGACAACCATGGACGCCAAAGCATTCATCGAGAAGACGGTCACCGACAACCCCGTGGTGCTGTTCATGAAAGGCACCGCCCAGTTCCCGCAGTGCGGTTTCTCGGGTCGCGCGGTGCAGATCCTCAAGGCCTGCGGTGTGCGCAATCTCGTCACGGTCAACGTGCTCGAGGACGACGAGGTCCGCCAGGCCATCAAGGAATACGCGAACTGGCCGACGATCCCCCAGCTCTACGTCAAGGGCGAGTTCATCGGGGGCTCGGACATCCTGTCCGAGATGTTCCAGTCGGGCGAGCTGCAAAAGCTGCTGCCGCAGCAGGAAGCCGCCTGAGGCGTCGCGGCCGGGGCTCGCGAACGGGCGCACGGCCGGCGTCACCTCCAACAGACCCATAAGAAAGCGAGACACCCCATGAAGATCCTGGTCGCGACCGACGGCTCCAAGAATGCGCTGCGCGCGGTGAAATACGCGGTGAAGCTCGCCGGCGAGCTCAAGGGCGAGACGACCATCACCCTGGTCAGCGTGCACGACGACGTCGCGTTTCGCCACGCCGAGCGCTTCGTGGGCAAGGCCGCGGTCACCGACTACCTGCGCGAACTCTCCGACAAGGATCTCGCCGAGGCGCGCAAGGCGCTGGACAAGGCTGGCGTGCGGCACGACATGATCATCCGCACCGGCAACATCGGCGTGGAGATCGCCAACGCGGCCGGCGACGGCAAGTTCGACCTGCTCGTGATGGGCTCGAAGGGGCGCTCGGCGCTGAAGGATCTGCTGATGGGCTCGGTGGCACAGCGGGTGATGGAACTCGCCAAGACCCCGGTGCTGATGGTCAAGTAGGCCGGCGATGCGCCTGCTGATCGGGTGGGCGATCAACGCGGCGTGCCTGCTCGCGCTGCCCTACCTGCTGCCCGCGATCCAGGTCCGGGGGCTGATGAACGGCCTCGTGGCCGCGCTGGTGCTGGGCCTGCTGAACACGCTGATCCGCCCGGTGCTGTTGCTGCTCACGCTGCCGATCAACCTGATCACGCTGGGCCTGTTCACGCTGGTGATCAACGGATTCCTGTTCTGGCTGGCCGCACGGGTGCTCGAGGGCTTCTCGGTCGCCAGTTTCGGGTGGGCGATCATCGGCGCGCTGTGCTACAGCCTGATCAGCTGGGCGGTCAGCGCCTTGCTGCTGGGTCGGCGCGACTGAGCACCCGCAGGTGAGCACCCGCTCACGCATCGATGTGTGCGCGTTGTCACCCTGACCGAACCGTCAGCGGTCGACAATCACCGACAGACGGCGATCGGTGCCGTCGGATTCGAGGCAGCCATGACGCAGAAGTTCGATTTCGACGAATGGGCAGAGTTGTACCAGCGCGATCCCGCGGCCTTCGAGGCGCGGCGCAAGGCGGTGCTGGCCCTGGAGCTGGCCAAGGCGGGCCCGGCGCTGGCGGCCAATGCGAAGGCGGTGCTGGGACGGCTCGAAGAGCAGGTGGCGGGCAAGGACGACGCCGAGCGCATCCGCACCTCGATGGTCTGGATGGCCGCCTCGATGCGTCAGCTCGCCGGCAAGATGCAGGAGCTCGGCAAGGCCACCTCGCAGTTCGATCGGGCCTTCACGCAGCGCTGACCGCCCGGCGGTTCACACGCACTGCAGTGGCCGCGAATCCGAGGGATCGCTCACGGCCTGCAGGATCCGGTCGATCGACTCCAGGAAGCGGGTCGAACTGAGCGGCTTGCGCCAGGCGTCGTCGAACAGGTTCTGGGGCAGGGGCGGCAGGTCGGCACTGAAGGCCACGCAGTGCGCCGAGCGACGCCACTGCGCGTGCTCGTCGGCCAGCCGGCGCACCAGCATCTCGCCACTCATGTCGGGCAGGCGCAGATCCGACACCAGCACCGCCGGCTGCCACTCGCGAACCTTGGCCAACGCCTCCTGGCCATCGAAGGCGAGCTGAAGTTCCACCTGGGGTCGCGCCTTCAGATACTGCGTGACGATGCCCCGGCTCACCGGGTCGTCCTCCACCAGCAGCAGGCGCGTCCGAGGCCGCTCCGACATCGTGGGCGCCTCGACGCGGCCACGACCCCGCGTCGCCGACGCGAGCGTCGCCGCATCGGGCAGGACCAGCTCCAGGTCGGTGCCCTCGCCGTGGCGATCGGGCACGAGGCGCAACTCGCCGTCCATCGCGCGCAGGCCATCGCGCGCCAGCCGCAGTCCCAGGCCGACGGCCGACTCGCCGCGTTCGCCCAGCGGATCGAAGGCGCACGCCAGTGAGTCCGGCGTGCGCCCGGGCGCGAAGCCCTCCCAGCGGATCGCCCGGCTCCCCGGTGACGCCTGCGACCACGACAGCCGCACCGCATGACCGAGCTGCGCGTAGCGCAGACATTGGTGGGCTAGGCTCTCGAGCAGGCGACGCAGCAGCCAGGGATCGGCGAACACCGCGTCCTCGGCCGGCGCCGGACCGAGCGCCAGGTCGACCTGCAGCGCCTCGGACACGGGCCGCAGGTCGTCGATCACCGAGGCGAGCAGATCGTGGGTGGCCACCGAGGCGCGCGCCCCCCCGAGTTGGCCGGACTCCAGCCGCGACAGGCTCACCGCGTCGTCGATCTGGCACTGCAGCTGCAGCGCGGCGGCCAGCGCCTGCCGGCTCATCGCCGAACGGATCGGCTCCGCCGGTGGCTGCGCCGCCGCGAGCAGTCGGAGCAGGCTGGTCATCGACGCCATCGGCGATCGCAGGTCATGACCGAATCGGGCCAGAAAGTCGGGTCGGGAGCTGATCAACGCGGTTCTCGCAGACACGCCAGGATGCATCGATATCGGCGATGCGCCCGCCGCTTGAACCCTCGCAGGCGCCACCGGCGAACTCCGCCCGAAGAGCGGTCGTCGCGTGCCGATACCATCGCCAACGTGACCGAGCCCCGCCCCCGAACCGCGCTGATCGCCGACGACCACCTGCTGGTGCGCTCGGGCGTGCGACTGATCCTGCAATCGCTGGGCTTCCAGGTGCTGGCCGAGGCCGGCGACGGCCAGCAGCTGATCGACCTGCACGCGCTCCACCGCCCCGGCTACCTGGTGGTGGACGTGACGATGCCGGTGAAGTCGGGGCTGCAGGCGATCGCGGAGATCCGTCGCACCGACACGACCGCGCGCGCCCTGGTGGTCTCGAACCTGGAGACCGCCGACGCGATCCAGCTGGCCTTCTCCAGCGGCGCCGATGCCTACCTGGTGAAGGACTTCGCGCTGCCCGAACTCGAACAGGCGCTGGCCGCCACCGAGCGTGGCGACAAGTTCCTGAGCGCGCGGCTGACCTCGGTGATGCTCGCCGGGATGGGCGGCTCGAGCGCCGCGTCGGCGGCACTCACGCCGCGGCAGATCGAGATCCTGCGGCTGATCGCGATGGGCTCGACGAACAAGGAAGCGGCCCGCACGCTGGGCATCAGCCCGAAGACGGTGGACTTCCACCGACAGGACATCATGCGTCGACTCGACGTGCACGACATTGCCGGACTGACGCGCCACGCGATCCGGCTGGGCCTGCTGGCCGACGACCCCCGCGCATGAGGCTCGACCCGGGCATGCACCCGGGCCGGCCCCGGGTGCCGCCCCGATGGTCAGCGCCGCCGTTCGGCGCTGCAATGGAGGCGTCACTGCACGAGGAACGCCCGATGACCCCACCCCTCTTCGACCCCCACCGCGCCCAGCACGCGTTGCGTTGCGACCGGACCGAACTGATCACGCTCTCGCTGCACCTGCTGGACCACTGCCACCAGGCATGTGCCGGCCTGGAGTTCGCGCTGATGACCGGGGACTGGCGGGGCCTGGATGCGGTGATGCAGCGGGTGCGCAGCGGTTGCGCGGTGCTGGGCGTCGCGTCCATCGGCGAACGGGTCAAGGCCTTGCAGCAACGCGCCGACAACCGATTGCTGCGGGTCGAGGACCTGCTCTCGCTCACCGAGGACTTGCGTGGATTGACCGAGGAGTTGCTCGGTTTCGTCGGCGAGGCCCGCGCGGAACCGGCCGAGCCGCTGGCGATGGCCGCCTGAGCGCCGGCCGCGAAGGAGAATCGCGATGACCCTGAACCGCCCGTTGTTCCGAACCCAATCGCTTCGGCTGGCCCAGGCCATGGCTGCCGCGCTGGACGACCCCCGGCTGGAGACCGACATCGACACGACGCAGTTCTCGGGTGCCCATCGCACATTGGCCTGGCAGGCCAACCGGGTGCTGCTGCGGCTGCGCGAGCACGACGGTGCGCGATCGCAGCCGGCGCAGCCCCAACCCGCGCCAGCGCGCAGCGGCGGATGCCTGCTCGACGTGCTCGACGCGCTGTCCTCGAACATCATGATCGCCGACGAGAGCGGCGTGATCACGCACGTGAACCGGGCGATGGCCCACACGCTGCAGGAGTTCGGCTACGAACTCGAACCGGCGATGAGCGGGATCGAGGCCAGCACGGTGATCGGGTGCAGCCTCGCGCTCTTCTACGCCGATCCGGCCGACGACGCCGGTCACCGATCCGGTTGGCACCCGCCGCGCGAGACCACGGTGTTCGTCGGTGAGCGGGAATTCCGGCTGCACATCACCGACCTGCCCGCGGGCTCGAGCCCGGGGGCACGCACCCTGGTGGAGTGGCGCGAACAGCCCGCGTGCGCCCTGCCCAGCGACGCCCGCGCGGGCGAGGCGTTGCACGCCTGAGCCGCGCGGGAGCGCGCCGTCCCGGCGCTCAGGCCGCCCGCCGGGCGACCGGCGCGAACGCCGTCTCGAGTTCGCGACGCAACTGGTACGCCCGCGTGCCGGTGTCGATCGCGACATCCGCCCAGCTCAGGCTCTGCCCCTTCTTCACCGGACGGACCAGCTTCACGTCGTGCGCCAGCCCGAGCGGCAGGCCGCCCATCGCCATCGAGGTCCGCGCCGGCAGCAGCTTGCCCCAGACGGTGTAGCCGCCCTCGCCATCGAGCACCTCGCCGGGCGCGAGGTCGCGCTTGGCGGTGGCCACCACGTCCGCGTTCCACCCGGTGGCCACGCCGGTGGGTTCGCCGCGCAGGGCGACGCTGGCCACGCTCACGCCCACCTCCAGGCCGATCAGGTGCCAGCGCTTGTACAGCGTGAAGTAGCGCCCGCTCGGGTCGGTGTGCGCCTTGTATTCCTCGAAGCAGTGCTTGATGTAGTCGGTCTCGGCCTCGACCGTGACCCACACGCCCATCCGGATGTCGTAAGGGATCACCCGGCCGTCGGTCTCCAGCGAGGAGATCACCTCGACCATGCCCTTGCGCTCGAGCACGCCGCCCTCGCTGATCGGGCGGGTCACGTAGGGGATGTCCTCGACGCTGGCCGGCGGATACCGCAGGCCGTCGGAGGGCACCGTCAGGCCGGTGGCGTTGGCCACCGCGGTGCTCTCGATCGCGGGCTTGGAGCCATCGAGAAAGCTGTTGAACATCTTCGGGTTCAGTCCGCCCCGCGCGGCTTGTTCGGCGTTCAGCCCCCAGTGCTGCCAGACCGTGTCGGGGGTCGATTCGCTGTAGTGCGGCAGCCACTTGTGGCCACGTCCGGCGGCCACCACCGGAAAGCCGCAGGTGCGCGCCCAGTCGACCAGGTCGCAGATCAGCGCGGGCTGATCGCCGAAGGCCAGTGAATAGACCACGCCCGCCTGCGCCGCGCGTTGCGCCAGCAGCGGCCCGCAGAAGGCGTCGGCCTCGACGGTGACATTGACCACCGCCTTGCCGTGCGCGAAGGCCTCCAGGCAATGGTCGACCGCCGCGATCGGGTGCCCGGTGCACTCCACCACCACGTCGATCGCCGGGTGGCGCACCAGCGCCTGCCAGTCGTCGCCGACGTGGGTGGTGCCACGCGCGAGCGCGTCGTCCAGCGACGCGGCCTGCGTGCGCTCCGCGGGCCAGCCGACGCGTGCGAGGTTCGCCCGCGCGTTCGCCGGCGACAGGTCGGCGATGCCGGCCAGGTGCACCCCGGGCGTGCGCGGGATCTGGGCGAGGTACATCGAGCCGAACTTGCCGGCACCGATCAGGCCCACGCGCACCGGCCGACCCTCGGCCGCGCGCTGGCGCAGTTTCGCGTGCAGGTTCATGCGGCCCTCTTGATCGCGTCGATCGGGGTCTCGTCGCAGACCAGCGCGCTGGCCGGCATGCCGTCCTTCCAGGGCAGAGCCACCGGGGATTCGGCGAGCAGGCAGTCGTCGGACAGGCACTCGATCGGCGCGAAGTCGCGGTGCGCGATGTACTCCGGGCGCTTGAAGCGGCGGATGTGGTTGGAGACCGCGCACAGGCTCAGGTACACGCTGACCCGGTTCCAGGGCGACAGGTTGCTGGTGGACGCGTGCACCAGGCAGCTGTGGAAGAGGATCATCGAACCGGCCGGCCCCTGCGGGCTGACGATGCCGCCGTTCTTGCCGCCGGCCCGCTCCACGAGCTGGCGGATCAGGTCGTTGTCCACCGTCCACAGCGGGTAGCTGGTGGTGGTGAGATCGTGCTTGGCGTCGATCACGCCCTTCTTGTGGCTGCCCGGGATGAACATCAGCGGGCCGTTGAACTCGTTGACGTCGTCCAGGAAGATCGCGACGTTCATCGCGCGCGGCGCCGGCATCAGGTCGTCGTTCTTCCAGGTGCCGTAGTCCTGGTGCCACTGCCAGACGTCGCCCTCGAAGGCCATCTTGCCGTTGATCTTGAACTGGTGCATGTAGAGCGACTCGCCGAAGATGTCCTGCACCGGCCCGACCATCCGCGGATGGCGGGCCAGGCGGGCGAACGGCGCGCTGTACAGGTGCGCGGCGAAGTTGGTCCGCACCGCGTCGCTGCCCTTCTCGCGCACGTTGTAGGCCTCGCGCCGGGCGTAGAGCTCGGGCACCGCGGCGTTCAGCCGGGCGGTCTCCTCGGGCGTGAACAGGCTGGGGAAGAACAGGTAGCCCTCGCGGTCGAACTGCTCGAGCTGTTGGGGGGTGAGTCTCACGTCGCTTCTCCTGGTGAGGTGCGGGCAAGCACCTGGGTCATGCGCCGGACCAGCTCGACGCTGGCTTCTTGCGCGTGTCGGGTGGCCAGCGCGGCGGCGTCTTCGCCGCGCCCGTCGGCGATCGCTCGGGCGATCGCCTCGTGTTCGTCCCAGACGGTGTGTCGTTGGGTGGTCTGCAGCACCGCGCCCATCACCCGTCGCAGGTGGCGCCAGTGCAGGTCCGCACTCTGCGCGATCAGCGGGTTGCCGCTGGCGCTGTAAATGGCCTGGTGGAAGGCGAGGTCGGCTTCGAGCATCGCCCGGATGTCGGTGCCGGCGGCGCAGGCCCGGCCGTGCGCGATCAGCGCCGGGTCGAGGCGCGCGCCCCGCTCGGCGGCCTGCCGCGCGGCCAGGGCGTCCAGCGCCCCGCGCACCTCGTAGACCTGCCGGATCCACGCGGCGTCCAGCGGCGCCACCTGCAGGCCGCGGCCGGCCGCGTCCTGCACGAAGCCATCCTTCTTCAGCAGCCGCAGGGCCTGCAGCACCGGCTGGCGCGAGACCGCGAGGCGCGCGGCAAGGTCTTCCTGCGTCAGCCGCTGGCCTGGCGCGAGCGTGCCGTCACTGATCGCGTCCACCAGGGCCCGATAGGCGCGGTCGACGAGGTCGGGCTGGGGGGAGAGGTGGAGCAGGGCCATGGCGCACGGGACTTCTGTATACAGAATACCGGTGGCGCATGGCGACGTCCATGGGAACCGGGTCCTCGCGGGCCGCGATCCCCGGTGCCTGAGCGGGAGACTGGTGCCGGCTACCTGACTCGAACAGGTGACCTACCGCTTACAAGGCGGTTGCTCTACCAACTGAGCTAAGCCGGCGAATGCGTCACTTCACCCGGGTGAGACGCGGGCGGCCACCCTTGCGCGGCGGCGGTTCGTCGGACGGACCTTCGCCAACCGGGGCGGGATCGGGAGTGGCATCGGCCGGAGCCGTCGGGCCCGCATCCGAGGCCTCGCCCGCCGGGGCGGGAGGAACCAGGCTGACCACCGGCGCGGCGTCGTCGGTCGCCTTGGCGGCCTTCGTGCCACGGCGGCGCGTGGGCGCCGGGGAAACCGCCACGGGGCTGTCGGCGATCGGCGCGGCCGGGGCCTCCTCCGCCGCAGCGGGCGCCTCGGCGCCGGGCAGATCGGACACCTCGCGCAGAGCCCCGCGCGAGGACTTCTCGGCCTTCGGTTCCACCACGGCGGGCGCCTTGGGCACCTCGAAGGCCATGCCGTGGCCGTTCTCGGCCGCGTAGATCGCGGTGACGTTGGCGACCGGCACCGAGACCTGGCGCGCGACCCGGTTGAACCGGGCCTCGAACTCGATCACGTCGTTGCCCATCACCAGGTGGTTGGTGGCCTCGGCCGACACGTTCAGGACGATCTCGCCATTGCGCACGAACTCGAAAGGAACCTGGGTGCGCTCGTCGACCACCACCGCGATGTAAGGCCGGTACCCGTTGTCGGAGCACCATTCGTAGATCGCGCGGATCAGGTAGGGCTTGGTCGAGAGTTCACTCACAGGCGGCTTTCCGGCGGCACCGGCCCGGACGCGAGTCCGGGCCGTGCGATGTCAACGACGCATCACCTTCTCGGACGGCGTCAGCGCCTCGATGTAGGCCGGTCGCGAGAAGATGCGCTCAGCATAGCGCAGCAGCGGCGCGGTGGTCTTGGGCATGTCGATGCCGTAGTGGTCCAGCCGCCAGAGCAGCGGCGCGAGGGCCACGTCGAGCATCGAGAAGTCTTCGCCGAGGATGAACTTGTTCTTGATGAAGATCGGCGTGAGCTGGGTGAGGCGGTCGCGGATCTGCTGGCGCGCCTTGTCCATCTGCTTGGAGGCGTCCTTGTGGTGGTCCCGCCGCTCGAGCTGCTGCACGTGGATGAAGAGTTCGCGCTCGAAGTTGAACAGGAACAGCCGCGCACGCGCGCGCATCACCGGATCGGCCGGCATCAGCTGGGGATGCGGGAAACGCTCGTCGATGTACTCGTTGACGATGTTCGACTCGTAGAGGATCAGGTCACGCTCGACCAGGATGGGCACCTGGCCGTACGGGTTCATGATCGAGATGTCCTCGGGCTTGTTGTAGAGATCCACGTCGCGGATCTCGAAGTCCATGCCCTTTTCGAACAGGACGAAGCGGCAACGCTGGCTGAACGGGCAGGTGGTGCCCGAATACAGAACCATCATGGCGAGCGGCTCCCAGGTGAAAGTTGGAGGGCTTCAAAAAAAACGAGGGTGAGCCGATGCCGGCTCACCCCGCATGGGGACGGTCCGGCTTACTTGACGTCCTTCCAGTACTCCCGGTTCATCCACCAGGCGAGAACGGTGAGCACGGACAAGAACAGCAGCACCCACACGCCCAGCTGGGTGCGCGTGCGCGCCGAGGGGTCGGACAGGAAGGTGATGAACGCGACCAGGTCGGCCACCTCGTTGTCGTACTGCTCGGTGGAAAGCTTGCCGCCTTCGGCCTTGTCGAAGAAGAACTCGCGCTTCTCGTGCAGGTGCTTGTCGGCGAGCTTCTCGGTTTTTTCGGTGCGCACGCCGGCCTTGTCGAAGGCCACGGTGACCTTCTGGTAGCCGGTGACCGCGCCGGACTTCTCGTCCTTGACCGGCTTGATCTCCTCGATGCGGGCACCCCGCGCGCCCTGCAGCTCCCAGAAGATGTGGGGCATGCCGACGTTCTCGAACAGCGCGTTGTTCCAGCCCGTGGGACGGCCCGCGTCCCGGTAGTACGCGCGCAGGTAGGTGTACAGCCAGTCGGCACCGGAACCCGCGCCCGACGCACGCGCCCGCGCGATCACGGAGAGGTCGGGCGGCAGCGCGCCGAACCACTCCTTCGCATCGGCCGGGGCGATGGCCACCTTCATCGGCTCGCCCACCTTCTCGGCGGTGAAGAGCAGGTTCTTGCGGATCTGGTCTTCCGAGATGCCGATGTCCTGGAGCCGGTTGTAGCGCATCGACGAGGCGCCGTGGCAGTTCAGGCAGTAGTTCACGAACAGCTTGGCGCCGTTTTGCAGCGCGGCCACGTCGGTGAGCTTTTCCTTCGGGAAGTGGTCCAGCGGATAGCCCGCCTCGGAGGCCTGGGCCATCCCCAGGCCCAGCACCAGCGGCAGCGCCGCGACGATCTTCAGGATGGTTTTCTTCATGATGTCGATCGCCTCAGTGCGCCTCGAAGGTGACCCGATCCGGGACCGGCTTGAACTGGCCGATGGTGCTCCACCAGGGCATCAGCAGGAAGAAGCCGAAGTACAGCAGCGTGCCGATCATCGAAAACAGCTGACCCGCCGGGGACGGCGCCAGCACGCCGAAGTAGCCGAGCACGACGAAGATCACGACGAACAGCCCGTACAGCACCTTGTGCCAGCCCGGGCGATAACGGATCGACTTCACCGGGCTGTTGTCCAGCCAGGGCAGGCCGAAGAAGATCATCACCGAGGCACCCATCGCGACCACGCCCCAGAACTTCGCGTCGATCACGAAGAAGCCGACGATCAGCGCCCCCGAGATCGCCGGCCCGAGCAGGCGCCAGACGGCGTTGCGGGCACTGACCAGCACCAGCAGCGCGTAGATGATCAGGAACGGGATCATCCAGTACATCAGGAACTCGTCGGTGGTGGCCCGCAGGATCGAGTAGAACGGCGTGAAGTACCAGACCGGCGCGATGTGCGGCGGGGTCTTCAGGGGATCGGCCGGAATGAAGTTGTTGTACTCGAGGAAGTAGCCCCCCAGCTCCGGCGAGAAGAACACCACCGCCGAGAAGATGATCAGGAACACCGAGACACCCAGGATGTCGTGCACCGTGTAATACGGGTGGAACGGGATGCCGTCGAGCGGCTTGCCGCTGGCGTCCTTCTTGGCCTTGATCTCGACGCCGTCCGGGTTGTTCGAGCCCACCTCGTGCAGCGCGATGATGTGCGCGGCGATCAGGCCCAGCAGCACCAGGGGCACCGCGATCACGTGGAACGAGAAGAAGCGGTTCAGCGTCGCGTCGCTGACGACGTAGTCGCCGCGGATCCACACCGAGAGGTCCGGCCCGATGAAGGGGATGGCCGCGAACAGGTTCACGATCACCTGGGCGCCCCAGTAGGACATCTGGCCCCAGGGCAGCAGGTAGCCCATGAAGGCCTCGGCCATCAGGCACAGGAAGATCGCGCAGCCGAAGATCCAGACCAGTTCGCGCGGCTTGCGGTACGAGCCGTACATCAACCCGCGGAACATGTGCAGATAGACCACCACGAAGAACGCGGACGCGCCGGTGGAGTGCATGTAGCGGATCAGCCAGCCGTAGGGCACGTCGCGCATGATGTACTCGACGCTGGCGAAGGCCACCGGCACTCCGGCGGCATTCAGCGAGGCGTCCGGCTTGTAGTGCATCACCAGGAAGATGCCGGTGAGGATCTGGATCACCAGCACCAGCATCGCCAGCGAGCCGAAGAAGTACCAGAAGTTGAAGTTCTTCGGCGCGTAGTACTCCGACAGGTGCGCCTTCCAGGTCGCGGTGAGCGGGAAGCGCGCGTCGACCCAGGCGATCGCCTTGTCGAACGCCGGCGCGTCAGCGGGTAGTTGTTTCTCCACAGCCATGGTGTCCTCCTTCGCTCAGGCCTTCTTGTCTTCGCCGATCAGCAGACGCGTGTCGCTGAGGTAGGCGTGCGGGGGCACTTCGAGGTTGTCGGGCGCCGGCTTGTTCTTGAACACCCGCCCCGCCAGATCGAAGGTGGAGCCGTGGCACGGGCAGATGAAGCCGCCCTGCCAGTCGTCCGGCAGCGAGGCCTGGGGGCCCGGGGTGAATTTCTCGGTGGGCGAGCAGCCCAGGTGCGAGCAGATGCCCACCACCACCAGGTACTCCGGCTTGATGGACCGGTGGACGTTCTTCGCGTAATCGGGCGTGGGATAGGCCTTGCGATCGGAGGCGGGGTCGGCCACCTGCGGCTCGGTCTTCTTCAGGGAGTCGAGCATCTCGGGGGTGCGGCGCACCACCCAGACCGGCTTGCCGCGCCACTCGACGCGCTTGAGTTCACCGGGGGCCATGCCGCCGATGTCGACCTCCACCGGCGCGCCGGCGGCCAGCGCACGCTCCGAGGGCTTCATGCTCTTCAGGAACGGCCAGGCCACCGTGGCGCCACCGGCCGCGCCCACGGCACAGGTGGTGAGGACCGCGTTTCGACGCGAAGGGTCTTCTGGAAGCAGGGAGGAATCGCTCATGACGGGGTTCCTGGAGGCGGGTCGCACGGGTGGGCGGCGAAGCGCGCATCGGTCCCGGTGCACGCCCGGGGGCTCGACGCGCGGCAACCGGAGTGAGCCCCGGTTTCGCACGGACAACACGAGATTTTAGCCGATTGCCACCGTCGAGCGAAACCCGCAGCCGCCCTCGTGGCCCCGGTGTCGGCACGGGCGAGACGTCGGCGCGATGCCGACCCGGGCATCCGGAACCACGCACGACCCTGCGCGAGCACGCACGATCACGACGACCCGACACCCCGGCGGGTGGCGCCCCGTGCCCGATTCGTCGGCGGGCACGCAACGGTGTCGCCATCCGGCGACCGGCGGGTGGCCGCACGAGGTTAAAAAACCCTTCACGAGTCACCAATCGCCCGAAACCGGCGTCGGCGCCGTCCACCCCATGCTATGTTGAACACAGTGCCACGCGAGGCCTCGATCACGCATCGGGACCGGCTTCGCCGATGGCGCTGGCGGACGGCGCCCATCGCACCCGACGGGAATCGCCCGACACCCACAACAAAGACCCTGGAGGATCAAGCACATGTCGATGATGAGTGAGTTCAAGGCCTTCGCGATGAAGGGCAACGTGATGGACCTCGCCGTGGGGGTCATCATCGGTGCCGCCTTCGGCAAGATCGTCGATTCCCTGGTGGGCGACATCATCATGCCCGTGATTTCCGCGATCCTCGGCGGCAAGCTCGACTTCTCCAGCCTGCTGGTGCCGCTGGGGCAGGTGCCGGCCGGCACCGCGATGACCCTGGACGCGTTGAAGAAGGCCGGCGTGCCGGTCTTCGCCTACGGCAACTTCATCACGATCGTCATCAACTTCATCATCCTGGCCTTCGTCATCTTCCAACTGGTGCGGGTGATGAACCGCTGGAAGAAGGAAGAGCCGCCGGCGCCGCCGGCCCCGCCGCCCGCCAGCGAAGTGCTGCTCGGCGAGATCCGCGATCTGCTGAAGAACCGCGGCTGAGTCCGCGCGGCCTGCCGGCACCGGGTGCCGGCAGCCGCCCGCGCGCCGGCCGCGCCGAACGGCGCGGCCCCGGTCCTCACACCGGGTTCGGGTCGTCGATGAACCGGTGCTCGATGCCGAACTCGGCGGCCAGGTGCCCGGCCAGGGCCTGCACGCCGTAGCGCTCGGTGGCGTGGTGGCCCGCCGCCAGATAGGTCACGCCCAGTTCGCGGGCCAGGTGGGTGGTCCGCTCCGACGCCTCGCCACTGATGAACACCTGCGCGCCGTCGCGCGCGGCCTCCTCGATCAGGTCCTGCGCGGCGCCCGTGCACCAGGCGATCCGCCGCACCCGCTGCCGGGTGGGGCCGAGCACCAGCGGTTCGCGGCCCAGCACCGCGCCCACCCGCCGCACCACGTCCCCCACCGACACCGGGCTCGGCAGGTCGTGCCCGCAGCCCAGGTCCTGCTCGCCGAAGCGTCGCGTCGCCGGCCAGCCGAGTGCCACCCCCAGGCGCGCGTTGTTGCCGACTTCCGGGTGCGCGTCCAGCGGCAGGTGGTACGCGAAGACGTTGAGCCGATGGGCCAGCGCGAAGGCCAGGCGCTCCCGGCGCGGGCCGACGAGGCAGGGATCCTCACCGCGCCAGAACCAGCCGTGATGCACCAGCACGGTGTCGGCGCGTGCCCGCACCGCCGCCCGCAGCAGGGCCAGGCTGGCGCTCACACCGCTCACCAGCCGCACCACGCGGGGCGCGCCTTCCACCTGCAGGCCGTTTGGGCAATAATCCTTGAACCGCGACGTCTCCAGATAGCGGGCGAGATAGGCCTGCAGATGCGCTGCGGGCACCCCCGGACGGGTCGCCCTCCCCTTGCCTTTCGCTGGTCGTTCCATGCTCCGTAACCTCTGGTTGACGTTCGCCCAAGCGGTCACCGTGCTGCTGGCGGCGTTGTTCATCGTCGCCACCTTCCAGCCCCAGTGGTTGCCCGCGCGCCTGTCGCGTGGCCCCGCCACCGAGCCCCCGCCCGTGAAGTCCGCCGGCGGTACCACCGTGCCCGCGCCCGCCGCCGGCGCCCCGGGCGGCCGCGCCGAGGCCGGGCCGATTCTTTCATACAGCGACGCGGCCCGCCGGGCCACCGCCTCGGTCGTCAACATCTACACCACGAAGGAGGCGCGCGCCCCGCGCGACCACCCGCTGCTGAAGGACCCGCTGTTCAAGCGCTTCTTCGGCGAACAGTTCTCGCAGCGCCAGCAGTCGGCCAGTCTGGGCTCGGGTGTGATCGTGTCCGGCGAAGGCCTGGTGTTGACGAATCACCACGTGATCGAGGCGGCCGACGAGATCGAGGTGCTGCTGGCCGACGGCAAGCGGGCCAAGGCGCGCCTGGTGGGCAGCGACCCCGAGACCGACCTCGCGGTGCTGCGGGTGGACCTGCCCGGGTTGCCCGCCATCGTCTTCGGCAACCCCGAGGCGGCGAAGGTGGGCGACGTGGTGCTCGCGATCGGCAACCCGTTCGGTGTGGGCCAGACGGTGACGATGGGCATCATCAGCGCGCTCGGCCGCAACCAACTCGGGATCAACACCTTCGAGAACTTCATCCAGACCGACGCGGCGATCAACCCCGGCAACTCCGGGGGCGCGCTGGTCGACTCCGAAGGCCGTCTGCTCGGGATCAACACCGCGATCTACTCGCGCAGCGGCGGCTCGCTGGGCATCGGCTTCGCGATCCCCACTTCCACGGTGCGTCAGGTGATGGACCAGATCGTCGCCAGCGGCAGCGTCACGCGCGGCTATATCGGGGTGGAGCCCCAGGACGTCACGCCCGAGCTGGCCGAGGCGTTCAAGCTGCCCCGCAAGGAAGGCGCGATCATCGCCGGCGTGATGCGCGGCGGCCCGGCCGACAAGGCCGGGGTCAAGGTGGGCGACATCCTGGTTTCGGTCGACGACAAGCCGGTGACCAACACCGCGACGATGCTCAACACGATCGCGCAGATCACGCCGGGGGCGGTGGCCAACTTCCGCTTCGTGCGCGAGGGCAAGGAGATCGAGCTGCCGGTCACCGTGGGCAAGCGACCCAAGCCGGGCCAGCGCCTCGAGTGACCCGGCCCCGCGGGCGCCTCGGACCCTCGCGAGGCCGCATCGTTGCGCCGGCCGTCTCAGGGGCGTTCCCGCGTCTTCACGTCCCGGGGCACCGGGACGCACGTTCCGACCGGTGGTTCAGCTGCCCGGGGGTTCAGCTGCCGCTGCCCGCCTTCGGGTCAACCGGCGGCGTGGCCGCGGCGTCCGTGGTCGCGACCTCAGGGGCGGCGGCCGCGGCGGGTTCGGCCGCGTCTTCCGGGTTGCGGCTGCGCGCCGTGACGAACCCGGCCAGGAAGATGCCCAGCTCGTAGAGCAGGCACAGGGGCACGGCCAGCATGAACTGCGAGAGCACGTCGGGTGGCGTGAGCACCGCGGCCACCACGAAGGCCCCCACCACCACGTAGCGCCGAGCCTCGCGCAGCTGCTGGGTGGTGACCATGCCCAGCTTCACCAGCAGCATCTCGACCACCGGCACCTCGAAGGTGAGCCCGAAGCCGAAGAAGATCGCCAGCGTGAAGTCCCAGTACTTCTGGAGATCCTGCATCACGTCGGCACCGGTGGCCGACGCGAAGTTGTAGAAGAACTTGTAGGCCGCGGGCAGCACGAAGAAGTACGCGAACGAGATGCCCACCACCAGGAAGAACACGCTGGAGACCACCAGCGGCAGCGCGAACTTCTTCTCGTGCTCGTACAGGCCGGGCGCGACGAAGGCCCAGGCCTGGTACAGCACCCAGGGCAGCGAGATCAGCAGCGCGGTGAGGAACGAGACCTTGGTCAGGGTGAAGAACGCGCCCGCCTGGTCGGTGAAGATCGGGCGCGATCCGGGCGGCAGCGACTGGTAAAGCGGCTGCGACAGGAACTTCATGATCTCGCCGCTGAAATAGAAGCAGACGAGGAACAGCGCCAGCGTCACGATCAGCGACTTCACCAGGCGGTCGCGCAGCTCGACGAGGTGCGAGATGAAACTGTCGTCCTGCTGGCTCATGCGCTCACGAATCCGGTCGGCCATGCAACGAGCGGCCGCCTAGCGGCGGTTCCTGGGAAGCTTCTGACCGAGGTTCCGGGCACGCTCGGTGCGGCGGTCCTTGATCCGATCGCGGGAACGGCGAACCGCGTAGATCTTGTCCCAGTCGGTGCGGGGTTCGTCGGTGCTGCCGTTGACCGTGTTGGCCAGCGTGTCCAGGCCACTTTGCGCATCGGACACCACCGACTGCATCGAGCCCTCGAGGCTCTTGGCGGCCGAACTGACCTCGGTCTGGATCTTGCGCAGCTCCTCGAGCTCCATTTGCCGGTTGATGTCGGATTTCACGTCGGCGACGTAGCGCTGCAGCTTGCCCATCCACTGTCCGGCCTGGCGCGCGACCTTCGGCAGCCGCTCGGGGCCGAGCACGACCAGCGCGACGACCGCGATGATCACCATCTCGGAGAAACCGATGTCGAACATGACCTGGGTGGGCGGACGGGTGGGAAGGCAGGCGCGGGGAGGAGGCCGGGACGGGCGTGAGCGCGGCGCCCGACAACCCCCCAGGCACGGCAGCGCCCCGCCGCGGCCGACGGGGCGTCAGGGGCGGGGGCGGTGCGCGGCCTCAGCCCTTCGGCTTGGCGTCGACGTCGATGGTCTTGGCGGCGTTGGCGTCGGCGGCCGCCTTCTCGGTGCCCTCCTTGACGCCTTCCTTGAAGCCGCGGACCGCGCCTCCGAGGTCCGAGCCGATGTTACGCAGCTTCTTGGTGCCGAACACCATCATGACGATGACCAGCACGATCAGCCAGTGCCAGATACTCAAGCTTCCCATGGGTGACTCCTGTGACGCGTCGGGGAAGGCCGCCCCCGGGGACGGCTTCTGGCCGAACTCACCGTTGACGGTTCATCCCGGAACCAAGGGGTTCCGGCCCACCGAGCACGTGGATGTGAAGATGATACACCTCCTGTCGTCCCACTCGGCCGTTGTTGACAATCACCCGGAAGCCGTCCGTCGCCCCCTGTTCGCGGGCCAGCTGTCCGGACAGACCGAACATCCGGCCGAGCAGGGCCTGGTGACCGAGGTCGGCGTCGTACAGGTTCTCGAGGTGGATCTTCGGGACGATCAGGAAATGCACTGGCGCCGACGGATGGATGTCGTGGAAGGCGAGGATCTCGTCGTCCTCGTAGACCTTGCGCGACGGGATCTCGCCGCGGGCGATCCGGCAGAAGAGGCAATCGGGCTTTTGCATCGGCAGGCTCAGGCGTCGGGGGCGGTCTGGGTTCGGGCGGCCTTCTCGTCCAGGCCCGAGAGGCCCTCGCGGCGCGCCAGCTCGGCGATCACCGCCTCCGGGCGCAATCCGTGCTGGGCCAGCATCACCAGGCAGTGGAACCAGAGATCGGCGGTCTCGTAGACGATCTTCTGCGGATCGGCGTCCTTGGCGGCCATCACCGTCTCGGTGGCTTCCTCGCCGATCTTCTTGAGCACCGCGTCGGGTCCCTTGGCGAGCAGCTTGGCGACGTACGAGCGTTGCGGATCGGCATCGCGCCGGGACTCGATCACGTCGGCCAGCCGGGCCAGCAGTTCGGTGCCGTTCATGAATAGATGTCCTTCGGGTCGCGCAGCACCGGGTCGGTGGTGACCCAGCGGCCGTCGTCCAGGCGCTGGAAGAAGCACGACTCGCGGCCGGTGTGGCAGGCGATGCCGCCTTCCTGCTCGATCTTGAGCAGGATGACGTCGGCGTCGCAATCGAGTCGGACCTCGCGCACCCGCTGGAAGTGCCCGGACTCCTCGCCCTTGCGCCAGAGCCGGCCCCGGGAACGCGACCAGTAGACCGCGCGGCCCGTGGCGGCGGTCTCGAGCAGCGCCTCACGGTTCATCCAGGCGACCATCAGGATGCGCTGGGTGGCGGCGTCCTGCGCGATCGCCGGCACCAGGCCGTCGCGGTCGAAGTGGACCGCGTCGAGCCAGTCGCCGCGCAGGTGGCCGCCCGGTTCGGGCGTCGTGGGGTCGGAGGCCATCGTGCCGCTCAGTCGAGCCGCATCGGGATGCCTTGCGCGGCCATGAACGTCTTGGCCTCGTGCACCGTGTGTTCGCCGAAGTGGAAGATGCTCGCGGCCAGCACCGCGTCGGCCCGCCCGAGCGTGACCCCGTCGGCCAGGTGCTGCAGGCTGCCCACGCCGCCCGAGGCGATCACGGGGATCGACACCGCGTCGGCGATCGCACGGGTGAGCGCCAGATCGAAGCCCTGGCGCGTGCCGTCGCGGTCCATGCTGGTGAGCAGGATCTCGCCGGCGCCCAGGCGCTCGACCTCGCGGGCCCACTGGACCGCATCGCGACCGGTGCCCTTGCGCCCGCCGTGCGTGAAGACTTCCCAGCGACCCGGGCCGCTGGCCTTCGCGTCGATCGCGACCACGATGCACTGCGCGCCGTACCGGGCCGAGGCGTCGCCGACCAGTTGCGGCGACTGCACCGCGGCGGTGTTCATCGAGATCTTGTCGGCGCCGGCGTTGAGCAGGCGGCGCACGTCGTCGACGGTGCGCACACCGCCGCCGACGGTGAGCGGAATGAAGACCTGCTCGGCGACCGACTCGATCACGTGCAGGATGATGTCGCGCTCGTCGGAGGACGCGGTGATGTCCAGGAAGGTGAGCTCGTCGGCGCCCTGCTCGTCGTAGCGGCGGGCGATCTCGACCGGGTCGCCGGCATCGCGCAGCTCGACGAAATTGACCCCCTTGACGACGCGACCGGCGGTGACGTCCATGCAGGGGATGATGCGCTTGGTGAGCACCTCAGGACTCGCCGTTCAGTTCGTCGGCCCGTGCCTGCGCCGCCTTCAGATCGAGCTGGCCTTCGTACAGCGCGCGCCCCAGGATGGCGCCCTCGATGCCTTCGGACTCGACCGCGCACAGCCGCTCGACGTCCTCGAGCCCCGCGACGCCCCCCGATGCGAACACCGGCACGCGCAGCTCGCGCGCCAGGCGCACGGTGGCCTCGATGTTCACGCCCGAGAGCATGCCGTCGCGCCCGATGTCGGTGTAGACCACGGCCTCGACGCCGTAGCTCTCGAACTTGCGGGCGAGGTCGAGCACGTCGTGGCCGGTGAGCTTGCTCCAGCCGTCGGTGGCGACCTTGCCATCCTTGGCGTCGAGCCCGACCATGATCTGGCCCGGGAAGGCGGTGCAGGCGTCCTGCAGGAATCCCGGATTCTTCACCGCGGCGGTGCCGATGATCACGTAGCTGATGCCGCCATCGAGGTAGCGCTCGATCGTGTCGAGGTCGCGGATGCCGCCGCCGAGCTGCACCGGAATGCGGTCGCCCACGGCCTGCACGATCGCCTTCACCGCGCTCTGGTTGCGCGGCTTGCCCGCCACCGCGCCGTTCAGGTCGACGAGGTGCAGGCGCCGCGCGCCCTGTTCGAGCCAGTGCCGGGCGACCGCGGCCGGGTCGTCGGAGAAGACGGTCTCGTCGTTCATGTCGCCCTGGCGCAGGCGAACGCAACGGCCGTCCTTGAGGTCGATCGCAGGGATCAGCAGCATGATGTCGTCGGATGGGAAGGCGGCGGCGGGCGCCTAGGGATTCCAGCTCACGAAGTTCTGGTACAGGCGCAGACCGTTCACTGCGCTCTTCTCTGGGTGGAACTGGGTCGCAAAAATATTATCCCGGGCCACCGCGCAGGTAAAGGAATGCCCGTACTCGGAGACACCGGCACGCAACCCGGGATCGCGCGGCACGACGTAGTAACTGTGCACGAAGTAGAAGAACGCGCCATCGGGCACGCCCTCCCACAGCGGGTGCGCCTGCACCTGGCGCACGCGGTTCCAGCCCATGTGCGGCACCTTCAGGCGGCCGCCGTCGGGCAGGCGCATGTCCTCGGGCGCGAAACGCACCACCTCGCCCGGCAGCACGCCCAGCCCCGGTGTGTCCCCCTCGGCGCTGCGCTCGAAGAGCATCTGCTCGCCGATGCACACCCCGAACAAGGGCTTGGAGGCGGCCGCGCGCATCACCGCCTCGCGCAGCCCGGAGGCGTCGAGAAAGCGCATGCAGTCGGGCATCGCGCCCTGCCCCGGGAACACCACCCGGCTGGCGGCATCGATCTCCTCGGCGCGCGAGGAGACGATCACGCGGGCCTTCGGCGCGACGTGCTCGAGCGCCTTCGCGACGGAGCGAAGGTTGCCCATTCCATAGTCGACAACAGCGATGGTGGTCACGACGTTCGGGTGGCGGTGGCGATCAGCGGCAGGACGGTGTCGGTCGGGTGGACACGGTGGGCGCAAGGGCCGCCCGCATCGGGAATCTCAGAGCGCTTCCTTGGTGGAGGGCAGGCGTCCGGCCATCCGAGGATCGTGCTCGAGCGCCATGCGCAAGGCCCGCGCGAAGGCCTTGAACACGGTCTCGCACTGGTGGTGGGCGTTGTCGCCGCGCAGGTTGTCCACGTGCAGCGTGACCAGCGCGTGGTTCACGAAGCCCTGGAAGAACTCGCGCGCGAGGTCGACATCGAAGCCACCGATCATCGCCCGGGTGAACGGCACCTGCCAGGTCAGCCCGGGCCGCCCGGAGAGGTCGATCACGACCCGCGACAGGGCTTCGTCCAGCGGAACGTAGGCATGGCCGTAGCGCCGGATGCCTTTCTTGTCGCCCAGCGCCTGGGCCAGGGCCATGCCCAGCGTGATGCCGATGTCCTCGACGGTGTGGTGGGCGTCGATGTGCAGGTCGCCCTTGGCCTTCACCTCGAGATCGATCAGCCCGTGCCGGGCGATCTGGTCGAGCATGTGGTCGAGGAAGGGCACGCCGCTGTCGAGCGAGCACTGACCGGTGCCATCGAGGCCGACCTTGACCCGCACCTGGGTCTCGGCGGTGTTGCGGACGACGTCGGCGCTGCGTGAGGTCATGGCGGGCTGGCGAGAGTTGAGGCGAGGGCCTCGACGAGCCGGGTGATCTCGTCGGGCGTGCCCACGGTGATGCGCAGGCAGTTCGCCAACAGAGGGTGCATTCTACCCACGTCTTTGATCAGCACGCCTCGTGCGAGCAGCCCCCGCGCGACAGACGGTCCGTCGGGGACGCGGACCAGCACGAAGTTGGCGCGCGACGGGAACGTCCGCACCCCGGGCAGCGCCGACAGCGCATCGACCAGCCGCTGCCGATCGGCGCGGATCCGCGCCGCCTGGGCATCGAGTTCGGCGAGGTGCTCGAGCGCGAACAACGCGGCCGCTTCGCTCAGGCGGTTGATGTTGTAGGGTGGACGGACCTTCTCGATCTCGTCGATCCAGGCGCGCGCGCCGGCGAGATAGCCCAGCCGCAGGCCGGCCAGGCCGATCTTCGAGAGCGTGCGCATCACCAGCAACTGCGGGTGGCGCGCCAGCTCGGGCATCCAGCTCGCTTGCGCGAAGGGCTGGTAGGCCTCGTCGATCACCACCAGGCCCGGCGCGGCGCGCACGATCGCGCGCAGGTCAGCTTCGTCGAAGGCATTGCCGGTGGGGTTGTTCGGGTAGGCGAGCCAGATCAGCGCCGGACGCTCGCGCGCGATCGCCGCGAGCATCGCCTCCGTGTCCAGCGAGAGGTCCGCGCGCAGCGGCACACCCACGTGCCGGCTGCCCGCCAGCCGCGCGCTGACCTCGTACATCACGAACGACGGCGCGGGCGAGAGCACCACGGCGCCCGGCCGGTGGGTGAGCACCGAGAGCATCGAGATCAGTTCGTCGGAACCGTTGCCCAGCACCAGCGGCGCCCCCGCGGACAAACCCGCGGCACGGGCCAGCGCCGCCTTCAGCGCCGACTGTCCCGGCGCGGGGTAGCGGTGCAGCGGCACGGCCGCCAGTCGCTCGCCGAGCGCGGCGCGCCACGCCTCGGGCATCGGGTACGGGTTCTCCATCGCGTCGAGCTTCACCAGGCCCTCGGCCGAGGGGACCGGGTAGGCCGCCTGCTCGAGCACGTCGGGCCGGATGACTGCCCGGATCAGGGCGGCATTCGGCGAAGGTGAGGACTCGCTCACAAACGGCGCCGGGTCAGCCGCGAGGCAACCGGTACTCGGCGCTCAGTGCGTGGGCCGTCAGGCCCTCGCCCCGCGCCAGCGTGGCGGCGATCGGTCCGAGCGTGCGCGCGCCCGCGGCCGACACCTCGATCAGGCTGGTGCGCTTCTGGAAGTCGTAAACACCCAGCGGCGACGAGAACCGCGCGGTGCGCATCGTGGGCAGCACGTGATCGGGCCCGGCGCAGTAGTCGCCCAGCGCCTCGGACGAGAAGGCGCCCAGGAACATCGCCCCCGCGTGCCGGATGCGCTCGGCCCAGACCCGGGGATCGCGGGTGGCGATCTCCAGGTGCTCCGGCGCGATGCGATCGATCAACCCGCAGGCTTCCTCGAGGCTGCGCACCCGCACCAGCGCGCCACGGTCGGCCAGCGAACGGGCGATCACCGCCTGACGGGGCATCGTGGGCAGCAGCCGGGCGATCGCCGCCTGGACGCGGTCGAGGTAGTCGGCGTCCGGGCACAGCAGGATCGACTGGGCCATCTCGTCGTGCTCGGCCTGCGAGAAGAGATCCATCGCGATCCAGTCGGGCTCGGCCGAGCCGTCGGCCAGGATCAGGATCTCGCTGGGCCCGGCGATCATGTCGATGCCCACCGTGCCGAACACCCGCCGCTTGGCCTCCGCGACGTACGCGTTGCCCGGACCGACGATCTTGTCGACCGCCGGGATGGTGGCGGTGCCGTAGGCCAGGGCCCCCACCGCCTGGGCGCCACCGACGGTGAACACACGGTCGACGCCGGCGATGCACGCCGCGGCCAGCACCATCGGGTTGCGCACACCATCGGGCGTGGGCACCACCATGATCAGCTCGGCGACGCCGGCCACCTTGGCCGGCACCGCGTTCATCAGCACCGAGGACGGATACGCCGCCTTGCCGCCGGGCACGTACAGGCCCACCCGGTCCAGCGCCGTGACCTTCTGGCCCAGCCGCGTGCCATCGGGCTCGGTGTACGTCCAGGACTCGCCGCGCTGGCGCTCGTGGAAGGCACGCACCCGCTGGGCGGCCTGGGCGAGCGCGTCGCGCTGCTCGGCCGGCAGGCCGTCGAGCGCATCGCGCAGCGCCTGCGCGGGCAGCTCGAGCTCGCGGGCATCGGCCAGCGGCAGGCGATCGAAGCGTCGCGTGTACTCGAGCACCGCGGCATCGCCCCGCTGGCGCACATCCTGCAGGATCTGCGCGACGGTGCGCTCGACACCCTCGTCCTGGCCGGGTTCGTAGGCGATCAGTGCCGCGAGGCGGGCGTCGAAGTCGGGATCGCGGGTGTCGAGCCGGTGGATCATCGCAGGCCTTCAGGCGGGTTGCGCGGCGCGGGCGGCGACCGCCTGCTGCAACCGCTGCAGCAGCGGCTCGAGGCGCGCCGCTCGCGTCTTCAGCGAGGCCTGGTTCACGACCAGGCGCGCGGAGATCGGCATGATCTCCTCGACCTCGACGAGCTGGTTGGCTTTCAGCGTGCTGCCGGTGCTGACCACGTCGACGATCGCGTCGGCCAGGCCCACCAGCGGGGCAAGCTCCATCGAGCCGTACAGCTTGATCAGGTCGACGTGCACGCCTTTCGCGGCGAAATGCTGGCGCGCGGTCTCGACGTACTTGGTGGCCACGCGCAGCCGGGCGCCGCGACGCACCGCGCTGGCGTAGTCGAAGCCCTCGCGCGCGGCCACGCACAGCCGACACAGGCCGATGCGCAGGTCGATCGGCTGGTACAGGCCATCGCCGCCGTGCTCGAGCAGCACGTCCTTGCCCGCCACGCCGAGGTCGGCCGCGCCGTACTGCACGTAGGTGGGGACATCGCTCGCGCGCACGATGATCAGCCGAAGACCCGGGTCACCGGTGGGCAGGATCAGCTTGCGCGAGCTGGTGGCGGCTGGGTCCACCGGGATGCCGGCGGCCTCGAGCAGCGGCGCGGTGTCGTCGAAGATGCGGCCCTTCGAGAGCGCCAGAGTGATCGGGGGTTCCTTCATGACGGCCTCACGCTTTCGCCCGGGAGATGCGGGCGCCGAGCGCGGCGAGCTTGGCCTCCATGCGCTCGTAGCCGCGATCGAGATGGTAGATGCGATCGACCACCGTCTCGCCGTCGGCGACCAGGCCCGCGACCACCAGGCCGGCGGACGCGCGAAGGTCGGTGGCCATCACGGTGGCGCCCGACAGCGTCTTCACGCCGCGCACCACCGCGGTGTTGCCCTCGATCGTGATGTCGGCCCCCAGGCGCTGCATCTCGAGCGCGTGCATGAAGCGGTTCTCGAAGATGGTCTCGGTGATGACGCCGGTGCCCTCGGCCACGCAGTTCACCGCCATCATCTGCGCCTGCATGTCGGTGGCGAAGCCCGGGTAGGGCGCGGTGCGCAGGTTGATCGCGCGGGGGCGGCCATCCATCGCCAGACGGATCCAGTCGGGGCCCACCTCGAGGCGGGCGCCCGCCTCGCGCAGCTTGTCCAGCGTGGCGTCCATGCTGGGCCCGTGGGCGCGGGTGAGCACCACCTCGCCGCCGGCCGCGACCACCGCGCACAGGAAGGTGCCGGCCTCGATGCGGTCGGGCATCACCCGGTGCGTGGCGCCGTGCAGTTCGGCGACACCCTGCACCACGATGCGGTCGGTGCCCGCCCCCTGGATGCGCGCGCCCATCGCCACCAGCGCGTTGGCGAGGTCGACGACCTCGGGCTCGCGCGCGGCGTTCTCGATCACCGTCTCGCCCTCGGCCAGGGTGGCGGCCATCAGCAGGTTCTCGGTGCCGGTGACGGTGACCATGTCGGTGACGATGCGCGTGCCCTTCAGGCGCGGCGCCTGCGCGACCACGTAGCCGTGTTCGATGGTGATGGTGGCGCCCATCGCCTGCAGGCCCTTGATGTGCTGGTCGACCGGCCGCTGGCCGATCGCGCACCCGCCGGGCAACGACACCTTGGCCTGACCGAAGCGCGCCACCAGCGGCCCCAGCACCAGGATGGACGCCCGCATCGTCTTGACGAGGTCGTAGGGCGCCTCCAGGGAGTTCACCCCGCTGGCGTCCAGCGTGACCCGTTCGCCCTCGTGAGAGAAGGCCACGCCGAGCTGTCCGAGCAGCCTCAGCGCGGTGGCGACATCGTGCAGTCGGGGCACGTTCTCCAGCACGAGCGGCCGCGCCGACAGCAGGCTGGCGCACAGGATGGGCAGGGCCGCGTTCTTCGCGCCGGACACCGGGATCTCGCCGCGCAGGCGCTGACCCCCTTGGACCACCAGGCGGTCCATCTCAGGACTGCCGCGCGGCCCACTCGGCGGGCGTGAGCGTCTTCATCGACAGCGCGTGGATCTCCTCGCGCATCCGATCACCGAGGACCGCGTAGACGGCCTGGTGACGCTGCACCGGGCGCTTGCCCTCGAAGACGGTGGACACGATGACGGCGTCGAAGTGGCGGCCGTCGCCCTCGACCTGGAGGTGTTCGCAGGGCAGGCCGGCGGCGATGTAGCCGCGCAGCACGTCGGGGGTGACCATGATCAGGTGGTGTTCAGTGCCGAAGCTTGTAGCCGGTCTTGAGCATCCAGAGGGCCACCGCGGAGACCGCGGCCAGGGTGGCGCAGACGACCGCGAGACTGATGAGCGGCGGGACGTCGGACTGACCGAAGAACCCGTACCGAAACCCGTCGACGATGTAGAAGAAGGGATTCAGGTGCGACACCGCCTGCCAGAACGGCGGCAGCGAGTGCACCGAATAGAACACGCCGGCCAGGAATGTGGCCGGCGCGATGACGAAGCTCTGGACTGCCGCCATCTGGTCGAACTTCTCCGACCAGATTCCCGCGATCAGGCCCATTGTACCGAGAATGGCGCTGCCAAGCAGGCCGAAGACCAGCACCCAGCCCGGCGCGACGAAGCGCGGCAACGAGAAGAACAGCGTCACGACGAACACGCCCAGACCCACCGCGAGTCCGCGCACGATCGACGCGCCGACGTAGGCAGTGAAGAGGTCGCGCACCGACAGGGGCGGCAACAGCACGAACACGATGTTGCCGGTGACCTTCGACTGGATCAGCGAGGACGAGGCATTGGCGAACGCGTTCTGCTGCATCGCCATCATCACCAGCCCGGGGATCAGGAACTCGGTGTAGCCGATGCCCGGGAACGCCTCGACCCGCCCCTGCAGCGCATTCGAGAACACCAGCAGGTACAACAGCGTGGACACCACCGGGCCGGCCACCGTCTGGTAGACCACCTTCCAGAAGCGCAGGATCTCCTTGCGGAACAGCGTCGAGAAACCGCTCATGCCGCCTCCTGGCGCATGATCTTCAGGAAGACCGCTTCGAGGTCGGTGTGCGTCATCTCCATCTCGTCGATCGCGCAGCCGGCCACCCGCAGCTCGGCCAGCAGCGGCTCGACCTCGGCGAACCGGTTCACCGTGAACGACCAGCGGCCATCGGCCCCGGGGCCCTCCGGACAGCGGGCCGCGAGGGCCGGCGGCATCGGCGCGCCCGACACCTTGATCAGCAGCGTGCCGCCATGAAAGCGGCCCATCAGCTTCGCGGTGTCGTCCAGCGCCACCACCTGCCCGAGCTTGAGCATCGCGATGCGCCCGCAGAGCTCCTGGGCCTCCTCGAGGTAGTGCGTGGTCAGCACGATCGTGTGGCCTTCCGCGTTCAGGCGCCGGATGAACCGCCACAGTGTCTGGCGCAGTTCGACATCGACGCCCGCGGTGGGTTCGTCGAGCACGATGACCGGCGGCCGGTGGACCAGCGCCTGCGCCACCAGCACGCGCCGCTTCATCCCGCCGGACAACGCGCGCATGTTGGCATCGGCCTTGCCGGTGAGATCGAGGTTCGCCAGGATCTCGTCGATCCAGTCGTCGTTGCGCTTCAGGCCGTAGTACCCGGAGGTGATGCGCAGGGTCTCACGGACCGTGAAGAAGGGGTCGAAGACCAGTTCCTGCGGCACCACGCCCAGCGCGCGGCGCGCGGCCTGGTAGTCGTCGATCACGTCGTGGCCCATCACGCGCACACGACCGCTGGTGGGGCGGCTGAGCCCCGCGATCGAGGTGATCAGCGTGGTCTTGCCCGCGCCGTTGGGGCCGAGCAGACCGAAGAACTCGCCTTGACGGACGGTGAAGGAGACGCCGCGCAGGGCTTCGAGGCGGCCATAACGTTTGACGAGATCCTGGATCTCGATGGCGGCGGTCACGTGGGGGCTTCAGTCGGCGGGAAAGAGCAGCGCGCCGACCCCGTAGAGATCGGCGAGCTTGCGCAGGTTGTCGGGAGGCGAGGTGAACCGGATGGTGCGGCCGGCGGCCTGCGCCATCCGGCGCAATTCGAGCAGCACGCCGATCAGCGAGGAATCGAAGTCGTGGCAGGCGGCGAGGTCGACGGCGTCGACCCCCCTCGCCACGGCCTCGCGGCACTGCCCGAGCAAGGCGGGCACGCCGGGATGGTCCACCCGGGCCGGCAGGGCCCAGGCGTTGGCGACGCCGCGGGTGTCGCTCATCGCGTGGCTCAGGACTTGCGGCCGGGGTCGAACGACTTGTTCTTGTCCGACAGGCTCTTGATCAGGCCGTCGATGCCGCGCGCCGAGATCTCCTGGCCGAACTGGTTGCGGTAGGTCTCGACCAGCCAGACGCCCAGCACGTTGACGTCGTAGATCTTCCAGCCGTCGGCGGCCTTCTCGAGCCGGTAGTCGAGCTGGATCGGCTCGCCACGGGGCTGCACCACCTCGCTGCGCACGATCACGTCGGTGTCCGCGGCCTCCGCGCGCAGCGGCTTCATCCGGATCGACTGATCCTTCACCGACACCAGCGCGCCCGAGTAGGTGCGCAGCAGCAGCACCCGGAACTCGGTCATCAGCTGCTTCTGCTGATCGGGGGAGGCGGCACGCCAGTTGCGGCCGACCGCCAGCGCGGTCATGCGCTGGAAGTTCACGTGCGGCATCACCGTGGCGTCGACCAGGTCGGAGAGCTTCTTGAAGTCACCGCCCTGGATGTCCTTGTCGGACTTGATCCGCTCGACCACCTCGCCCGACAGCCGCTTGATCAGCGCGTCAGGGGCCTCCTGCGCCGCCGCGCCCAGCGGCAGCGCCAGCGTCAGCGCCAGAACCCATGCGAACCATTGCTTCATTGTCGTCGTCCTTCCTTCGGGAGAAACAGGGCCATCAACGCGCCAGCCGGCGCAGCGGCTGACCGGCCGCCACCGCTCAATCGTCCTTCGGCGGCGGGGGATTGCCGTCGAAGACCTGGTTGCGCCGCCGCTGAAGGAAACCATCGCGGATGAACCCGTAGCGATCGAGCGCGGCGCCATCGACCAGCCGCTCGGCGCCCAGCAGCGCCGCCCGGTTCACGATCAGGCGGGTGCCCGAATAGTTGTTGTACTGCCCCGTGGAAGCGGTGTTGCGCACCGGGTCGGCCGAGAGATCGACCGTCAGGCCGAACGCATCGCGCACCGAGGAGGGCCCGATGAACGGCAGCACCAGGTAGGGTCCGCTGCCCAGCCCCCAGCGCCCGAGCGTCTGGCCGAAGTCCTCGCTGTGCTTCTCCAGGCCCATCGGGGTGGCGACATCGCCGATGCCGGCGAAGCCCAGCGTGGTGTTCAGCGTGAACCGGGAGAGGTCGTGGATCGCCATCAGCGGTTTGCCCTGGAGCAGCTGGTTGGCGGCCGTCCAGAGGTCGGCGACGTTCGACAGCATGTTGCCGAGCATCATCTGCAACACGTCGGGCACGTAGTTCACATAGCCCTGCGCGATCGGCTTGAGGATCCAGGCGTCGGCCTTGTCGTTGAAGGCGAACACGGCCCGGTTCACCGGCTCGAGCGGGTCGTGGGCCACTCGCGGACCGGGCGTGGCGCAACCCGCCAGCGCGACCGAGATCGCCATCACCCCGGCGGCACGCCGCCAACCCGTCGCGGGTCCCGCACTCATTTCTTCTCCCCTTCGGCCGCCTTGCCGTACAGGAACTGACCGATCAGGTTCTCGAGCACCACGGCCGACTGGGTCATCTTGATGACGCCGCCTTTTTCCAGCAGCGCGGTGTCGCCGCCGGGCTCCAGGCCCAGGTACTGCTCGCCGAGCAGGCCGGAGGTCATGATCTTGGCCGAGCTGTCCTTCGGGAACTGGTAGCGGCCGTCCAGCGCCATCGTCACCTCGGCCTGAAAGGTCTTGTCGTCGAAGCGGATCGCGGTGACACGCCCGACCACCACGCCGGCGCTGCGCACCGCGGCGCGCGGTTTCAGGCCGCCGATGTTGTCGAACTTCGCGCGGACCTCGTAGGTGTCGGTCAGCCCGATCGAGCCGCTGAGATTGCCGGCCCGCATCGCGAGAAAGACCAGCGCGCAAAAGCCCAGGATCACGAACAGGCCGACCATGACGTCGACGGACAGGTTGCGGTTCATTGCGGTTTGACTCCCTGCGCCGGTTCAGTTGCTGCTGAACATCAGCGCGGTCAGGATGAAATCCAGCCCCAGGATGGCCAGCGACGCGACGACCACGGTGGTGGTGGTCGCCCGCGAGACGCCCTCGGGCGTCGGTTCGGCCTCGTAGCCGACGAACAGCGCGACGAAGGCCACCGTGAATCCGAACACCACGCTCTTGGCCACGCCATTGCCGACGTCGAGCAGCCAGTCGACGCCGCCCTGCATCTGCGACCAGAACGCGCCGGCATCCACGCCGATCATCTCGACCCCGACCAGATAGCCGCCCAGCACACCCATCGCCGAGAACAGGGCCGCCAGCAGCGGCATGCAGATCACGGCGGCCATGAAGCGTGGCGCCAGCACCCGGGCCACCGGATCGACCGCCATCATCTGCATCGCGTCGATCTGCTCGCCGGCCTTCATCAGACCGACCTCGGCGGTCAACGAGGTGCCGGCGCGCCCGGCGAACAGCAGCGCGGTGACCACCGGCCCGAGCTCGCGCACCAGCGACAGCGTGACGAGCAGGCCCAGCGCCTCCTCGGAGCCATAGCGGCGCAGCGTGTAATACCCCTGCAGTCCCAGCACGAAACCGATCAGCAGCCCCGAGACCAGGATGATCGACAGCGAGTAGTTGCCGATGAAGTGGATCTGGTCGATCACCAGACGCGGGCGCCGCAGCGACGCGAGCGCCAGCCCGCACAGCCGCACGAAGAAGCGCGCCCCGTAGCCGACGCGCGCCAGGCGCTCGGAGATCCGGCGCATCGGAGCGAAGCCCGTGCTCATGGTTCGATTCCGAGATCCTGCTCGAGCGTGCGCCGGCTGGCGTGGTGGAACGCCACCGGCCCGTCGATGTCGCCGTCGAGGAACTGCCTGACGGTGGGATCGGTGGACGCGCGCATCTGCTCGGGGCTGCCCTCGGCCGCGATGCGGCCCTTCGCCAGCAGATAGACGTAGTCGGCGATCGCGAAGGCGTCCTTGATGTCGTGCGACACCACGATGGAGGCCACGTTCAGCGCGTCGTTGAGCTTGCGGATCAGCTGCGCCACGGTGGCCAGAGAGATCGGGTCGAGCCCGGCGAAGGGCTCGTCGTACATGATCAGCGGCGGATCGAGCGCGATCGCGCGCGCCAGCGCCACCCGGCGCGCCATGCCCCCGGAGAGCTGCGAGGTCTGGTAGTGCGCCACGCCGCGCAGCCCGACCGCGTTCAGCTTCAGCAGCACGAGGTCGTGGATCAGTGCCTCGGGCAGCGCGGTGTGCTCGCGCAGCGGGAATGCCACGTTCTCGAACACGCTGAGATCGGTGAACAGCGCACCGAACTGGTAGAGCAAGCCCATCCGGCGGCGCACCGCGTACAGCTGCTCCCGGTCGAGTTCGTGCACCACCTTCCCTTCGAAACGCACCGCGCCGGCGTTCGGGCGCAGCAGACCGCCGATCAGGCGCAGGATGGTCGTCTTGCCCGATCCCGAACCGCCGATCAGCGCGACCACGCGGCCACGCTCGAAGCGCATCGTGACCTCATCGAGGATGAGGCGGTCGCGGTAGCCGAACCGGACGCGGTCGAGACTGAGGAAGTCGGCGTTCAAGGGACGAGGGGGGTGGCGGGGGTCGGACATTCTAAACCGCGAACGCCGAACCAGCTTGGCGAAGCCCCAGGGCCGCCAGGCGAACCGCCGACCTCAGTGCGCGTTCAGTCGCGCCTCGGCCTGGCCGATCTGTTCGAGAGTCCCGGCCAGCACCAGGGTGTCCCCGGGGAGAACCCGCCATCCCGGGGCCGGATCGACCACCCGCACGCCCGCACGCACGACGGCGCTGATCCGCGCGCCACCGAGGTCGAGCTCCAGCAGCGGGGTGTCGGTCAAGGTGCTGTCCGGGCGCAACACCAGGGCGCGCAGGTGGATCTGCGCGTCCTCGATCGCGTCCTCGTCGGCGTCGTCGGCACCGTGGAAGAAGCCCTGCAGCAGCGCATACCGGGAATCGCGGACCTTTCGCACCCGACGCAACACCCGGGTCATCGGCACGCCCGCGAGCGCCAGCGCGTGCGATGCGAGCATCAGGCTGCCTTCGACGATCTCGGGCACCACCTCGGTGGCGCCCGCCGCCCGCAGCCGCTCGATGTCCGCCTCGTGCGAGGTGCGAACCAGCACCGGCAACTGGGGGGCGATCTCGCGCACCAGCTGGAGGATGCGCAGCGCGGTGGGCGTGTCGTCGAAGGTGATCGCCAGCGCCCGGGCCCGGTGCACGCCGGCGGCCATCAGGGTCTCGCGCCGCGTGCTGTCGCCGAACACCACCGGCTCGGCGGTGGCCGCCGCCTCGCGGACGCGGTCCGGGTCGAGGTCCAGCGCCACGTAGCTGACCGACTCGGCCTCCAGCACGTGCGCCAGCGCCTGGCCGCTGCGCCCGAAGCCGCAGACGATCACGTGACGGTCGCGCGCCAGACTTCGGCTGGCGATCGTCTGCAGCTGCAGGGATCGCTGCAGCCACTCCTGACCGGACACCCGCAAGGCGATCCGGTTGGCCTGCTCGATCAGCAGCGGGCTGACCAGCATCGAGAGCAGCATCGCCGCCAGCACCGGCTGCAACGCCGGTTCGGTGAGCAAACCGACGGCGCTGCCCAGCGCCAGCAGCACGAAGACGAACTCGCCCGCCTGCGCCAGCCACACGCCGGTGCGGATCGCCACGCCGGCGGTGCCGCCGAAGGCCTTCACGACGGCGGCGACCACCGCGAACTTCACCAACACCGGCAGCACCGCGAGCACGAGCACCTGTGGCCACGCCTGGGCCACGACGTTCAGGTTCAGCTTCGTGCCGATCGACACGAAGAACAGCCCCAGCAGCACGTCGCGAAAGGGCTTGATGTCCTCTTCGACCTGGAACCGGAACTCGGTCTCGGCGATCAGCATCCCCGCGACGAAGGCCCCCAGTTCCATCGACAGGCCGGCGGATTTCGACAACCACGCGAACAGCAGGGTCGCCAGCAGCACGTTCAGCGTGAACAGCTCGTGCGAGCGCTGGCGGGCCACCACGTTGAACCAGCGCTTCATCAGCCGGGGACCGAATCGCAGCAGCACGAAGATCAGCGCGGCGGCGATCGCCACCGCCTGCAGCACCTTGCCCAGCCAGGTGTCGGCCCCCCCGGCCATCGCCGGGATGACGATCAGCAGCGGGATCACGGCGAGGTCCTGGAACAGCAGGATGGAGAAGATCCGCCGGCCGTGCTCGGTCTCGAGCTCGCGCTTCTCGGCCAGCAGCTTGACGACCATCGCGGTCGAGGACATTGCCGCGGCCCCCCCCAGCGCCAGCGCCACCCGCCAGTCGAGCCCGGGGCCCAGCAACCACGCCGCCACCCCCGCGGGCACCGCGAGCAGGCCCGCCACCACCAGCCCGATCGTGACCAGCACCTGCGCGCTGCCCAGCCCGAACACCAGGCGGCGCATCGCGGTCAGCTTGGCCAGATTGAACTCCAGCCCGAGAGTGAACATCAGGAACACCACGCCCAGCTCGCCCGCGTGCGCGACCGCCGTCGGGTCGCCCGAGAGGTTGGCCGCGTGCGGGCCCAGCAGCATGCCCACCGCGAGATAGGCCACGAGCGGCGGCAGCCGCAGCGCGCGCAGGGCAACCACCGCCAGCACCGACGCGGCCAGCAGGATCAGCGCGAGTTCGAGAGTGGACAGCAAGGCGGACGCGGACTCCGTGGAAAGGCTCGGCCCCGCCGATCGCGGGCGGCGGGACTCGATATACTCGGCTCGATGGACTCCCCGATTCTACCGGCTGGCTCGGCCTCGCCCGGCGATGGCCCCGCGCGCGGGGCCTCGGTGTCGGCCCAACGCCTGATCGAGCGCGCCCGTACGGTGCTGCGCATCGAGGCCGACGCGATCGCCGCGCTGCCCGAGCGCATCGACGCCGGCTTCGTGCGGGCCTGCGAGCTGATGCTGGCCTGCCGCGGGCGGGTGGTCGTCAGCGGGATCGGCAAGTCCGGGCATGTCGCGCGCAAGATTGCCGCCACGCTGGCCTCCACCGGCACCCCCGCCTTCTTCATGCACCCGGCCGAGGCCAGTCACGGTGACCTGGGCATGGTGACGGGCGACGACGTCGTCCTCGCGCTCTCGAACTCGGGCAACACCGACGAGCTGCTCGCGATCGTGCCGCTGGTCAAGCGCCGGGGCGCCGGATTGATCGCGATGACCGGCGCACCCGATTCTCGCCTCGCGCAACTGGCCGACGTGCACCTGGACGCCGGCGTCGCCCAGGAGGCCTGTCCCCTGAACCTCGCCCCCACGGCCAGCACCACCGCCGCGCTCGCGCTGGGCGACGCGCTCGCGGTCGCGCTGCTGGAGGCCCGCGGATTCGGCGCCGAGGACTTCGCGTCGTCGCATCCCGGCGGCGCGTTGGGCCGCCGGCTGCTCACCCACGTCGAAGACGTGATGCGTCGCGGCGAGGCCCTGCCGGTGGTGCCCGAGTCGGCCGACTTGTCGGCGGCCATCCTCGAGGTGACCCGCAAGCGCATGGGCATGGTCGCGATCCTCGACGACCACGGCGTGCTTCGGGGCATCTTCACCGATGGCGACCTGCGTCGCCTGCTCGAACACGGCCGAGACATCCGGGGCCTGTCGGTGCGCGAGGTGATGACACCGTCGCCGGCCACGATCGCGCCCGACGCGCTGGCCGCGCAGGCGGTGCAGGTCATGGAGAGCCGGCGCATCAGCCAGTTGCTGGTGGTCGATGCGCAGCGTCGGCTGGTCGGCGCCCTGCACATCCACGACCTGCTCGCGGCGAAGATCGTCTGACCATGACCACCCCCATCGTCCGCCCCCGTGCGCAGGCCGCCGCCGAGCGGCTGCGCCTGCTCGCCCTGGACGTGGACGGCACGCTGACCGATGGCGGGATCTGGATCGGCGCCGAGGGCGAGGCCGTCAAGCGCTTCTCGGTGCACGACGGGTTCGGGCTGACCCTGCTGCGTCAGGCGGGGATCGTCGTGGCGATCATCACCGGGCGCCGCTCGGCGATCGTCGATCGGCGCGCCGCCGAATTGCGCATCGTCGACGTGTTGCAAGGCGTGCAGGACAAGGCCGAGGCGCTGCGGGGCCTGGCCGACGCGCACGGCCTGCGCCTGGAGCAGACCGCCTTCATGGGCGATGACTGGCCCGACCTGCCCGCGATGCGGGCGGCGGGGCTGGCGGCGGCGCCGGCCGACGCCGATCCGGTGGTGCGCGAACACGCCGACTGGGTCGCCAGTCGCCCCGGCGGCCAGGGCGCCGTGCGCGAGTTCGCCGGGTGGTGGCTGGCGCGCACCGGTCGCGCCGACGCCGCACTGGCGCCCTACCTCGCCGACGGCGCGGCGGCCGCGCGTCCGCCCTCGGACGCGGCCTGACCGGCCCGTCCGCCCGCACCGTGCGAAAACGCCACTACGACCAGCTCGCCGCCGCGTTGTCGCTGGTGCTGCTGGCCTCGCTCGCCGGCGTCAGCTACTACCTGGCACAGCTCGCCGAGCGGTTCCCGCGCGACGGCGGCGGTCGCAAGCTGACCCACGAACCCGACTACTTCGTCGAACGATTCCTGATCACCAAGATGGACCGGCAGGGCGAGCCCAGCTTCCGGATGAGCGCCGACCGGATGGTTCACTACCCGGACGACGACACCAGCGAGTTCACCCGCCCGGTGCTGGTGAGCCTGGACCCCGCCCGGCCGCGGGTCACGATCTCCGCCACCCGCGGCAGCGCCACCAGCAAGGGCGAACAGACCGATCTGCACGGCCAGGTCGAACTGCTGCGCGCGGGCGGCGAAGGCAAGCCGCCGCTGCGCGTCAGCACCGATCACGTGCGCATCCTGCCGGAACAGGATCTCGCCCTGACCGAGCGCCCGGTGCGCATCGAGTCGGGGGACTCCGTGTTGACGGGTGTCGGCATGCGATTCAATAATGCCGACCGCACGTTGGACGTGCTCTCACGCGTCCAGAGCCGTTGGGTCGGCCGGGCCGCTCGCCCGGACACCGCCGCACGATGACCATCCTCGCCCGCACCCTTCCCCGCCCGCGGTCCCGCGGTCCCCTGGCCCGGCAGGTGCTGGCCGGCGTGTGCCTGGGCCTCGCCTTGACGGGCGCCGCCCGCGCCGAACGCGCCGATCGCGACAAGCCCACGCAGATCGAATCCGATTCGATGCAGTACGACGACGTGAAGCAGACCACGGTCTTCACCGGCAATGTCACGCTCACGAAGGGCAGCATCGTGATCCGGGCCGACCGCCTCGTGCTGCGCCAGGACCCCGAGGGCTACCAGCACGGCAGCGCCACCGGCAATCCGGCCACCTTCCGGCAGCGGCGCGACCTCCCCGACCAGGTGATGACCGGCTCGGGACAGCAGCTCGAGTACGACGGCAAGACCGAAATCGTCCGCCTGCGCGACAAGGCGCAGGTCAAGCGCCTGGATCGCGAACGCGTCACCGATGAAGTGCACGGCAACCTGATCGTCTACGACAGCCGCACCGAATTCATCACGGTCGAATCGGGCGGCGCCCGGGCCGCCACACCCGAGAACCCGGGCGGGCGCGTGCGGGTGGTGATCCAGCCGCGCGCCCCCGCCGCCGCGCCGGCGCCCGCGCCGGTGCCGCTGAAGCCCGCCGAACGGCTGCCCGCGCGGCCCTGATGGTCGACGTCTCGCACCCGGGCGCGGCGGGCCAGAGCCGCCTGTCGGTCTCCCACCTGATGAAGGCCTACCACGGCCGACAGGTGGTGCGCGACGTCTCGCTCGAGGTTCGCAGCGGCGAAGTCGTCGGGCTGCTCGGCCCCAACGGGGCGGGCAAGACCACCTGCTTCTACATGATCGTGGGGCTGGTCCCCAGCGACGCCGGCCGAATCGAACTCGACGGCGACTCGATCGGCCGGATGCCGATCCACCGGCGGGCACGGCGCGGCCTGTCCTACCTGCCGCAGGAAGCGTCGGTGTTCCGCAAGATGAGCGTCGAGGAGAACATCCAGTCGGTGCTCGAGCTGCAGACCGGTCCGGACGAGCGCCCGCTGGACCGGGCCACGATCGAGCAGCGGCTCGAGGGACTGCTGCGCGATCTGCAGATCGAGTCGATCCGCAGCAATGCGGCGATGTCCTTGTCCGGCGGGGAGCGACGGCGTGTGGAGATCGCCCGGGCGCTCGCCAGTTCGCCGCGTTTCATCCTGCTCGACGAACCGTTCGCCGGCGTCGACCCGATCGCGGTGATCGAGATCCAACGCATCGTTCGTTTCCTGAAGGAACGCGGCATCGGCGTGTTGATCACCGACCACAACGTTCGGGAGACCCTTGGAATCTGTGACCGAGCGTATATTATTAACGCTGGTACTGTTCTTGCTTTCGGCCGTCCAGACGAGATCGTCGCCAACGAAAGCGTCCGCCGTGTCTACCTCGGCGAGCACTTCCGCATGTAGGTGATTCAAGGGCGGCCGGGTGGCGAGTTGTCGATCCAGCCACCGGCACGCCTTTGAAACCCTCCCTTCAGCTCAAGCTCAGTCAGCACCTCGCGCTGACCCCCCAACTGCAGCAGTCGATCCGGCTGTTGCAACTGTCCACGCTCGAACTGAACCAGGAACTCGAGCAGATCCTCTCCGACAACCCGCTGCTCGAGCGCACCGACGACCCGCTGGAGGGCGCCCTGCGCCTGGACGCCACCGGTTCGCTGAGCGCCCAGCGCACCCACGACGAGCCGGGCGCGCCCGCCGGCACGGAAGGCGCCGGGGGCTCCGATGAGCGGCCGCTCGACGCCGACGCCGGCGAGTCCTTCGGCGCCGACACCGGTGAATCCGGCGACGACGGCGACCGCGATGGCGACTGGTCCGGCGAGTCCGGCGGGTCGCGCAATGCCACCGACGACGAGAACGACGAAAAGTCCATCCCGCAGCTGGCGGCCAGCGGCCGTACGCTGCGCGATCACCTGATGAGCCAGCTCGCCGCCACGCAGTGCGAGCGCGAGGACCGCGCGCTCGTCGAGCTGCTGATCGACAACCTCGACGACGACGGTTATCTCGACCTGTCGATGGAGGAGATCGCGGCGATGCTGCCCGAGGAGCTCGAGATCGAGCCCTCGCAGCTGAGCGCGGCGCTCAAGCTGCTGCAAAGCTTCGACCCCACCGGGGTCGGCGCGCGAGACATCGCCGAGAGCCTGATGCTGCAGCTGGCCGTGCGCGCGCAGGAAGTCGCCAGCGCCGAGCAGGCCGAAGACATCGACCTCGCGCGGCGCGTGGTCGACGGGAATCTCGCGCTGCTGGCCGCCAAGGACTTCACCCGCCTCAAGCGCCTGCTCCACTGCGACGACGACGCGCTGCGCCGCGCGCAGGCGCTGATCCGCTCGCTGAACCCGCGGCCGGGCGCCGCGTTCGCGATCGACGAACCCACGTACGTCGTCCCCGACGTGATCGTCAAGCGCACCCGCGCCGGCTGGCGCGCCCAGCTCAATCCGGACGTGCTCCCCAAGCTGCGCATCAACGACATGTACGCGCAGATCCTCAAGCGCAACCGGGGGGCGGGCGGCAACCTGAGCGCGCAGCTCCAGGAGGCGCGCTGGCTGATCAAGAACGTGCAGCAGCGCTTCGACACCATCCTGCGCGTGGCGCAGGCGATCGTCGATCGGCAGCGCGCGTTCTTCTCGCACGGCGAGGTCGGGATGCGCCCGCTGGTGCTGCGCGAGATCGCCGAGGAACTCGGCCTGCACGAGTCCACCGTCTCCCGGGTGACGACGCAGAAATACATGCTGACCCCGTCGGGCACCTTCGAGCTGAAGTACTTCTTCGGTTCGCACGTGGCCACCGACGCGGGCGGCGCGGCCTCCAGCACCGCGATCCGCGCGCTGATCAAGCAACTCGTCGCCGCCGAGGACCCGCGGTCCCCCCTGTCCGACAGCCGGATTGCCGAACTGCTCGGCGAGCAAGGTATCGTGGTGGCCAGACGCACCGTCGCGAAATACCGCGAGGCGCTGCAGATCGCGCCCGTGGCCCAGCGAAAAGTGCTTTAATCGTCCTGAAGGAATCGTTGGCGGACGGGATCGCTGCCATCGCCGCCCGCCAGGCGATCGCCAGGTTGTCAACCCGGCCCGATGCCATCGGGCCACCTCTGGAGGCACCATGAACCTCTCGATCAGCGGCCATCACCTCGAAGTCACGCCGGCGATTCGTGACTACGTGAGTCAGAAGCTGGGGCGGATCAACCGTCACTTCGATCGGGTGATCGACGTGAAGGTCCTGCTCAGTGTCGACAAGCTCGTTCAGAAGGCCGAGATCAACATCCACGTCCCCGGCAAGGAGATCTTCGCGGAGTCCACCGATGCCGATCTGTACGCCGCGCTCGACAGCCTGGCCGACAAGATCGACCGGCAGATCCTGAAGTACAAGGACAAGCAGACCGGGCACGGGCACGGCGCGGTGAAGCACGTTCCCGTCGAGTAGTCGCACCACGCACCGGCCACGGCCGGCGCGACACCACGGACCGTGAAACCCACGGTCCGTTTGTTTTTCAGGATGCGCGAAACGAAACGCCCCAGCGCGCCTGTTGTTTTTGTGCAGCGCGGAAAAATTGCGCGCATTGCCCTGGTGGGTTCATATAATTCATCGCACTGTCATCGATACCCGTCGGGCGGACGTTTCGGCTTCATCACCGGATCGTCACCGGCCGCACCACCAGATGAGCCGAATCGCCCGCCTGCTCCCTCCGCCCAACGTGGTGACCAATCTCTCGGTCACCAGCAAGAAGCGGCTCTTCGAACAAGCCGGCCTGCTGTTCGAGAACAACCACGCGATCGAGCGCGGCAAGGTGTTCGATTCCCTGTTCGCGCGGGAGCGCCTGGGCTCCACCGGACTGGGCGAAGGCGTCGCGATCCCGCATGGCCGCATCAAGGGCTTGAAGGAGGCGCTGGCGGCCGTCGTTCGGCTGCAGGAGCCGATCCCCTTCGACGCGCCCGATGCGCAACCGGTGCGGCTGCTGGTGTTCCTGCTCGTGCCCGAGCACGCCACCGAGGAACACCTCGAACTGCTCTCCGAGCTCGCCGAGCTGCTCTCGGACCGACCCATCCGGGAAAGCCTGCTCAATTGCGAGGACCCGGCCCAGATGCACCGCATCCTCTCCACCTGGGCGCCCTACCGCCCGGCCGCCTGAGCCGCGCATGCCCGCCACGGTCCGTCAGCTCTACGACGCCAACCGTGAGGCGCTTGAACTGAGCTGGCTGGCGGGCGAGGCAGGCAGCGGCCGCGATCTCGCGCCGCACGGCGGCGCCCCCGCCGACCTGCTCGGCTATCTGAACCTGATCCACCCGTCCCGCCTGCACGTCTTCGGCCACGCCGAGACCGCGTACTACGAGCACCTCGAGCCGGCGCGCCGACACGCGATCCTCGACGACGTCGTCAACGGCAAGCCGCCCGCGATCATCGTCACCGAGGCGATCACGCCCGATCCCGAACTCGTGGAGCGTTGCCGGACCGCGCAACTGCCGTTGCTCGCCTCGCCGCTGCCGGGCGCCCGCGTGATCGACATGCTGCGCAGCTGGCTGGGCAAGGCCACCGCCGACAGCACCTCGATGCACGGCGTGTTCATGGACGTGCTCGGCCTGGGTGTGCTGATCTCCGGGGAATCGGGCCTGGGCAAGAGCGAGCTCGCGCTGGAACTGATCAGCCGCGGACACGGCCTCGTCGCCGACGACGTCGTCGACTTCAAGCGGATCGCGCACAACGCGGTCGAAGGCAGCTGCCCGCCCCTGCTGCGCAACATGCTCGAGGTGCGCGGCCTGGGCCTGCTGGACATCCGCACGATCTTCGGCGAGACCTCGATCCGCCGGAAGATGCGGCTGAAGCTGATCGTCCACCTGGTCCGGCGCAGCACGATGGAAAACGAATACGAACGCCTTCCGCTGGAAGCCCTGACTCAGGACGTGCTGGGTCTGGCGGTGCGCAAGGTCGTGATCCCGGTGGCCGCCGGTCGCAACATGGCGGTGCTCACCGAGGCGGCCGTGCGCGCGACCGTGCTCTCGCTGCGCGGCATCGACACGATGCGCGAGTTCGTCGAGCGACAGCACCGGATGATCGAACAGGCCGGTTCGGACTGAACCGCCGCGACTTGACCTGGGTCACGGCGCCGACATGGGGCCGGACGTGGGCACCCCGGCATGGGGTATCGTGACCCACCATCGAGATCCCCCGACGCGCGACGGTCGGCCGGCACTGGCGGTTCGACGCCACGCGGCGCTAAGCTTGCGGCATGCGACCGACCACCTTTCACGCACCGACCCATCCGCCATGCGCGTCGTCTTGATCACCGGCATCTCCGGCTCGGGGAAGTCGATCGCGCTGAACGTGCTCGAGGACGACGGCTACTACTGCGTCGACAACCTGCCGGTGCGCTTCCTGCAGGAAGTGATCGCTTCACTGCGCGAGGCCGGTCACGACCGGATCGCGGTGGCGATCGACGCGCGCAGCGGTGAATCGGTGGCCGAACTGCGCGACAACATGGCGGGGCTCAGCCGCTTCGGCCACGACGTCAAGACGATCTTCCTGAATGCGAGCACCGAGGCGCTGGTGCAACGCTATTCCGAGACCCGCCGCCGTCACCCGATGTCGATGCGCGCCGAGACCGACGACAACAGCAAGACGCTGGTCGAGGCGATCGAACGCGAGCGCGACGTGATGTCGGTGCTCGAGGACATCGGCCTGTCGCTGGACACGAGCGACCTGCACCCCAACGTGCTGCGCCAATGGGTGCGCGACGTGGTCGGCACCGAACGGGCGCCGCTGACCCTGCTGTTCGAATCCTTCGCGTACAAGCTGGGCGTTCCCCTGGATGCCGATCTCGCCTTCGACGCGCGCTGCCTGCCCAACCCGTACTACTCGTCCGAGCTGCGCCCGCTGACGGGGCTGGATGCGCCGGTCGACGCCTACCTGCGCGAGATTCCATCGGTGCTGCGCTTCGTCGACCACATCGGCAACTTCCTGCACGCGTGGCTGCCGTTCTACATCCAGGAGAACCGCAGCTACCTGACGGTGGCCGTCGGTTGCACCGGCGGCCAGCACCGCTCGGTCTGGTGCGTCGAGGAGCTCGCGCGGCGCTTTCGCCGCACCGAGCACGTGCTCGTGCGCCACCGCGGCCTCGCGCTGCGACGCCCGGGCCACTGATCCGATGCCGCCAGCCCGACGCCCCGACGCCGTGGCTCTGAACGGCCAGCGCCGCGGTGTGCGCGCATGAGCGGCGACACCACGCTGACGGACCTGCCGATCTTCCCGCTGGGCACGGTGCTGTTTCCGGGCGGGGTGCTGCCGCTGCGCGTCTTCGAGGCCCGATACATGGACATGGTGCGCGGCTGTCTGCAGGCCGACACCCCGTTCGGCGTCTGCCTGATCACCCGGGGTCGCGAGGTGGGCGAGGCCGCCGAGCACGAACCGATCGGTTGCCTGGCCCGCGTCGAGTCCTGGGACATGGAACAGCTCGGCGTGCTGCAGATCCGGACCCGCGGCGGCGAGCGCTTCGAGGTGCTCGAGCGCCGCATCCAGGCCGACGGCTTGATCCGCGCGACCGTGCGCCTGTTGCCCGAGGACCCGGACGCGCCGATCGGCGAGGGGTTCGCGATCCTCGCGCAGCTCGTGCAACGCATCGTCGAGGACCTCGCCGAACGCGAGCCGGACCCCGCCCGCCGGATGGTCGCCGAACCCCATCGATTCGACTCGTCGGTCTGGGTGTCGAACCGCCTGTGCGAGTTCCTGCCGATCCCGATGGGCGTGCGCCAGAAACTGATGGCGCTGCCCGATCCGCAGGCGCGCCTGTCGCTGGCGCGCCAGTTCCTCGCGCAGCGCCAGGTGATCTGAGGTCGGCTCAGGCGCCCGCGAGGCCCAGCAGCAGGCGCTTGATCGGGCGGGGCAGTGCCGCCCCCTCGGCATCGGACAGTCGCAACCAGCGCAAGCTGGGATCGCCCGTGGGCGGCGCCGGGGTGTGTCCGATCACCACCCGCCACGGCGAGAGCATCAGGCGTCGGTGGGTCAGCGCGTGCGAGAACGCGGGCAGGGGTTCGACGCGCACGCTCGACGCATCGCGTCCCCATCCCGCGTCCCGAGACCCCTGCGCGGTCGCCGCCCGCCAGAGCGTGTCCGCGCGGGCGAGGATCGTCCCGGGGTCGGGCGTCGGTCCGTCGGCCAGCGGCAGGCTCCACAGACCGCCCCAGACCCCCGTGTCCGGCTGTCGCTGCAGCAGCACCGACTCCCCGCAGAGCAGCACCAAGGGCATCAGATCGACCCGAGGCACCTCGCGACGCGGTCGCGGCGCCGGGTAGGCGGTCGCGCGCCCCAGCGCGCGCGCCGCGCAGCTGGCGGCCAACGGGCACGACCCGCACGCGGGACGCGAGCGGGTGCACACGCCGGCACCGAGATCCATCAGGCCCTGCGTGTAGGCGACCAGGTCGGTCTCGGGCAGACGCTCCTGCGCGAGACGCCACAGGCGCGACTGCACCTCGGCCTGGGCCGGATGGCCGTCGATCGCGTCATGGCGACAGAAGACCCGCTTCACGTTGCCATCGAGAATCGCCGCGCGAGCCCCGCTCGAGAAGACCGCGATCGCCGCCGCGGTCGAGCGCCCGACGCCGGGCAGGGTCTCGAGCGTCGGCGGGTCCCGAGGGAAGCGCCCGCCGTGCTCGGCCTGCACCTGGCGCGCGGCCCGATGCAGATGGCGTGCGCGGCTGTAGTACCCCAGCCCGCTCCAGAGCTCGAGCACCGCCTCGAGCGGCGCGGCGGCCAACGTGGACACGTCGGGGAAGCGGGCGAGAAAGCGAAGGTAGTAGGGGATCACGGTGGCGACCTGCGTCTGCTGCAGCATCACCTCCGACAACCAGATCCGATAGGGGTCCCGGGTGCCCTGCCAGGGCAGGTCATGTCGACCGTGGACCGCCTGCCAGGCGATCACCCGGCGTGCGAACTCGCTCATGGGCGCCCAGCATAGCCGAGCGTGACCGACGGGTGAGGCCCCGTCCGCGCGGCGCCCCGGGCGTCAGGCGGGCTCGAGCTGCGGCACCGGGGCCTGCAGCGACGCGTCCAGCACCGTATGCACCTGCCCGGCCAGTTCGCTGGCGATCGCCATCAGCTGCTCGACCTGCGTGCGACCATCGTCGATCTCCGCGATCCGGGCGTCCAGGCTCTGCGAGGCATCGAGCACGCGGCGCACCGAATCCAGGCGGCGGCGAAGCTGCGCCTGGTGCTCGCGAACCTGGCCTTCGATCGGCGCCATCACCGAGCGCAACCAGGCCTCGATCTCCCGGTTGGCCATGTCGTAGATCTCCTTGATCTTCGCGGCGACGGATTCGAAGAAGCGGCGCATCAACGCCCACTTCTCGGTCGTGACGAGCGTCAGCGCGCCGAACTGGCGCCGGTAGAGCGTCTCGACACGCTCGAGCTCGGCCAGGTAGCGGCGCACCGAGAACAGCATCGGCGAACCCAGCGACAGGCCGTGCTCGGCGTTGAAGGTCTTGTACATGGCCGTCATCAGCGTCGTGATCTCGTCGATCACGCCGGCCACCTCGTTGAAGTCGCTGCGGGCGGCGGCGGTCAGGCTGGACATCCCGTCGCGCAGCCCCGAGGAGAAATTGCTCGCGCGCATCACCTCGCGGGCGACACGCACGTGCCGCTTCAGGTTCTCGACGCCGATCGTCGTGTAGATCGACTGCGAATGCCGGGTGAACACCGAGCGCAGCGCCTGCAGGTGCCGAAGGCTCTTCTCGAACTCGGCACGCTCGTTCTTGATCCGCGCGGCCATGTGGTCGACCACGTTCCGGTTCTTGCCACGCAGGCCGTTCAGCTCGAACAGCTGCTCGACGACGCTGCGCCGGCGCGCACCGACGACCGAGGACACGACCGAGGCGAGCTCGTCGAAGTCGCGGCGCACGTGCTCGCGTACCAGGTGCTGCTGCTGCGGGATCAGGTCGTGCGACAGCGCGCGCTCGAGGTCGCCCAGGCGGCTCTTGCGCAGCAGGCCGCGGTCGCCCTGGATCTTCGCGACCAGGCCCTTCTGGGCGGAGACCGGGAAGATCCGCTCGGGCGGCACATCGAGTGTCTGCGAGACCGAACTCACCTGCTCGGCGATCTCGATCTCGATCTGCACGTCGTCGCGCAATTCGTCCCACAGGCCGTCGATCTTGTTGAGCACCACGAAGCGCCCGCTCTTGTGCGAAGGGCTGATGTGCTCGCGCCAGACCTCGATGTCGCTGCGCGTGACACCGGCATCGGCCGCCAGCACGAACAGCACCGCGTCGGCGCTCGGGATCAGGTTCAGCGTGAGTTCCGGCTCGTTGCCGATCGCGTTCAGGCCCGGCGTGTCGATCACCACCAGTCCCATCTCGAGCAGCGGGTCCGGCACGTTCGCGATCGCATGGCGCCAGCGCGGGATCTCGACCTCGCCCTGCGCATCCGGCCGCACCGGCGATTCGGTGTCATCGGGGTCGTACAGTCCCAGCGCGATCGCCTCGTCCGCCGGCACCCGGCGCGTCTCGCGCACCGCCGCGAAGGCCTCCGCGACGCTGGCCGCGTTGCCCGGCTCCATCGTCACCGCGTGCCATGCGTTCGGATCGGTGCGCAGCTCGTTGAACGGCACGTCGCCCGCCCGGGTCTCGATCGGCAGCAGGCGGATGCCCGGCGGCTGCGAGGCGTCGTACATCAGTTCGGTCGGGCACATCGTCGTGCGGCCGGCCGCCGAAGGCAGCACCCGCTGACCATACTCCGAGAAGAAGATCGCGTTGATCAACTCGGATTTGCCGCGCGAGAACTCCGCGACGAAGGCGATCGAGATGCGGTCGTCTCGCAGACGCTCGAGCAGGCGCTCGATGCGCGCCTGCAGGGCGGGGTCGGCGAGCTCGGAGTCGCCCAGCCACTGCCCGTAACGACGGATCGTGTCGGCAAGCTCGCGCCGCCACGCGCCGAACGCCGCGATCCGCTCTCCCAAATTGCCCGCCGCCATGCGCGCCTGCCGTTGCCTGTGAGGTATCGACCCAATCTAGCACAGGGGTTTTGCGCGGGCGGGGGGGTGCCGGCCGTCGCCCGCCGTGCGGTATGTCACGCGCGCCGGGCGGCATGAAGCGCACGCCACACCGCCCGACTCACCGCTGACAGACGGGACACCAGTAGGTGGCGCGCTGGTGCTGCTGGGCCATCCGGACGGCGGTGCCGCAGCGGCGGCAGGCCATGCCCTGACGCCCGTAGACGTGGTTGTCCTGCAGGAAGTAGCCGGCCTGGCCGTCGGACCCGGTGAAGTCGCGCAGCGTGCTGCCGCCCCGGTCGATCGCCTGGGACAGCGTGAGCCGAATCGCCTCGGCCAGCCGGTCGCATCGGGCCCGGGAGAGCCGGTGCGCCGGCGTGCCCGGCCGGATCCCGGCCAGGAACAGACTCTCGGAGGCGTAGATGTTGCCGACCCCCACCACCACCTGGCCCGCGAGCAGCAGCGACTTGATCGACACCCGCCGCCCGCGCGTGCCCCGGTGCAGCACACCACCGTCGAAATCCGGTCCGAGCGGTTCGACCCCGAGGCGCGACAAGAGAGGGTGGTCCGCCACGGGGCCGAGCCGGTGCTCGTGCCAGAGCACCGCGCCGAAGCGCCGTGGGTCGTGCAGCCGCAGCCACCCGTGTTCGAACCCCCAGTCGACGTGGTCGTGCCGCCGGGGCGGCTCCCATTCGGCCATGAAGCGCAGCGACCCGGACATGCCCAGGTGCACGATCAGGCAGCCCTCGCTGAACCCGAGCAACAGGTACTTGCCGCGGCGCTCGACCTCGAGCACCCGTTGGCCACGCAGCCGCTCGGGCAGCGCGTCGGGCAAGGGCCAGCGCAGGCTCGGCACGCGGACCTGGGTCTCGCGCACGGTGTGCCCCGGCAGGTGGGCGCGCAGGCCTCGCGCGACGACTTCGACTTCGGGAAGTTCAGGCATGGCTCGGTTGCCGGCGAGTGTAATTGAACCTAAGATCGATTCATGAAAGCCTCGTCGGCGCCGCTGGCGCAGTCTCGGTCCGCGCCCCTTCGTCGCGCGGGTGTCTGCCTGTCCCTCGGACTGCTCGTCACGCTCGGCGCCTGCGCCAGCCTGCCCGGCAGCCCGTCGGTGTCGCCCGGCGCCACCGAACAGCCGGCCGCGCCGGCCGCGGGCGCCGCGTCGGCCACGCCAGACACCGCCCGAGGGCCTGCCCCCACCGCCGCACCGAATGCCGGACCGCGCGCCCGCCCCCTGCAGGCGCGACGCGTCGCCGCGCCCGCCCGCCCCGAGTCCGACGAGGGCGAGCTGCCCCGGGTCGACCTCACGCCGCAGATCGTCTTCCAGTTGCTCGCCTCGGAGATCGCGGCGCAGCGCGGCCAGGGCTCCAGCGCGACGGCCACCTATCTGTCACTCGCGCAGAAGACCCGCGATCCGCGCCTGGCCCGTCGCGCCACCGAGCTCGCGCTGGCCGATCGCTCGCTCGACCGTGCGTTGCTCGCCGCCCAGCTGTGGCGCGAACTCGCCCCCGGGTCGGCGATCGCCGCGCAGACGCTCGAGACCCTGTGGCTGTCCACCGGTCGCCTGAAGGAGGCACGGCCGCTGCTCGAGCAACGGCTCGCCAAGGCACGCGCCGAAGGCACGGTGGGCGAGGCCTACGACCACCTCGCCCGGGTGCTGCTGCGTGGCGCCGACAAGGCGGCGGCGCTGGCCCTGCTCGACGAGCTCGCGGCGGCCGACCCGCAGGTGCCGCAGGCCAGGCTCGCGCAGGCCGCGCTGGCTCAGGCCTCGGGTCAGGCCGACCGTGCCGCGATCGATGCCGGTCGTGCGCTGGCCCTGCGCCCCGAGGACGAGAACACCGTCGTGCAGGTGGCGGGCTATCTGCAGAACAGCTCGGCCGGCACGCCGGCGGCACTGCGCGTGCTCGCCGCGTACCTCGAGCGCTTCCCGAAGGCGGTCGACGCGCGCTTCCACTACGCGCGGATGCTCGCCGGTTCCGGCCGCGCGGACGACGCGCGTCGCGAGATGGAGGTCGCGCTGAAGGCCGACCCCGACAGCCCCGCCATCCTGTACGCGCTCGCCCAGCTCGCCTACCAGGCACGGCAACTGCCCGTCGCCGCCGACTACCTCACCCGGCTGGTCGAACTGCCGACGTCGGTCCCGCGCGACAACGGGCCCGCGTACCTGTTCCTGGCCCAGATCGCCGAGGAGAGCCGGCAACTGCCCCGCGCGATCGCCTGGCTGGAGAAGGTCACCCAGGGCGAACAGGCCATGCCCGCGCTGCTGCGCCGCGCCGTGCTGATCAGCAAGTCCGGCGACGTCGAGCGCGCCCGCGAACTGCTGCGCAACACCACCGCCAGCACCAACCGTGAACGGGTCCAGCTGATCGCCGTCGAAGCACAGGTCCTGCGGGAGGCCAATCGTGGCGTCGAATCGTTCGAGGTGCTCGATCGCGCGCTGGAGCGCCTGCCGAACAACCCCGAACTGTTGTACGACCACGCGATGGCGGCCGAGCGGCTCGACCGCGTCGAGGTGATGGAGACGAGCCTTCGCAAGCTCATCCAGATCAAGCCGGACAACGCGCACGCGTACAACGCCCTGGGCTACAGCCTGGCCGAGCGCGGTCTTCGCCTCGAGGAGGCGCAGGCACTGATCGAGAAGGCATTGCAGCTGATGCCCGAGGACGCCCACATTCTCGACAGCATGGGCTGGGTGCTGTTCCGGCGCGGCGAGAACGAGCGGGCACTGGAGTACCTGCGGCGTGCCTATGCCCTGCGTCCGGAGGCCGAGATCGCCGCCCACCTGGGCGAGGTGCTCTGGAAGCTCGGCCGGGCCGACGAGGCGCGCCGCTTGTGGGCCGAAGCGCGGGGCCGCGAGCCGGACAACCAGACCCTGAAAGAAACGCTCGCCCGCCTCAATGTCGCGCTCTGAGCGGGCCTCCCCGCACGCGCGGTGCGGTGGCGCGGGCGTCGGGCGCCGGCGCCTGGTCCTCGCCCTGTTCCCGATCGCGCTGGCCGCCTGCGCCAGCCTTCCCCCGCCGGGCGAGACACCGCCCGCCCACACCGGACGCTTCGCGGTGAGCTGGCTCGACCCCGCCGCCGGCGACGCCTGGCAACGCGCCAGCGGTCGATTCGCCCTCACCCTCGAAGGCACCACCACCCGGGTCGAGGTGGCCTCGCCGCTCGGGCAGACGATGGCGATCGCGACCCTGTCCACCGCCGGGGCCGAACTGCGCACCGCCGACGGCGCCCGGTTCACCGCCGATCGCCCCGACACCCTGACCCAGCAAGCCTTCGGCTGGCCCGCGCCGCTGTCGCAACTGGCGCGCTGGCTGGCGGGACAAGGCGTGCCGCCCGCCACCGCGGCCGGCCAGGCGTCATTCGCCGAAGGCGGGTGGTCCGTCTCGATCGATGCCTGGCACGGCGCGCTGCCCGCCCGCCTGGACCTCACCTGGCCTGCGCCGGGCGAAGCCCCGGCGGCGCCCGCGCCGGGCCCGGCCAACGGACCCCACCAGGTGCGATTGCGCCTGGTGGTCGATCCGCCCGGGCCTGCCACCCGATGACTGCGAGCCCCGGTTCCGGGGACGACGACGCGATGGACGACACCCTGCGCGACCTGCCGGCCCCGGCGAAACTGAACCTCTTCCTGCACGTGACCGGGCGCCGCGCCGACGGCTACCACCTGCTCGAGACCGTCTTCCAGTTCATCGACCTGTGCGACCGGATCACGTTGCGACGGCTCGACGACGGGCGCATCGAGCACGGCTCGCCCCTGCCCGGCGTGCCACCGCAGACCGACCTGGTGATCCGGGCCGCCCAACGGCTGGCGCAGGCCAGCGGCACCCGGTTCGGCGTGCGCATCGAGGTGGACAAGCGCATCCCGATGGGCGGCGGGCTGGGCGGCGGTAGTTCCGACGCGGCCACCGTGCTGCTGGGCCTGAACCGGCTCTGGGGTCTGGGCTGGTCGGCGGCACGGCTGGCCGAACTCGGCCTGGCGCTGGGCGCGGACGTGCCGGTGTTCGTGCGCGGCGACAATGCCTATGCCACGGGCGTGGGCGAGGAGCTCCAGCCGCTGGCGCTGCCAGGTCGCAGCTTCGTGGTCGTCGCCCCCGACGACGCGGTGCCGACCGCATCGGTGTTTGCCGCCCCTGAATTGACGCGCAGCACCAAACCTCTTACAATCTGCGGTCTTTCGCGAGAGCGGTCGGATCTTCCCGGCCGGAACGATCTGCAGCCCGTCGTGCTGTCGCGCCACCCCCGGGTGGCCGCCGCACTGCAGGCGCTGCGTCAGGCAGCCGATGGCGTCGGTCTCGATGCCCGGAACGCCCGGATGACCGGGTCTGGCGCCTGTCTGTTCCTGCCCGTGGCCGATCCAACGCAAGGTTCGCAGGTCATCCGGCAGCTGGGCCAACAGCCTGGCGCCGACACCCTGAGAGCCTGGGCGGTGCGGTCCCTGGATCGCCACCCGCTGCGCGACTGGGCATTCCGTCAGGAATGAGCAATCGATTGCGCGGTGGTTCCCGCGCAGGGCGGTCCGAATGCGCGAGCAGGCGGGCCGGCCTGGACGAACCGGTGGGGAGTCGCCAAGTTGGTTAAGGCACCGGATTTTGATTCCGGCATGCGAGGGTTCGAGTCCTTCCTCCCCAGCCAAACACCTCCGCTCCATCGACCCTCAACGCCAACGACCGGATCCGAACATGCAGCAGCCGACGCGCCGCACGGCCGAGATTTTGTCGCCCGAAGGTCTGATGATCTTCACCGGCAACGCCAACCCGAAGCTGGCGGCCGACGTCGCGGCGCACCTGCACCTGCCCCTGGGCAAGGCCACCGTGGGCCGCTTCTCCGACGGCGAGGTGATGGTCGAGATCCTCGAGAACGTCCGTGGCAAGGACGTCTTCGTGCTGCAGTCCACCTGCGCGCCGACCAATGACCACCTGATGGAAGTGATGATCATGGTCGATGCGCTCAAGCGCGCGTCGGCCGGCCGGATCACCGCGGCGCTGCCCTACTTCGGTTACGCGCGCCAGGATCGCCGGGTGCGCTCGATGCGCGTGGCGATCAGCGCGAAGGTCGTCGCCAACATGCTGCAGATCGCCGGCGTCGAGCGCGTGCTCACGATGGACCTGCACGCCGACCAGATCCAGGGCTTCTTCGACATCCCGGTCGACAACATCTATGCCTCGCCGCTGCTGCTGGCCGACGTGCACAAGCAAGAATTCGGCAATGTGATGGTGGTGTCGCCCGACGTCGGCGGTGTGGTGCGGGCCCGGGCGCTGGCCAAGCGGCTCGACTGCGACCTCGCGATCATCGACAAGCGCCGCCCGAAGGCGAACGTGGCCGAGGTGATGAACATCATCGGCGACGTCAGCGGACGCACCTGCGTGATCATGGACGACATGGTCGACACCGCGAACACGCTGGTGAAGGCCGCCGCCGCACTGAAGGAACACGGGGCGCAACGCGTGCTCGCGTATTGCACGCACCCGGTGCTCTCCGGTGGCGCGGTCGATCGCATCGCGAACTCGCCGCTCGACGAACTGGTGGTCACGGACACCATTCCTTTGCCGAAGGACGCCCGCGCCTCCACCAAGATCCGGGTGCTCAGCTGCGCCCAACTGCTGGCCGAGACCATTCTTCGCATCAACCGCGCCGACTCCGTGTCGTCGCTGTTCGTCGACTGACCCGGGGGCACGCCACCGAGTCGGTTCACCGTCTTTTCGTGTCGGGCTCCTCGGAGCCCGGCGTTCGCAACCCCCCGGCGTTCTGGTCGCGGACCCGGGGTTTTCAAGGAGAGAGCGATGAAAGTCGTCGCCAACACCCGTCAGAAGCAGGGTTCGAGTGCGAGCCGCCGCCTGCGTCGTGCCGCGAAGGTTCCCGGCATCATCTACGGGGGCAACAGCGCCCCCACCCTGATCGAGCTCGATCACAACCCGCTCTATCACGCGCTGCGTGTCGAGGCCTTCCACTCGTCCATCCTGGACATGGACCTCGACGGCAAGGCCGAGCGCGTGCTGCTGCGCGACGTGCAGTGGCACCCGTACAAGCCGGTCGTGCAGCACATCGACTTCCAGCGCGTGGCCGCCGATCAGAAGATCGTCCTGAAGGTGCCGCTGCACTTCACGAACCAGGACGTCTCCCCGGCCGTGAAGCTCTCGGCCGCGATCATCAGCCACGTGGTCACCGAGATCTCGGTGTCGTGCCTGCCGGGCGACCTGCCCGAGTTCATCACGGTCGACCTCGCCAACCTGCAGGTGGGCCAGACGGTGCACGTGCGTGACATCGCACTGCCCGCCGGCGTCACCGCGGTGCTGGGCAAGAAGGAGAACCCCGCGGTGATCACCGTCACGGTGCCGGCCGGCGCCGCCGACGAGCCCGCCGCCGCACCGGCCGCCGCGCCGGCTCCCGCGGCCAAGAAGCCCGAGAAGAAGTAATCCTCCCGTCGGGCCGGGACACCCCGTCCCGGTCCCTGCGCCGGGTCGCGACCGTTCGCGTCGCGACCCGCTCCCCGCCCCCCACCGCTGTCTGCCGGCACCTGCGCCGCCGGTCGGCCTTTGCGCGCCTTTCGGCACCCGCGCGCGCCCGCGTCTCACACGCGGTTACAACTGATACCTCGCGACGGTTCCGGGCCCGCGCCGATTTACATACCCTGGACGGCGTCGATGTCTTCGTCGACGACCCGACGGGCCGTGCGGTCCGCCGTCACCTCCGAGGATTCCCATGCGACTGCCCCTGACGGCCGCCCGCGCCGGATTGATCGCCACCGCCCTCGCCCTGGCCGCCTGCGGCGGAGGCGGCGGGGATGGCGCCTCGCCGGCGCCCACCCCTGCACCGGCGCCCGCCCCGGGTCCGTCCCCCGCCCCCGCGCCCGCACCAGCCCCCGCGCCGGCGCCCACCCCATCGCCCAGTCCCGCGCCTTCACCCGCGCCTTCACCCACTCCCGCACCCACGCCGGCACCGGCGCCGGCGCCCCCCACCGCGGTGACCCCGAAGGAGGCGGCCCGCCTGCTCGCCCAGGCGAGCTTCGGGCCGACCGCCGCGCAGATCGATCGGGCGGCCGGGCTCGGTCACGCGGCCTGGCTCGAAGCGGAGTTCGCCAAGCCGCAGACGCTGCACGTGCCCTACCTCAACACCCGGATCGCCGAATTGGCCGACGGCGAACTGACCCGGTCGATCTGGGTCAGCGAGAGCTTCTGGCAGAAGGCCGTCACCGCCGACGACGCGCTTCGCCAGCGGATGATCTGGGCGCTGTCGCAGATCTTCGTGATCTCGACCGCCGACGGCACGGTCAACAACTTCCCACGCGGCGTGGCCAGCTACATGGACACGCTCGGCGCCCACGCCTTCGGCAACTTCCGCGAGCTGCTCGAGGCGGTCTCGCGACACCCGATGATGGGCATCTACCTGTCGCACCTGCGCAATCAAAAGGAAGACCCCTCCCGCGGCCGGCTGCCCGACGAGAACTTCGCCCGCGAGGTGATGCAGCTGTTCACGATCGGGCTGTACCAGCTGAACACCGACGGCACGACGAAGACCGCCAATGGCAAGCCGATCGAGACCTACA
>WBZM01000302.1_pt1 | contig 74497 bp, 64 predicted proteins | sample 5204271 | NCBI WGS metagenome assembly WBZM01 (sample SAMN12344346, study PRJNA552823) | activated sludge metagenome | biome: Activated sludge suspended growth; feature: Nitrification reactor; material: Wastewater; isolation source: activated sludge from nitrification reactor of wastewater... | reverse complement strand
AGTGGAGTGAGTATGTCCGCAGGCCGCTCCACACGGTTCTGGTCGGTTCTCGGCGGCCGTGGCAGGCCGCCGAGCCCTATGCGGCCGGAGGACCGGCGAGACGGAACGGAGAGAAGGGACAGAGGACGCCTCCCGCCCGAGTGCCCCCGCGCCCGGCGAGACGGAGCGAAGGAGAAGGGCCAACCCCTCACGCCCGAGCGGCCACGCGTCCGGCGAGACGGAGCGAAGGAGAAGGGCCAACCCCTCACGCCCGAGCGGCCACGCGTCCCTTGCGGCCACCGCGTTCACTTGCAGGCAGGGTTCTGCTTGAGGCTCTGTGCGGCCTGCTTGCAGGCGGCCTCGGCGCTCTTCTTCGTGGCCTTGTTCTCGGCCATCGTCTTGAAGGACTCGGCGCTTTGCCTCGCGCCGTCGCGCATCGCCTTGCCCGCAGCGGCGGGCATCTTCTCCGAGCAGGAGACCATCGCCTTCACGTAGTCGTCACAAGCCTTGAGGCCGACCGTCGTGATCTCCGCCTCTTCCTCGTCGGCCTCTGCTGCGGCCGCCGCGGCCTCGTCGGCCTCCGGCTCCTCGCTGGTCCGGTCCGAGGGCTTCAGCCCCTTCGCCACCTTCGTGCCCCCGAATCCGCCCCATTGCTTGCCGACCGTCTCGGGGACGTCGCCGAGGAGATCCCAGCGGAGCCGGGTGGTCGCCTTGTATTGCACTCCCCAGAACGCGCTCGTCCGCTCGCTCTTCGCGTTGGTGATCTCGAGAAGCACGTGCTCGGCCTCGGCCGGGTTCACCTTCCCCTTCGTCTCGAAGCAGGCCTGCCCGGAGCCTTGCACGACCTTGTAGTCCACCGGCACGTCGTACGAGCGCGTCTCGGTGATCGCGTTCTCTTGCCACTTCGTACACTGCACGATCTGACCCTGGGAGTTTTTGGTCCCATCCACGCAGACGGCCTCGCTCCGGCCGGTGTCGACCGTCTCCCACTCGGTCTTCTTGCCGCGGTGGACCGAGGCCTGCGGCGAGACGAGCTGCTCGACCTTCGGGGTGTAGCGCTCGCCGTCGACGTAGAGCACGAAGCCCGCGCGCGCGAGGTCGGCCGCCGAGTCGTCGTCGAATCCGGAGAGGACGATCTCGAAGCAGACCTGGTCCTGGTCCATCTCGGTGAGGGAGGCGACGTTGCGGAAGACGTCCTTCGCGAGGCCAAACGGCTCGCCGTCGTTCCACTCGACCTCGTTCGCCTCGACGTTGCTCGAGAGCGCGGGGTGCTGGATCTTGGTGAAACCGTCCGCGCGCGGCTTGCAGCCGGCGAAGGCACCCACGGCACAAAGGACGGTCAAGGCGGAGAGATAGGTTCGCTTCTTCATGGCTCGTGCCCCCTTCGGACACGGCCTCCTCCGCGACGTCGCGCGGTCGTCGGAACAAAGAGGGCCGTGGGCCGTTTAATGTCCGTTGGCGCGAGGCTTGCCAGGTCGGGCTGCCATGCGAAGCGCGCTCCTCGTGCTGCCGTTCCTCTTCTCGTGCGCCATCGGCGCGGACCTCGTAGGCGGACAAGGAGGCGCGAGCAGCGACAGCGAGCGCGAGCGCGACGACCGGGAGACATCGGGCGACGAGGAGGAGGTCACCATCGACGAAGGGACAACCACCTCCGGCGCGGGGCCTGCTGGATCGACGACTGTCCACACGGCGGTGGCGTCGTCCGGCTCCGGCCAGGGACAGGGAGGCGCCCCCCCGGACGGCGGCGATTGCTGCCTCGCCTCGACGACCCCCGGCTGCGCCGACCCGAGCGTCGAGCAGTGCGTCTGCGCCAACGACGACTACTGCTGCGCGACCGCATGGGACGACACCTGCGTCGGCGAGGTCGACCAGTTCGGCTGCGGGATGTGCGGCGGCGGCACGGGCGTGGGCGGCGGCGATCCGGTCGGCTCCGGCGGGGGCGGCCCCACCGGCGGCGATTGCTGCATGCCGACCGGCGGCCCCGGCTGCGGCGACCCGGCGACCCAGGACTGCGTCTGCTCGTTCGACGACTACTGCTGCACGACCGAATGGGACGCGCAGTGCGTGGCCGAGGTGACCGTCTTCTTCTGCGGGAGCTGCTGAGACACGTACGGTTCCGTCATTGTCTTGCGGTCGCGAGGACGACGGGCCGCCCGTGGAGCTCCCGCTCGCCTCCGAAATCGAACCGGACGCCGAAGCCTGCGTAGAGGAAGCAGTTGGCGCTGGCGCCTTCGATGCTCGCGTGCTCGCCGGTGGCCTCGTCCGCGCGCCACAGGAACGCGTTCACGTCGGCGCCCAGAAACGGTCCGAGCTCGGCGTCGTGGGAGGTGCGAAACCCGAGGCCGACGAGCACGCGGAGGGCCTGCGGGCCGTGGTAGGTCTGGTCGTTGTTCGCGCCCCGCAGCGCCGCGACGAGGACCCGATAGCCGACCCCGGCCGAGACATAGGGGTCGATCGCGTCATACGGCAAGAAGTGGTAGAGCAGCGCGACAGTCGCGGTCGTTCCATGGAAGGCGTTGCCCACGCCGAGTCGATCCGCCCCGGAGGACTCGTGGAAGAGGAGCGCCGTCTCGACCGAGACGTGGGGGCTCCACCGGTAGCCGAGCTCCACCTCGACGGCGCCGCCGAAATCGACGAGCGAGTCGATGCTCTTGCCGGCGAGGATCTCGCCGAACGGCTGCGTGAAGCTCGCCGAGGCGCCCAGCTCGAACGCGCCGCGCGGCGCCGGGACCTCCGCAATCCGAGTCTTCTCGGGGACCCATTGCGCCTCGGCGAGGCCAGGCGCCACGAGAGCGACGCCGAGGAGCGCGGCAGCGGAGCGCATCTGCGCGAGCTGTTGCATCGCGCGTACCAGTGTGGGGAGCGCGCCCGCTCAGCCGCCGGCAACGACGATCTTGTGCTCGCTCGAGAAGAGCACCCTGAGCGCGGACACGACCTCGGTACGGCTGACGTGTTTCATGTCCTCCAACAGCCGCGTGTTGCGCGCGGACACGAGGCTCTTCGGCAAGCCTCGGATGGTGGCGAGCTCCTTTTCTCGAGCGAGCTCGACGCGCAACCGCTCGCGCGCCACCGACACCTCCGCGTCGGACGGGCCGTCTTTCAGGAGCCTGGAGATCGCGTCGTCCACAGCCTTCTCGGCTTCGGCGACGGTATGCGGCGCCGCGGGGCTGGCGAGCACCCAGCCGACCGCCGCTTGCGGCGCGAGCTCCAGCGAGCAGTTCGCGCGGGCTGCGATGGATGTTTCGTGGCGCAGCGCACGGTGGAGACGGCCGACCTTGTTGTGGCAGGCGATCATGAACGCGAGGTGAAAGGCCGCCTCCTTCTTCTTCGCGACAGGCGGCGCGACCCAGCCGACGAGGAGGTGCCGATCCCCGTCGCCCACGACGGCGTGGGCCGAGGGGGCCAGGGCCGGGAGGCGCGCAGGCGCAAACGGATCCGCGAAGGTTGCCTGGATCGACTCGGCGCGCTCCTCCAGGTCCACCGCGCCGCGGATCCGGACCGTGGTGTCGAGCGCCCACGTCGGCTCGGGCTCGAGGAACATGTCGTCAGCGGGCTCGGTCGGGCCGACGAGCAGCGCACCTTTCATCGGGTGGCCTTTTGCGAAGGCGCGGTCCGACAGATCGCGGAACATGTCCTCGAAGCCGGTGCGGTCGTAGAACTTGTCGCGCCGGCCCGCGAGGTGCACCCGGAGCTTGGGCGCGGCGTCCTCGCGGAGGAGCTTCGAGAGATCGCGGCTCAGGCTCGAGAGCCCCTTGTCGAGATCCGGGAGCTTCACGGTGCGGGGCTCGAGTCGGAACGTCTGACCGAGCGGAACGCGGGCCTTGGTCGGATCGAGGAGATCGACGCGAGCCGTGATCTCGACGTCCGCCGATTCGGCGCGCTCGAGCTCGATGAAGACGCCGCTCTCCGTCATGAACGTGCCCGGGCGAAGCGGAGCTGGAAGGAGCGTCACCTTGGGCCGCACCTCGGCGCTCGCCACGGGCGGCGCTGCCTTGCCGTCGGGGGCTGACGGCGCGCGCTTCTGCGCGTTCGGCGCGACGGCCGCGATCTCCGCGTTGCTCACGCTCGCGACCCGAGCCGGCTCTCGGTCGGGCGGCGAGGTGTGGGCGCCGTCCCGCGCGACGAGGGCCGGGAGAGCCGCGAGGGTCTGCTCGAGGCTATCGGCCGGGATGTTCACGAGGAAGTCGCCTTGCCCGGCCGGCAGGCGATCCGTCAGAAGGTCGGGGTTGTACTCGCGCAAGGTCGCGATCGAGATGTCGGCTGCCCGCGCGATGGGAGCCAGGCGGGTTCCGGCGGGGACCGCGATCTCGGCGAAGCGCATGAGCGGCAGCGGCTCGATGTCGTCGAGCCCGAGCAGCTCTCGGTTGTGGACGACGATGGCGAAGGCGTGGATCTGGGGGACGAAGTTCATCGTCTCGCGCGGGAGCAGCCGGAGCTCGGCGAGCTCGTGGAAGGCCACCGGGTCTTCTTCGGCGCGACCGAGCGCCGCGCGGGCCTTGGCGAGCGCGTCTGCGAGCCTGCCCTCTCCGCAGTTGTAAGCCGCGAGCGCGAGGTCCCAGCTCTGGTAGGTGTCGTACAAGAAGCCGAGGTAAGCGAACGCGGCGTCGGCCGATTTCGTGATGCTCCGCCGCTCATCCATCACCGACGAGACCGAGAGGCCGAACCGCTCCGCGGTCTCGGGCATGAACTGGAAGAGCCCAGCTGCGCCCGCGGGGCTGGTGGCCTGCGGGTTGAACCCGCTCTCGATCGCGGCGAGCCACATCACGTCCTCGGGGAAGTCGAGGTCATGGAGCTTCTGCTCCAGGTGCTCGCGGAATCGGGAAGCCTTGCGATATCGCTCGGCGAAGGTCTTGCGGCCCTTCTCGCTCGCGCCGAAGTGATTGACGTACCGGAGCGTGCGCTGCGTCAGCGGCAGCGGCAGATCCGAGAGCGTGGTGACGACCCCCTCGAGGCCGGCCGTCGGGATGACGTCGGGGTCGACGAGCTCGAAGTCGCCCTCGATGTCGGACTCCTCGAGCGTGAGCGGCGTGGACGGCTGCACCTCCTCCGGTGGAGGCGGCGGGGCGGGAGGCGGCGGACGGCCACCGACGACGAGCGCCGTGACGACCGCGCCGGCCGCGGCCAGCGCGCCCAACAACCCTGCGGACTTCGTCGAGACAGAGGCCATGCTGCTCCTCGAAAGCGAGGATCGCCGATCGGCCCCGCACCGGCAATGGCCGCCGCGCGGGGCGCAAGATCGCGGCGGCTCGGCTCAACCTCTCGTGCGCTCGGCGAGGTACTCGACCAACACCATGGCGGCGTCGGCGGCGGCCTTGTTCATCCGCGAGCCGCGATCACCGGTCTTCGACGCCTGCACGGCTTCGAGCGCGCCCATCCCGGTCTGCGTCTTGAAGCTCACGCCCTTCACCACGATCTCGTCGACCTTCTTGCCGTCGGCGGTGCGGATCTCCAGGCGGATTTTCGTGACCGCTTTGGCGGCGCCACCCCAGTAGCCTGGCTCGAGGAACTCCACCTTCGGCGCGATGACGAAGTCCTTCCCGTTGGCCGCCCCGGGCGTGATCGTCAGGCCTTTTGTGCCTGCTTCCATCTCGAGGGCGACCGCGAAGGCTTTGGCCATGCCCTCTTTGTCGGAGGGGAAAGCCTCACGGCTCTCGGGCTCTTGCTTCGCGAGATACTCCGCCTCGGTCTTGCCGACGATGTCGACGGAGGAGAAGTCGAGCGGCAACACGACGAAGCGCGGCGCGGCGACGAGAGGGTTGGGGTCGGCCTGCTCGACCACCGAGAGCGTGCTCGAGCACGCGACGAGCGCGAGCGCGATCGAGGCCACCAAGACGCGGAGCCAAATCATGACGCCTTGATACGCGACCGGCGAAGAATCTTTCTACCGTTTGTTTCGTGCTCCCCGAACATCCGCTCAAGGCGGCTCGAGCTCTTTCGATCGAGGAGGTGCCCACGACGGGATGTTGGGCGGGCAGGCCTCGATCCGTTTTTCCAGCTCGACCTCGCCGAAATCGAGCCGCTCGTCCCGATCGAAGCGCAGATCGCCGACGACGAAGGTGTCGCCCCGATCCAAGAGGAACGGCGCGCGCAGGAAACGCAGGAGCGCGGCGACGTCACAGCGTTCGCGCGCGAGCGTCCGCCAGCGGTCGAGGGGGACGCGGTGCTCGCCCTCCCACCGCAAGGCGTCGTCGCTCGGTGCGGCGACCTCGGTGAGAGGAGCCGTGATCGGCTCGTCACGACGAGGGCAGCTCGACACGCGCATCAACGACGGCGCGAGCGCGAACGACGCGCGCCGGAGGACGAGGTCGTCCGCTGCGCTTCGCGAGACGACGACGGCCGTCCAGCAAAACGGGTTGGATGGCCACGCGGAGATCGCGGCGTCGACGACTCGCTCGTCCGAGAACGCGCCTGTGGCGCGCGATCGGATCGCGGCGTCGGCGAGGCGGCTCGTGCCCAGGAAGACGGCGGGGACCGCGAAGAAAAGCGCCAGCGCTGCGGCGGGACGACGAGCTGGACCGAGGCGCGCCGTGAGCGAGACCGAGATCGCGGCGAACAGGACGAGCCCGATCCGGATCGGCAGGGGGACAAACGAGCCGAGCGCCCACGGGAGCCCGAGCGCGAGCGCCGCGACCACGCCGAGGAGCGCGCGTGCGACGCGCTTCTGTGTCGTGACCCAGAGGAGCGGGACCGCCGCGAGCCAGAGGAGCGGCTCGAGGATGAACACGGCGTCGCCGTAGAACCAGCGATCGTCGATGGGCCAGAACGGGTGCACGCCGTAGACGTTCCAGCCGTCCATCGAGAGGTGCAGGACCGGCCCGAACGCGCCGAGCCCATACAGCCAGCGCGTGTCATCGCGCGAAAACGCGCCTCCTGCCCGCGCGCGGGCGAGCGCGGTCGCCACGAGGGCGACGAGCAGACCGAGGACGACGCCGACGAGGATCGTGTGCGTGTGCCCGCGGTGGTGCATCAGGTAGCCGAGCTTGCCTCCCGTGAGCGGCGTCAGGACCAGATCGCCGTCCGGGACGTTGTTCGCCAGCGCCGAGACCCAGGCCGCGTAACCTGCGAAACGCCCGGACGGCGCGGCGCGCGCGCGCCGCCCTCGGAAGGCGACGACACCTTGCGCGACGAGCAATCCCGCGAACGCGTGCGCGATGTTCTCCATCCTCGAGCCGGCCCCGAGGGTATCTCATCTGCTAGAGTGCGCGGCGTGGAGCCCCGAATTCGCCGCGCCCAGCAGGCCGATCTCGAGCGCCTCGGGCAGCTCGCGGGCGAGCTGGTGCGCTTCCATCACCGCACCGACCCGAGCCGCTTCCTCCTGGTGGACGAGGTGGAGTCGGGCTACGCGCGCTGGTTCGCGCGCGAGATCGGGCGCGCGGGCGCCGTGATCCTCGTCGCCGAGCAGGACGGCGCGATCGTCGGGTACGGCTACGCCACGATCGAGGGCCGCGACTGGAACGCGCTCCTCGACGACCACGGGGCCATCCACGACGTCATGGTGGACGAGCGCGCGCGACGGTCCGGCGTGGGCCGCGCGCTCATGACGGCGCTCTCCACCGAGCTCGAGGCGCTCGGCGCGACGCGGATCGTCCTCTCGACGATGGTGCAGAACGAGGCGGCGCAGCGGCTGTTCGCCGCGTGTGGCTTCCGCCCGACGATGCTCGAGATGACACGTTCGTGATCGTCCCTGCGCCTTCCTCCAAGCCACCCATCTCGACCGAGACCCCCGTGCCGGTGAGCGTGCGGACGCGCATCCGCACGGCGGAGGAGCTGAGCGACTACATCCTGCAGCTCGGGGAGGCGCTCCTCCGCTACGGCTGCCCGGCCTACCGGGTCGAGAACCTCATCCGCGTGGTCGCCCAGCTCGAGCGGCACGAGGCGGAGTCGTTCGCGCTCCCGACCGCGCTCTTCGTGACCGTGGCGCCGCGCGGGGCGGAGCCCGTCGCGCCGGTGCACCGCATGGCCCGCGTCCAATCCTGGGGGATCGACCTCGAGAAGCTGCTCGCCGTCGATCACATCTTCAACGAGGTCGCCGCCGGCAAGCGGACGATCGAAGAGGCGCGCGGCGAGCTCATCTCGCTCGAGACGCGCCCGAACGCCTACGCCCCCTACACGCAGTGGTTCGCCATGGCGGTGACCAGCGGCGGCGCGGCCGTGCTCTTCCGCGGCAGCGGCGCCGACATCGCGTCGGCTGCCTGTGTCGGGCTCTTCATCCACGCGCTCGGCCGGCTGCTCGGGAGACACCCGCAGGGGCGCTTCCTCCTCGATTTCGCGGGCGCGCTCCTGGCGTCTTTGCTCGCGACCGCGAGCGCTTCGCTCTTCGGCTGCTCGCGCGAGGCGGTGCTCCTCGCCGGGATGATCACGCTCTTCCCGGGGATGACGTTCACGACCGGCCTGGCCGAGCTCGCGCAGAAGAACCTGGTGGCGGGGAGCGCGCGCCTCATGGAAGCCACGGTCACCTTCGTGGCGCTCGTGTTCGGTATCGCGCTGTCGGTGGGCCTGACGCGCTGGCTCGCGATCGACGCCCAGACAACGGTCTCGAGGGCGCCGCTGTCGCTCCCCTTTCAGGGGCTCTCCTCGATCGCCATCTCGCTCGCGCTCGGGGTCCTGTTCCAGGTTCCGCGGCCGCTCTTGTGGACGGCGCTCGTGTCGGGCGGCGCCGGTTATGCCGCGACGGCCCTCGCGGGCCCCAACCTGCCGGCCTACGCGGGAGCGTTCGTGGCGGCGATCCTCGTCTGCACGCTGGCCAACGCCCTCGCGCGGTGGACGAGCCGCCCCGCGCAGCTCTACCACTTGCCCGGCATGATGTTGCTCGTCCCGGGGAGCCTCGGCTTCTTGAGCCTCGAAGAGATGTTGAAGGGGACCTACGACGCGGGCGTGGAGAAGGGCCTCCTGACGCTCCTCATCGCCGGCGGGCTCGTGATGGGCGTCCTCTCCGCCAACGTCATCGTCCCGCCGCGCAAGCTCCTGTAGCCGAGCGCGGTCAAGCGCGCTGCACGTGTTGCCGGATGAGCCCCTCTTGCGCGCAGGAGGCCACGAGCTTGCCGTCGCGCGAGAACATCCGACCACGCACCAGGCCGCGAGCGCCGTGCGCCGCCGGGCTGTCGACGACGTAGAGGAGCCACTCGTCCACCCGGAACGGCCGGTGAAACCACATCACGTGGTCGAGGCTCGCGACCTGCATTCCGGGCGTCAGCCAGGTGACGCCGTGAGGCAGGAGCGAGGTCGTGACGAAGCCGTGGTCCGACGCGTACGCGAGCAGGTAGGCGTGGAGGGCCGGATCGTCCGGCAGCTTGCCGGCCGTGCGCAGCCAGATCATTCGGTGAGGCGCGCGCGGAGAGGGCAAGAAGGGATCCTCCTCGGGGCCCACGGGTCGGAGCTCGAAGGGGCGATCGGCCAGCGCGCGCTCGCGGAGCATGCGCGGCAGGCGCTGCGCGAACGAGGCCGCGCGCTCTTGTTCGGTCGGGAGCGACTCCGGCGCGGGTGCTTCGGGCATCGCGTCCTGGTGCTCGAAGCCGTCTTCCATGACCTGAAACGACGCCGCCAGATTGAAGATGGGCTGGCCCGATTGAATGGCCACGACCCGCCTGGTCGTGAACGAGCTGCCGTCGCGGATGCGATCGACGTCGTACACGATCGGGCGATCGACCCGGCCTGGCCGCAGGAAATACGCGTGGAGCGAGTGGACGTTCCGATCGCTCGGGACGGTCTGAACGGCGGCCGAGAGGGCCTGACCGAGGACCTGGCCGCCGAACACCGTCCCCCATCCGAGGTCCTGGCTCTGGCCACGAAAGAGGTTCTCTTCGATCCGCTCCAGGGCCAGGAGCTTCACCAGCTCGTCGAGGACGATGGACATGCTCTTCGCGTACCACGCCGTCAGCCCGGCCGGGTGCTCGCTCCGTCGATCGGGAGGTCCATCGTCACCTTCGTGCCGCGGCCGACCTCGCTCGAGACGACGAGCCTGCCGCCGTGTGCTTCGACGACGCGCCTCACGAACGAGAGCCCGAGCCCCGTCCCGCCTTCCTTCGTGCTGAAGAGCCCCCCGAGGGCGCGCTCCTTCTGTCTCGCGTCCATCCCCGAGCCGGTGTCCTCGACCACGATGGCGAGGCGCTCGTCGCCACGTCGCCCGACGGAGACCTGGACGACTCCGCCGTCGGGCATCGCCTCACACGCGTTTCGCACGAGGTTCTCCAGCGCGAAGACGAGGAGGTCCGCGTCCGCCATGATGACGATATCGTCTTGTTCCATCGTCGTGCGCGCCTCGACGCGACCTTCGCCGAGCGCGTCCACGACGCGGGCCGCCGCGCCGACCACCGCCGCGACCTTCACCTCGGCGAGGACAGGCTCGACGCGGCCCATCCGCTGGTAGTCGGCGACGAACCGCTCGATGCGGTCGACGCGCTCGACGATGATCGCCAGCATGTCCGCGTGGGCATCGAGGGGGCGTCCCTCCCGGTGTTCCTCTTCGAGGAACTGCGCGGCGCCCTTGATGGCGGCCAGAGGATTGCGGATGTCGTGCGCCATCTGCTCGGCGAAACGGCCGAGGGTGGTGAGCTGCTCGGTCCGGGCGCGTTGCTCCGAGAGGCCCCGAAGGAGGGGGACGATCGCCACGACCGCGAGCACGAGCACGATCGAGGTCCCGAAGAGAAGGAACGCCGTGCGATCACCGGCCCAGGCCACGACCACGACCTGACCGACGACGGCGAGCGTCGCCACGAGCGCCACGTTGATCACGGTCGCCGCGCGGACCCCTTCGATGATCCGCGACTCGAGGACGAGCGCCGCGAGGAGCAAAGACGAGAGCAAGAGCCCGACGTGGGAGATCCGCGGCAGGGCGAGGCCCGCGACGCCGCCGAGATCGTAGAGAACGGATCCGAGCCCGAGCAACAGGGCGCCCCCGAGCAGCTGGATGCGCACCCGCTCCGCACCCCGCTCTTGTCGCAGGCGGCGAACGAGGAGCGCCGCGACGACCGAGAACACCGGGATCAGGCCGGCGAGCATGGCGATCGCCCAGAGGCCCGATTCGTAGACGAACGCGAGCCGCGGCGCGAAGAGCGGCGCGGCCACGACGCCGGCGAGGAGGGGGAAATACGCAGTGGCCGCGCGGCGAAGCGGCCGCACCTGGTGGGTCATCCCCAAGAACCCGACGAACAGATCGAGGGTCGGGATGGCGGTGAGGGACGCGGCGGCGTTGCCGAGGAAGTCCCATGCTCGAAGCCCCGTCAGGACGGAGAGGGTCTCGGCGAGGTCGTACGCGAAGAGCCCCGCCGAGAGGAGCGCGAGCCGCAGCGCCAGCGGGTGGCGGGTGCGCCGCACCGCCGCGAGGAGCGCGAGCGCGAGGAACGTCACGCTCGTCGCCCCCGAGAGCCACACCTGAGGCGTCACCCGCCGAAGGTCGCAGGCAGGCGGGCGAGCCGCAAGCGCGCTCGTCTCCCGCGGCGGGCGTCTGTATCATCGACCGCTCGTGAGCTCCGACAGCCCCGCTCCCGCCGTGCTCGTCGTCGACGACGACCTCGCCCTCGGCAAGGTGCTCGTCGGTCTGTTGAGTCAGGCGAAGCTGGTGGCCCGTCACGCCTCGAGCGCCGAGGAGGCGCTCGGCCTGATCGGCTCCCACCCGTTCGACCTGGTCATCACCGATCTGAAGATGCCGCGGATGGATGGGCTCTCGCTCGTCCGCGAGCTGAAGGCTCGTGTCCCCGACGTGCCGGTCATCCTCCTCACGGCGCACGGGTCGATACCGGTCGCGGTGGAGGCCATGCGCGCGGGGGCGTCGGACTTTCTCACCAAGCCGTTCGACCGCGACGAGATCCTCTACACGGTCGACAAGGCGTTGAAGCTCGGCGAGCGGGCGCTCACCGCGCCGCCGGACCCGGGGACACGCGGCGGGTCGTGGCTCGGCAGCTCGCAGCCGATGACCGAGGTGACCGATCTCGTACGGCGCGCCGCGAGGGCGTCCGCCAACGTCCTCATTCGCGGTGAGAGCGGCACCGGCAAGGAGGTCGTCGCGCGGTCGATCCACGCGGAGAGCAGCCGCAAGGAGGGGCCGTTCGTGGCCGTCAACTGCGCGGCGCTCCCCGAGCAGCTGCTCGAGAGCGAGCTCTTCGGGTACGAGAAGGGCGCGTTCACCGGCGCGGTCGCGCGCCGGCCCGGCCGGGTCGAGATCGCACGGGGCGGCACGCTCTTGCTCGACGAGATCGGCGACGTGCCGATCCCCGCCCAAGCGAAGCTCCTGCGCCTCCTGCAGGAACGCGAGTACCAACCGCTCGGCAGCACGCGCACCGAGCGAGCAGACGTGCGGTTCTTGGCGGCGACCCACCGCGACCTCGAGGCGATGATCCACACGGGTCAGTTCCGCGAAGACCTCTATTACCGCCTGAACGTCATCCCCATCACGCTGCCGCCGTTGCGCGACCGCCCAGGCGACGTGGCCGAGCTCGCGCACCGCTTCCTCGACACGGTCGCGAGGGAGAGCGGCCGGGCGGGCGTCACCCTGGACGAGGGCGCGGTGGCGCGTCTCGCGCGCTACAACTGGCCGGGAAACGTCCGCGAGCTCATGTGTGTCATCGAGCGACTCATCGTCTTCACCGACGGGAGCCGGATCGAGGAGCGAGACGTGGAGCGGGAGCTCGACAGGATCCGAAGGCCGGTGGCGGCGCGGACCGGCGGAGGCTCGGACGGCGAGCCCGCGCCGCCCCATCCGGAGGCGAGGCCGGAGAACGCGAGCTTGGCCGAGCGCAGGCTCGAAGCCGAGCGAGACGCCGTGCTCGAAGCGTTGAGCCGCGCCGGTCAGAACCGGACCCAAGCCGCGCGGCTGCTGGGCGTGAGCAGGCGAACGCTGTACAAGCGCCTCGAGGCGCTCGGCATCGCCAGCCACATCTCCTGAGCGCGCGCGCTCGCTGATTTGGTAGCGTGGGGTCGTGCCCAAGCTCGGCGAACGGTTCCTCACGCTGGAGCTCGCGGGCCGTGGTGCATCCGGGGAGGTCTTCCGCGGGATCGATGAGCGGACCCAGGAGGTCGTCGCGATCAAGGTCTTCACCGCCGACACCACCGACCCGGAGCGGCTCGAGCGCTTCCTTCGCGAGGCGAGGCTGCTCGCCGAGGTCCACAACGCCAACGTCGTCCGGTACGTCGGGCACGGCGTCGAGCCGGACGGTCGAGGCTACCTGGCAGTCGAGTGGCTCGACGGGGAAGACCTCGCGCACCGCACGAAGCGGGAGCCGCTCTCGGGCGAGCAGGTCGTCGACGTGGTGTCGCAGGTCGCGAGGGGCCTCTGCGCCCTCCACGAAAAGGGGGTCGTGCACCGCGACGTCAAACCGTCCAACATCTTCCTGAGCCAGCGCGCGGACGGCAGCCTGTCGGTCAAGCTGCTCGACCTCGGCGTCGCGCGGACGCTGGCAGAGCCCGGGCTCACGCGTCACGGAATGATGATCGGGACGCCGAGCTACATGTCACCGGAGCAGGTGCTCGGCGGCGCGGAGCTCTCGGCGCGCTCGGACATCTTCTCCTTGGGCGTGGTGCTGTTCGAGCTCGTCGCCGGCGTCAGGCCGTACGTCGCGGAGGACGTCTTCGCCATCGTGGCGAAGATCGCGCTCCAGGACGCCCCGCGCCTCGCGGCGGCGCACCCCGCCGTCTCGATCGAGCTCGACGAGATCGTGAGCCGAGCGCTCGCGCGTCGCCCCGAGGATCGATACGCGTCCGTCGTGGAGCTCGCCGATGCGCTGCGGCGCGCGCCGCCATTTGTGCCCCGCACGCGGCTCGCCACACGAGTTGGCGACGAGACCCAGACGGCGGCCGTGCGATCCATCGCCACGACCGAGCGCCGGGTGGTGACCGTCCTCTTCGCTCGCTTCAACGACGCGGAGGAGGCCGACCGCGCCAAGCCCGTCTTCGACGCCGAGGTGCTCGCGCGCGGAGGTGTCCCGCATACGCTCCTCGCCCGAGCCCACGTGGCGATCTTCGGGAGCGAGCGCTCGCAGGGCGACGAGACCGTGCGCGCCGCCAAGACCGCGCTCGCGGTTCGGGAGCGGCTCCGCGGCGCATCCATCACGATCGCGACCGGGCGCGCGCAAGCCGGAGGGGAAGAGCCTACGGGAGAGGCGATCAACCGAGGCGCGCAGGCCGCCGACGCGCCCTCCTCCGCGATCCGAATCGACCAGCCGACCTCGCGGTTGCTCGGGGACGCGTTCGATCTCGCCGGATCGCCCCCGTGGCTCACGCTCCGCGGCGAACGTTCGGAGACCGCGCCTGCCCGGACCCTGCTCGGCCGACCGCAGCCCTTCGTCGGGCGAGAGCGAGAGCTCCAGCAGCTCGAGTCGCTGTTCGAAGAGGCCGAGTCGGAGCGCGTCGCGAGGGCCGCCGTCGTCATCGCCTCCGCCGGCGCCGGCAAGTCACGCCTGAGGCAGGAGCTGCTCCGGCGGATCGCCGCGCGCCCCTCCAAGCCGGCGATCCTCCTGGGGCGTGGCAGCACGGTGTTCGACGGCGCGTCGCCGTTCGGCGTCATCGGCGCGGCGATCCGCGCTCACGCGCGCATCCAGAACGACGAGCCGCTGGCGGACCAACGGCTCAAGCTCCGGGGGACGATCCGCGACGGCGCGACGAGCACGCTCCTGCCGCTTCTGTCCCAGATCGCCGCCATCGACCAGCAGCCCCAGGCGCTCGGGGACGGGATGTGGGTCAGCGACCAGCTTCACGACGCGTTCGAGCGATGGGTCGAGCAGGTGACGACCCAGGGACCGCTCGTGTTGGTCTTCGAGGATCTCCACACGGGCGATCAAGCCTCCGTCGCGCTCGTCGACTCGCTCCTGCGCAACCTCGCCGAGCGGCCCATCTTCGCGCTGGCGCTCGGCCGTCCGGAGACGGAGCAGCGTTTCCCGCGGCTCTGGTCCTCCTGCGGGCCGACCACGCTCCGCCTGCCGAAGCTGACCAAACGCGCGCAAGCCGAGCTGGCCACGCTCGCGTTGGGGAAAGACGCCTCCCCGGCGGTCGTCGACAAGATCGTCGCGCTCGCGGACGGCAACGCGTTTTTCCTGGAGGAGCTCGTTCGACACGTGGCGGACGCGGGCTCGGCGGAAGAGACGGGGCTCCCCGAGACCGTGCTCGCGATCCTGCAGAGCCGCCTGGACGCGCTCGGCGATCACGCCAAACGCACGCTGAAGGCCGCGGCGGTGATCGGCGAGGTCTTCTGGCCGGGCGCGCTCTCCCAGATCCTCGGCGACTCCCTGGAGAGCGGCCCCGGCCTGGAGCGCGTGCTGGAAGGCCTGCTCACGGCGGAGGTCCTCGAGCGCAGGCCCACCTCGCGGTTCCTGGGTGAGGCCGAGCTCGTCTTCCGTCACGCGCTCCTCCGAGAGGCGGCCTACGAGCTGCTCTCGGACGATGACAGATCTGTTGCTCATAGACGCGCGGGCCACTGGCTCGAGGCGCGGGGCGGCGAGGAGCCGCTGTCGCTCGCGCGCCACTTCGAGCTCGGCGGGCTCCGCGAGCGCGCGACGATGCATTTCGCCAAGGCCGCCGAGCAGGCGCTGGTCGGCAACGACTACGCCATGGTCGGCGAATACGCCGGCCGCGCCTTCGCGTGCGGCGCGCGCGGGCCCGAGCGCGGTCGCCTGCTCGTCCTCATCGCGGAGGCCGAGCGCTGGAGGGGACACACGCCGGACGCGCTCGCCGCCGCGCGAGAGGCGGGGACGCTGCTGAGGCCCGGCTCGCTCGCCTGGTTCCACGCCAAGCGCGAGCAGGTCGCAGCCGAAGGGAGGCTCGCCAACAAGGAGGCGATCATCGCGCTCGCCGAAGAGCTCCTCACCGCGACGGCCGAAGCCGACGCGACCAGCGCGCAGGTCGCCGCGCTCGTCCCCGCCGCCGTCCACCTCCTCTACATGGGTCACAAGGCGCGCGCGCAGGGGCTCGCGCTGGGCGTCGAGGCGCTCGCCGGGAGAGCCGGCGAGACGCTCGAGCCTCGCTCGCGTGCTCGCCTCCACCAGCTCCGCGCGGCGCTCGCAGCGGCCGAGGAGGATCTCGGGCGAGCGATCGACGAGCAGGAGCGCGCCCTGGCGCTGTTCGAGGGAGCCGCCGACCACCGCGCCGCAGCGCTCGTGTGCTCCAACCTCGCGTTCCAATGGTACGTCGTCGGCGGCTACGAGCGGGCCGAGGCCCTCCTGCGCCAGGCGCTCGCGACCGCCAAGCGCCTCAGCCTGGCGACGATCGGACCGCTCGCCAAGCAGAACCTCGGCTCCACGCTGGCAGCGCGTGGCGAGCTCGACGAGGCGATCCGCGTCCAGGCGGAGGCCGCCGAGGCGTTCGCCGAGCAGAAGGATCCGCGGCTGGAGGGCTATTCGCGCGTCCACCTCGCCCTGGCGCACGCCCACCGGGGCGATCTCGAAGAGGCCGCGCGCCACGCCGAGCTCGCCGTTCGCGGCGGCATCGACCCGGTCATGGTCGGCGCGAGCGCCGCCCTCGCCCGCATCGCGCTCGTGCGCGGCGACCTGGACGCCGCGCTCGCGCACGCGAAGCGCGCGACGGACATCCTCACGCGCCTCGGCACGGTGGAGGACTTCGACATCCTCTCGCGGATCACGGTCGCAGACGTGCTCGAGGCGGCGGGTGACGCGGCCGGCGCGCGAAAGGCGCTCACGCGCGCGCGCGACATCGTCGAGGCGCGGGCGTCGAAGCTGAAGAACCCCGAAATCGTCCAGAGCTTTCGCGAGAGGGTCAGCGAGAACCGCGAGGCGCTCCGCCGGGGCCGCGGATGACCACCCATCGTCTGCGGCGCCTCGCCTGCTACGCTGATGAACATGAAGCTGGCTGGACCGTGGAGGTGCGAGGAGGGTCGGTGGATACGCTCTTGCGGCACCTTCGTGGTCGCACAAGCGACCGACTGGGGCTGGTACGTGCTGCGAACCGAGGGAAGCGGCGGCATCTCCGGATCTGCGCAGACGGCGCTGTCCGCGCGGCGACGAGCGGACGACCGGCTGCTGCGTGACGGCTGGGAGCTGACGTTCTGAAGCGAGGGGCGGCCGGGTCGGGTGATCAAGAGAGCTCGATCTCCACGTCCGGGTCGATGAGGTAGCCGGCGCGTGTCGTCCGGAGCACGTCGCCGAGGCCGAGCACCCGAAGCCTGTTGAGGCTGACGTGCAGCCGGTTTCGCGCTGCCGCGCGCGACATCTTCTCGCCCGGCCATCCTGCTTCGACGAGCTGAGAAAACGTGCAAGGCACGCCGCGACGTGCCGCCACGAGCGCGGCGACGAGCCGCTTGAGCACGGGCCGGTTCGAGCAGTCGGCCACCGCGCGACCGGGAGCACGGAACCAGGATCCGTCGGACGCGACCACGAGCGCGCGGACGCTCCGGGCGTCGGCAGGCGGCGGGGCGGATTGCGAGACGCGAGCCAAGCCAAGCATGCCCCGAGAACGAGCGAGAGCGCGACGCATTGCACCATCGTCGACGCACAGCATCGATCCGACGCCGGGCGGCTCACGCGCTTCGCGGCGCGAACCGCGGTGCGAAGCGGGCTGCGCAGCGTGTCCATGACAGCGATGTAATCGTCATGTAAGCGGCGGTTGCCGCAGCGCGACGTACGGTCTGCCTCGCTGACAACGCTTGATCGGTCGCGAGACCGAGTGAGGTGATCATGGGACGTCTGTTCGTTCTTGTTGGGCTTGGATTGATGACCACCCTCGTCGCCGTCGGGACCTCGGGGTGCGGTGACGACGCGGGCTCTGGAGGAGGCGGGGACGGCAAGCCCGCCGAGACGGCCGGCCAGAAGCTCTGCAAGGCGGCCGCAGAGGCCGCATCCGCTTGCGGAGAAGGGTCCTGCGACGCGGCGCTCGCCGCCGACTGCACCGAGGTGGTGACGGTCCTCAGCGACCCGCTCATCGGCGGCGCGAAGGAGTGCATCGAGGGCGGGGGCGAGGTGCTCGCGTGTTTGGTCTCCGCGGCCCAGGGGCTCCCGGTGGGCGACGCCCAGACGCGGTTCGCCGAGGGCTTCTGCAACGACTGCGCGCTCGGCGCGCCCGGGTGCGATCAGATCGCGAACCTGACGACGGCTTTCGGCGACGACGTGCTCGACGAGATCGCCTCGACCTGCTTCGGCGGCCTCACGTGTCTGCCTTCTCTTCCGAGCTGCGTTCAAGGGGTGCTCGTCGCGCGGGCGATCCCGGAAGCGACGGCGCAGTGCCTCGTGAGCTCGTTCTTCGACACGTCGAGCTCGGGCGGCTCGGGCTGCCAGACGGGCGGCGGCGGTGGCGGCCCCTGACGGCTCGCCTGCGATTCGTGATCAGGGCTTCGCCGGCGGAGGAGCGATCTCCACGGTGACGCCGATCGAGCCGGGTCTTGGGCGCAGCTCGTTGGGGCTCGCCCATACCCGGAGCTGGTCGTTCAGGCATTTCACCAACGTGGCCCGCTTCGACAGGGGCCCGCTCAGCTTGAGCGACTCCTGGGCGCCCTCGGCATCGAGGAGGACCTCGACCCGGAGCACACCTGCCAGCGGCGAGCCGTCCTTCTCCGCCGCCTCCACACACGAGAGGAGCTCGCGCTGCTCGAGCTCGATCGACCACTGTGGTCTATCGAACCCCCCCGTCGAGGTCAGCCCCGAGAAGGAGACGCGATCCATCCGCCGCTGCCACTGCTCGCGCTCGCGCTTGCCGCGCTCGAACGCCTCGTCCGGGGCCCAGACATCGATGAGGCCCCACCCCGAGGTCAGGAAGCCGACGCGTCCTCGACCTTGCTCGTGCTGGCGGCGGTCGGCCAGGACGGTCTCCGCCAGGAGCTGGCCGACTTGCTCGCCGGTCGAGCCCGAGAAGAGCTGCGTGCCGGCGGGCAGGTGGACGACCGGGCCACCAGGCCGCGAGTGGTGGCTCCCGCCGAGCCGACCGAGCTGGCCGTCGTCCGCGATCAACGCGTCTTCGGGCACCCATCCTTCGGCGAGGAGCCGTCCGCGCGTGACCGCGATCTTGCGCCGTCCGGCGCGCGCTTCGCTCGACGCTCGAACGTGGATCGGACCGTCCGGCGAAGCGTCGAGCTTTCCGAAGCACGCGCCTTCGGCGGACCAGCACAGGTCCACTCGGCGCTCCACGCGGTGGGTCGTTCGGACCTCGGGTACGGGGACGGGTGTGTACACGCGACCGATCGCGTCTTCCTCGATCCAACCCGCGACCTCGACGTCGCGATCGGCGAGGAGGGCTCGCCGCGCTCCGCTCCGCCTCTCCGTCCAGGTCACCAGGGCCCCCGGATAGAGCTCCGCCTTCGCGTCGACGGGGGTCGTCGCCGAGGTGAGTGAGAGCCGCGCCACCCGGCTCGGCAGCTCCTTGAGATCCTCCGACTCGAGATACAGAGCGAGCCGCCCTCCGCGCGCCGTGACGAGGACGCGCACGAGATCGCCGCTCGACTCGAGCACGACGAGCTCGTCGTCCCTCGGCTCCTGCTCCGAGCCGCGGAGGATCGGCGGCCCGGTCGGCGCGAAGCGCACGCTGCCGTGGCGCGCGAGGCGGGTCCGGCGCGGAAACACCTTCTCTGCGTCGTCGACGAACACGGCGCTCGCCGCGAGCTTGGGCTCTCGAGCGGCGACGTGCGACGAGGCCGGACCGTTCGCGTGAGCGGACCGCACGGGCGCGCCGAGATCCGCCACGGTCGGGTCGGGTCGCGCGCATGCGAGCAGCAGCCCCGCGAGCGAGACGAGAGGCGCGAGCGCGGCGCGGGCGGGCGCCGAGCGGGCCGCGCGCTTACCAGCTGCCGTGGGAGCCGTGGGACCCGTGCGAGCCGTGGGACCCGTGGGAGCCATGCGAGCCATGCGAACCGTGGGACCCGTGCGAGCAGTGCTGCGCAGGGATGACGCCGCCGTCACCGGGGGCCGGGAGCGGCGCCTCGTCCGCGTGACGGAACGCCTTCTCGCTCATGTCGCGCTCGAGGCTGCTCAACATCGCGCCTGGCTTCTTCCCCAAAGAAGGAAGCTTCGAAGAAGAGCTGGACATCGCCGGCAGAATACCCCGAGAAGAGGACTTGCGGCAACCTGGCCAGCGAGAGGCGATTGAGCAAGGTGGATTGGGACGTCATCGTCGTCGGAGCCGGCCCCGCTGGCTCGAGCGTCGCGACCTACCTCGCGCGTGAAGGGCGCCGCGTCCTCTTGCTCGATCGTGAGCGCTTTCCGCGTGAGCACATCGGCGAGTCGCTCCTGCCGGGCGTCCTTCCGTACCTGGACGCGCTCGGCGTGCGGGACGAGGTCGAGCGAGAAGGCTTCGTGCGCAAGGAGGGCCAGACCTTCATCTGGGGTCGCGACCGGACGCCATGGGAGCTCGACTTCCGCGAGCTCGACTCCCACCCGTATACGTTTTTCGTCGAGCGGGCTCGGTTCGACGAGATCCTCGCGCGTCACGCGGCGCGCTCGGGCGCCGTCTTTCGCGAGGGCTCACGCGTGCGCGAGGTCCTCTTCGAGTCGGGCCGCGCAGCCGGCGTCGTGGTCCGCGACGAGCACGGAACGAGGACCGAGCGAGCGCGGTTCGTCGTCGACGCGTCGGGCCAGGGCGCGCTCGTCGCGCGGGGGGCCGGCCTGCGCAAGCTCGTGCGCGGCCTCAAGAACCTCGCGGTGTGGTCCTACTGGCGCGGCGCGCGCCGGCTCCCTGGACACGCGGCTCGGCACATCTTCACCGTCAGCATCGAGAGCGGGTGGATCTGGTGCATCCCTCTGCGCGATCGTCTGAGCGTCGGCGTGGTCACGAGCTTCTCGTCGCGACTGGGCGAGGGCGAGCCGCTCGACGCCTGGTACGAAACACGGCTGCGCGCGTGTGCGCCCGTCTGGGATCTGCTCTCCGGCGCGGAGCGCGTGGAGCCGGTCTCGTCCGCGCGGGACTGGAGCTACCGCTCCCGACGAACGAGCGGCCCCGGAATCCTCTTGTGCGGTGACGCGGCCTGCTTCGTCGACCCCATCCTCTCGACCGGCGTGCACCTGGCCATGACGAGCGCCTACTGGGCGGCGGCGTGCATCCACAGCTCCCTCTCGCGCCCCGCGCACGAGCCCGTCTATCGGCGCTTCTACGACGAACAATACGCGACGACGTTCCGCGAGCTGCTCGCCCAGGTGAAGAGCTTCTATCGCCTGGAGGGCCGGCGCGACTCGGTCTACTGGCAGTCGCGCGCCATCCTGCGCGTGCACGACACCGTCCCGTCCCGCTTGGCATTTTTGTTCGTGACCGCGGGTCTCTTGCGCAACGCCGCGCAGCCCGAGCCCAACCGCGTCGGCTCGAGCCTCGCGCGGGCGCTCGGGGACCGCGCCAAGGTCGACGACGGCGCGCCCCCGCAAGGGCTCGTTCCTCCGCGCGCGCTCCGCTTGGGCCCGGACGGGCGGGCACGCCTCGTGACGCTGCGGCAGCAAGGAATGGACCTGCAGGTGGTCCCTCATGTCGCGAGGAGCGCACACGACCAGCCCCGCGGGCGAGCGGTCGCGCTCGAGCTCGCGGACGCCGACCGGGAGCCGCTCGCGCTGGCCGTCGCCGCGGAGTCCGTCGAGGGCGCGCCGCGCTCGTCTCGATGGACCGTACACATCCTGCCGTACCCGCTCCGAGATCCGAACGACCCCCGGCTCGCGGCAGCGCGCGCCGCCCTCGAGCGCGTCGTCGAGGACGCCGACGACCCGTCCCGCCCGCTGCGTGCACATCGGCTGCGGGCCGCGCTGCGCCGCGCCACGAAGGCGGCGCCGCTCCCCGCCGGGCTCACGATCGTCGATCCGCGCTCGTTCCGATCACCCCGCATCGACGAGCCGCCGGTGACGCTCGTGCTGGCCACCCCCGAGCCCTCGCTGCCGCGCCTCTACGTTCGCGCGGAGCCGCGGCTCCCGCCCGAGTCGATCGAGATCGCTCCCTTGCGGATGCGCTTCGTCGATGTCTGGATCGAGCCCGGGCGAGACCGGGACGGGGCGCCCGTCGAGCGGCTCGCCTCGGTCCGAGCGTTGACGGCCGAGCTCGGTCGCTCGCTCGCCGAAGCGCTGCGAGGCGCGGCGTCCACCTCCGAATCGCTCGACCGCGCGGAGGCGTGCCTGCGTGCGCTCTCGTGCCCGGGTTACTCGACAATCGCCTGCGGGCGCATCCTCCCGGAGGGCTGACGAGCGCGTGAGCGCCGGGCGCGCTCCGTTCCAGGGGACTGGACAAGCAGGGTGAATCCGGCGAGATAGCCGCGATGAACGAGCCCTCGCTCCGGGAGCGTCTCGCCTACCGCTTCGACAACTTCATGTCGCGTGGCCCCGGCGCGCTGGTCTTCGCGCTCCTCGCCGCCTCGCTCACCATCGTCCTGATCGGCGCGGCGCTCATCTGGGTGACCGGCGTCGCTCCCGAGGCGGAGGGCGGCGAGCGCCCCGGGTTCGTCACGCTCGTGTGGATGAGCGCGATGCGCGCGATGGACGCAGGGACCGTCGGCGGGGACGACGGCAGCAAGCTCTACCTCTTCTTCTGGTTCCTGGTGACAATCGGCGGCATCCTCGTGGTCAGCGCCTTCATCGGCGTGCTCACGAGCGGTCTCGACTCCAAGCTCGCCGATCTGCGCCGCGGCCGCAGCCGGGTCATCGAGCGGGACCACGTCCTCATCCTGGGCTGGTCCCCTCACCTCCCGACCATCGTGCGCGAGCTCGCGATCGACGCCGAGAGCGAGGGCGGTCGGACGATCGTCGTCCTCGCCGACAGAGACAAGGTGGAGATGGACGAGACCATCGCCACGAAGGTCCCCCGGCTCCTCGGCTCACGCGTGGTGTGTCGCTCGGGCAACCCGATCGACCTCGACGATCTGGAGATCGGCTCGCCCCAACACGCCGAGGCAGTCGTGGTGCTCGGCTCCGAGGGGAGCATCGACCCTGACGCTGGCGTCATCAAGGCCGTGCTCGCGCTGGTGGCCCACAAGCCGAAGGCCTCCGGCAAGTACCACATCGTCGCGGAGATTCGAGACCCCAAGAACCGCACGCCGTGCCGAATGGTCGGCAAGGACCAGGTGGAGATCGTCGTCGCGAGCGAGGTGATCGCCCGCATCGCCGTGCAGACGTCGCGGCAGTCGGGGCTCTCCGCCATCTACCAGGACCTGCTCGACTTCGACGGCGACGAGATCTACTTCCGCGAGGAGCCGTCGCTCGTGGGGCGCACGCTCGGCGATTGCCTCGCCGCTTACGAGGACGCCACCGTCATCGGCATCGCCAAAGCGGGCCGAGCGCTCGTCAACCCGCCCATGACGACGGCCGTCGAGGCCGGCGACCGCCTCATCGTCATCGCCGAGGACGACAGCAAGATCACCCTCGCGTCGACCGCGGCCCCGGTCGACGCGAGCGCGATCGTCTCCGGCGACGCCGCGCCCCGAGGCCCGGAGCGGACCCTCATCCTCGGCTGGAACGCGCGCGGCGCGCACATCATCCGGGAGCTCGACCATTACGGCGCGAAGGGCTCGGAGATCACCGTCGTCGCGAGCGACGAGGCGGCTCGGGCCGCCGTGGCTGCCTTCGAAGGAAAGCTCCAGAACCACGACGTCCGATTCGTCTGGGGCGATACGACCGACCGCACCCTGCTCGATTCGCTCGAGGTCGCGACCTTCCAGCACGTGCTGACGCTCGCCTACGCGGACCGGCTAGGCGCCGAGGAGGCGGACGCGCTCACGCTCGTCACCTTGCTCCACCTCCGGGACATCGAGGAGAAACACGGGGAGAGCTTCTCCATCGTGAGCGAGATGCTCGACTCGCGAAACCAGAAGCTCGCGGAGATCACGAAGGCCGACGACTTCATCGTCAGCGACAACCTCATCAGCCTGCTCCTCGCGCAGGTGGCCGGGAACAAGGCGCTCGCCGAGGTCTTCGAGGATCTGTTCGACGCAGACGGCTCCGAGGTCTACCTGAAGGACGCCGCCGGCTACGTCCAGCCGAGCCGCCCCGTGTCGTTCGCCACCCTCATCGCCGCCGCCAAACGACGCAACGAGATCGCCATCGGCTACGTCAGCGGAGCCGGGCCCGATCGCACGGTGAAGCTGAACCCTCGCCCGGCGGACCGGGTCACGCTCGCCGCCGACGACCGCTTGGTCGTGATCGCCGAGAGCTGAGCTACCCCTCTACGAGGCCGCCGAGGCCTGGAGGAAGTGGGCGCGCTCGCGCACGGTCGTCCAGCGCTCGAGGATGGAGAGCGTGTCGGGGTCGCCCTCGCGGAGCTTGCCGAACAGGTAGTCCTGGATGCCTTTGTGGACGTTGCAGAGGCTGCTCTCGCGCATTCGTCCGAAGAGCGTCCCTTGGGACAGGTAGCTGTGCTCCGGCTGGACGCCGCAATAGGGGGCGTAGGTGCACGTCGCGCAGTCGGGCTGCGTCTCCCTGACGGAAGCCAGGACGAGCGCGCGCACCGTCTCGTGCCGCATTGCCTCGCGGTAACGTGTCGTCCGCACGTCCCCGATCTGGAAGGAGCTGTCCCCCATTTCGTGGATCATCCGGCCCTCGTCGCTCGTGAAGATCCGGCCGTCGTAGTTGTAAGCCAGCGCCCCGATGGCCGAGCCGCTTGGGCTGCGGATGTCGAGGAAGTTTGGCTCTTCGTCCGCCAGGATCTTCGTGAGGAAGATGGCCGCATAACGCTCGAGGACCTGTGTGCCCTGTTTGTTCAGCGAGATGATGTGGTCGACCGCCGCTCGATAGAATTCGTGGTACGCCGCGCGATCGTATTCGACCGTCTTGGCGGTCTTGTCCGCGAACCCGAACGGATCCACCGGCCGCAAGAAGATGGCGCGGCAGCCGAGCGAGACGTACGTATCGACGATCTCGCGCGGGTAGCGGAGCGCCTCCCGCGTCGTCGTGAGGAGGGCTTCGACGTGGTAGAGGGTCGGGTCGAGCCCCATCTCCTCGTAGCGGCGGTTGATCTTGCGGATCCACTCGCACGCGGCGCGGTGTGCGTTGCCGCCCGCGAGGACGCGCTGCTTGTTGTGGAGCGGCTCCGGCCCGTCCACGCTCGTGCAGATCTGGACCTTCTTCTCGAGCAGGAACGACAGCTTCTCGTCGTCCATCAGGGCGAGGTTCGTCACCATGGTGAACTCGAGCTGCTTGCCGTAGGCGCGATTGCGCTCGAGCGCATAGTCGATGACGTGTTTCACGACCGGGAAGTTCACGAGCGGCTCCCCACCCTGGAACTCGATGGTGACCGCCGGCGAGGTCGACTGCAGGATGAAGTCGACCGTCTTTTCGGCGATCTCCGGCGTCATGTCCGTGTGTGTGGCCGTCATGTCGGCGCGGCTCGCGTGGCAGTAGACGCAGGTCTCGTTGCACCGGAGCGTGACGACGACGATGTGCAGGTTCGGTCCGTAGCCGAGGAAGCGCTTCTTGCGCGCGACGCGCTCGCTGAGCTTCTGCCGATCCAGCTGCCCCTTCACGAAGCCGCGCGCGCCGAGCTTGCTCGCGAGATCCGCCGGGAGCTCCCCTCGGGAGAGCGCGGCGAGCTCGTCACGCGAGACGAAGGCCCAGTCTCCGAACGGGCTGGTGAGGAGCACGTCGGGGCCCACGCTCCGAAAGCGAATGGGGAGAAGGTCGGCGCTGAAGGTCACGTGAAGCTGCCTTTCCGCTCGATCGTCTTGCCGAGGGCGTAGTTCGCGAGCTCCGCCGCGGCGTCCGCCTCGACGTGGCCGTCGGCCGCGGCGGCCTCGGTCAGGGAGACACGCAAGACGAAGAAGCCCCCCGCGCGCTCGCGCTCGATCGCGAGGAAGGGCTCGAAGACCTTCGCGGCCTCGTCGATGGCGAACCCGTCGTAGAGCGCCTCGTCGAACCTGAGCTCGGTCATTCGCCTTCCTCCTTCTTGGGAGCCTTCTTGCCGTATTTCTCTTCCCAGCTCATCGCGATGCCGAGCGGGTCGTCGAACGCGGTCGCGTCGCCGATCTCCATCTCGAGCAGCTCGTCCAGGCCGGGAGGCCCAGCCGCCCCGGCGATCGCGCGCGTCGTGATGGCCTCGATGAGGCGGCGGCCGCTCGTCGCGAGCGACAGGCGATACGCTTGCGCGAGCGCCTCGTTCCCCAGCCGCCCTGCTGCGACCTCGTCGGTGACGCCGGCGCGCTTCGACCGAACGGTGGCAGCGACGCCCGTCTCGGTCTTCTGGAGCAGGACCCAAGCGCGATCGAGGTTCGTGTAGGCCGCCTGGTAGACCGCTTCGAGCGGGTACAGCTCGCCGTCCAGATCGATGCGGAACCCTTCCATCGGGCGCAGAGTCTACTCGATCCGCTCCTCTTCCGTATCCGCGCCTTCCCGCTCCGGCGCGATCCCGAGGTCGGCCGCGCGCCGAGCCTCCACCTCGCGCCGGCGCGCGTGTTTGCGCAGGCTCTCCTCCGTGACGAGCCCGACCTCGGGCAGCGGGGCGGGCTTGGCCGACGGCCCGTCGTCTCGCCGATCGCCTCGGATGGCGCGGATGATGGGCTCCGGCGAGACGAAGACGGGCGCGAGCTCCGCCGGGTCGTAGGCGCCGCCGCGGTCGAACAGCCCGCCGCAGATCGACCGCAGCGAGCACACCGAACAAGCCGCCGCGTACTGGTGCTCCCACTCGGTCTGTCGCACCGTCTGCTTCTCGTCCAGGAAGTGCACGACGCGCTCCTCCGACTTGACGATCTTGCGAGTCTCCGTGCTCGCCCAGGCAAACTCGGTCATGTAACAGAGCGGCACACGCTCGACGCGGAACGTGCGGCCGGTGCGGTGCAGGAGCGAGAGCGCCCGGTGTAGGGAGGCCTCGAACGCGCGCAGGCTGGGGAGGTACTCCGTCTGGTTCACCTCGGCGCGTCCCATCGAAGGGTCGAGGTTGTTCCAGACGTAATGGCGGACGTAGGGGTGCCGTTCGGTCAAGAACGCGACGTTTTCGTCCAGGTGATCGGCGTTGTGCCGGTTGATCACGCAGTTGACGTTGACCTCGATCCCCGACGCGTGTGCGTTTTCGATCGCCGCGAGCGCCAGCCGGAGCGTCCCCGGCGTGCCCCGCAGGCGCGCCTCCACCTCGGCGCGAACCGAATAGATCGAGACGTGCACGAGGTCGAGCCCTGCCTCCGCCATTGCGCTCGCAAATGCGGGCTGGGCGAGGCGGTGGCCGTTCGTGATCATTCGCACGTGGAGGCCCCTCGCCTTGGCATACCGCGCGATCGCCGGGAGCTCGGGGTGGAGCGTCGGCTCACCCCCGGTCAAGACGACGCCGAAGTACTCGCGCTCGCAGAGGTCGTCCACCAGGCGCTTCATCGACTCGAGGGTGTGCTCGAACGGCGTCGACGGGTTGGAGCAGAACCCACAGTAATGGTTGCAATGGCGGACGACCTGCAAATAGCCGATGTTCGCCACGTCTAGTCCCTTGCCCTCGCGACCTCGCGCTCGATCTCCTCGAAGACCCCGCGGCCGATCGCCGTCGGCCGTCCGTGGGCGAGGAGCACCTCGGCGCCCTGCGCGTTGAGGCGACGCACCCGCGCGAGGTGGTGCTCGATCTCGCCCGCCGACTCGCCCGCCCCGGCCTCCAACATCTGCTCGTAGAGGCGCGCGACGGGCAAAAACGCGTGCACCGCGAGGAGCACGCCGTGGATGGGGCGCGGGTCGGGCCTCACCGGCGACGCGTAGCGCTCGTCGCGGTCGTTTTCGATGATCGGGTCGAGCTCCAGCAGCGCGTTGATCTTGTTGTGAGAGACCTCGTGCACGATGGCCTCGGCCATGGTGAGCGGGCTCTTGTGGAGGCTCAGGTACACCGTGCCGATCGCCTCCTGGTACGAGGCCGACAAATGCGCCTCCTCGAAGAACCCGACAGGCACCATCTGTCGCAAGACGAGATCGATCTCCGCGCGAAACGCGGGCAGGTGCGCGCCGATCGCGTCGAGCGCGCGAACGAGCGCGCTCGTCCACTCCGCGAGCGACCTTCCGCCGAGATCGATGGCGTTGCCCGCCTTGTCGGGGTGCGCCTCGAGCATGCGCAGCGGGTTGTTGTCCGCCTGGGCGAAGAGGATGCCCCCGATGAGCGGCGAGTAGGGCGAGTCTTGCTCCGCTCCTCTCACCTCCCCGCTCGGCAGGATCGTGATCCGGCTCTCGCCCTCGAGGACACGCGCGCGCCGCTGCGCACCGAGCGCGACGATCTCGCGTGGTGGGTCGGCGAGCGGAATCGGATCGGCCAGGAGCCCGGCGTGAGCGAGCTCGAGGGCGAGCGTCGCGGCGAGCTCGTTGAGGTACCGGCGCCGTGTTGCCGCGACGAGCGGCTCGCGCAGACCTCTCACCAGGACGCCGACTGTCGGGAGGCACGCCAGCGACGCGAGCGCGCCCGGCTCCTCCGCGCGGACACGGGAGAGGACGCGGCCGACTGCCGCGAGCCCGGAGTCCTCGCCCGGCGCCCTCGCGAGCCGGAGAAGCTCGGCGAGGAGCCGCCGGACGGCGAGCCCGTAGATCCGGGCGAAGGTGCCCGCGCCCGGGACCGGGACACAGAGGTCGCGCGGCGGCTCGAGATCGATCACGACGGCCGCACCTCCGCCGTCCCGTGCCGTGCCGCGTAGTCCGCCCGGAGGCCGCAACACCTGCTGCGGAAGCGACAGGGCGCACAAGCCTCGGGGAAGCTCCCTCCGCTCAGCCGCGACCCGCTCAGCTCGAAGGTGTCGTCGGGTGTGATCACGCGCACGCGATCCGAGCCCGGGTGGCGCACGTGCTCCTCGTAGCCGGGCAGGAGGCACCTCGGGAGGTGCAGGCTCACGACCTCGTAGTCACCGGCCCGCGCCGCGTCGAACGCCTGCACGAGGTGCGGGGCGACGTCGGTCATGCGGGGGAGCTCGTCTCCGAGGTTCGCCGCCTGATCGGTGAGCGAGAGCAGCCAGAGCGCGAACCGCCGAACGCCCAGCGCGTGGAGCGATGCGATCCACGCGCCGACCTCGCGGTAGGTGTCCTCCTTGAGGATGAGGTCTGCGGTGGGGTCGAGGCCACGTCGGACGAGCGCCTCGATCGCGCGCTGCCGGAGCGCAGCGGCGCCTTCGCGCCGCACGGTCGCGTCGTACGCTGCGTCCGAAGGCGCGTGGACCGAGACGTGGAAGCGATCCACTCCGCTCCGGACCAGGAGGTCGAGGTACGGCTCGTGTGCGTACCGAAGCCCGTTCGACGCGACCTTCACGTGCTCGTACCCGAGTGACCTGGCGAGCCGCACCAGCCGAGGCAAGTCCTCGAAGATTGTCGGCTCACCGCCGGTGAACGCCACGTCTCGGTACCCGGCGTCGAAGGCCTCCGAGAGCGCGGCCGCCACGCGCGCCGTCGGGAGCGCGCGCCGTCGCATGGCCGGCGTGATCGTGCAATACGAGCAACCGAGGTTGCAGTCGTAGCCGAGCACGACGTCGAGGAGCGGCACGGCCGCGATCGTACCAGGGCATCGCTACCGGTGCGGGCGCAGTGTAGCTTTACGACGCTTGGCGCGACGGACGGTCTTCCTCGGGTTTTCGTGCAACAATCGCTGCATCGTCTGCGCGCAAGGCGACCTGCGGGCGAGCGCGCCCCCGGCCTCGATCGAGGAGGCGTCACGGACGATCGACGCCGCGGAGCCTGGCGACGTCCTCTGCTTCGTCGGCGGAGAGCCGACCCTGGTCGGCGAGCTGCCCGATCTCCTCCGTCGTGCCGCCGACCGGCCGAGCGTGAGCGCGCTGCTCCAGACGAACGGCAGGCGGCTCGCCTACCCCGCGTACGCGGACGTGCTGGCGCAGGCGTCGAGGCAGCTCTCGCTCGACGTCTCCTTGTTCGGGTCGAGCGCCGCCATGCACGACTACCACACGTCCAGCCCAGGGAGCTTCGCCCAGACCGCGCGCGGGATACAGAACGCCCGCGCGCGAGGGATGCCCGTCGGCGTCTCGGTCGTCGTGACGCGCTCCAACTTCCGGCACCTCGTCGAGGTGGTGCGGCTCGTCCGCGCGCTCGGCGCCGACGCCCTGCGCCTCGCCCGTCTGGAGCCGCTGGGGTCGGCGCGAGCGAGCCTCCTCCGGATCTCGCCCAACGAAGAGCTCGCCAGGCCGGTCCTCGAAGCGGCCGCGACGGAAGGCAGACGGTTGGGGGTCCAGGTAACCGTGGGCGAGCCGGGCGAGACCGGGCCCCGGGGCCGGTTCGCCGGGCTGGGGCCGACAGCCTGACGCCGGCGCGAGGCGAGGCTCTGCTACCATGCCTCTCGTGGCGGAACGGGACGTCGTCGAGCGCATCAGCTCCCAGGGAGAGCGCCTCCACGTCTCCATCGGCGCCGTCTGCAACAACAACTGCGTCTTCTGCATGGAAGAGGATCGCGACGCTCGGTACGAGAACAACTCGGCCATGACGCGCGAGCGCGTGCGGTGGATGCTGGAGAGGCACCGCGGCGCCGAAGAGGTCTGCTTCACGAGCGGCGAGCCGACCACGCGCCCGGAGCTGCCCGAGTTCGTCGCGTGGGCGAAGGCGCTCGGCTACCCGCGCATCAGCACGATGACGAACGGTCGGCGGCTGTCCCAGCTGCCGTACGCCGCGTCGCTGGCCAAGGCGGGCATGAACCGCTTCTACGTCTCGATCCACGGGCACGAGAAGAAGCTCCACGAGGGCCTCACCCGGACGCCGGAGAGCTTCGAGCAGACGGTGGAGGGACTTCGGTCGGTCGCCAAGCTGAAGCGGTTCGGCGTGGAGCTCCACACCTCCACCGTGGTCACCAAGCGAAACCTCCCCAGCTTGCTCCCCATCTACCGGTTCTTGCGAGCGCTCGGTGTCGACCAGGTCGTCTTCAACGTCATGCAGGCGAACGGCCGCGCCGAAACCAACTTCGAGCACATCTTCCCGCGGTACACGGAGATCGCCGAGACGTTCCGTGGCTTCCTGAGAGACGTGGGCGAGGCCCGTCCCATGGCCTTCTTGGTCGACATCCCGCTCTGCACGACGGAAGGCATCGCCGATTTCAACCGGGGCTACGTCGAGCGCTACGTCCACTACGACACCGAGCGCTACGCGGCGGCGCCCGCCGTCGCGAGGCCACGCGAGGAAGAAGGTCGCCGCGGCCTCGTCATGGTCTCCCGCGACGATCTCGACGAGGCGCGCCGCGTGAAGCGCCCCGAGTGCGCTCGCTGCCGGTACGACGGCGTCTGCGAGGGCGTGTGGTCGGTGTACGCCGATCGCTACGGCTGGGACGAGATGACACCCGTGTGATCGACCGGCCGGAGCTCCGAGGTGCCGTGCATCTCGGCGTACCCTCGCCTCAGCCCGTAACACTTCCGCTCGAGCACGCAGCGCTCGCAGCCTTCCGGCTTGACGAACTCGCCGCGATCGAACCCGGCCGGGAGGTCCGCGATCTCGGCGTACGGGGCGAGCGAGCCCGGCACGAGGCAAAGCGGCAGCCCACACATCGACTCGAAGCCGGTGACACGCACGCCCGAGCTCGCGGCCAGCGACACGGCCTCGGCGATGACGGGGAGCGCTTCGGCGTAGCGGGGGACGAGCGCCGGGTCGCGCGGGACGAGATCCGTCGAGGGCGCCACGAACGAGATGCTGAGCTCGACCTTCGGCCAGCGACCGGCGACGAGCCGCACGAGTGGGACGAGCTCACCGAGGTTCGGCTTGCAGACGACGAAGTTCAGTGTGACCCGGACACCCGCGGTCACGAGGTTGTCGATCCCCGCGACGCTGCGGACGAAGGTCCCCGGCGCTTCGGTCACCGCGTCCGAGATCTCGGGGGTCGCGCCGTGCAACGAGACGAAGGCCTCCTCCAGCCCGGCGGCCACGAGGGCGTCGACGAGGCCTCGATCGTCCAGCCGGACGGCGTTCGTCTGCAGCTGCACCGGGTGTGGTGAGAGCTGCCGCGCCAGCGCGAGGTACTCGGGCAGCTTCGGGTTGAGCGTGGGCTCACCGCCGGAGAGCGTCACCCGCGCGCCGCGCGAGGCAGCTGAGATGATGGCCTTTCGCACGGCCTCGTCGGGCGGCGCGGGCAGATGCGTCGACACGAAGCAGAACCGGCACGCCTGGTTGCACCGGAAGCTCGTGCGGACGATCTCCTCGTAGACGCTCTCCCCTCCGACCATCGTGATGTTGGGGCTCACGAGCTCGCGCGAGATCTGCTCCTCGACCGATCCGACGAGCGTCAGGCGGCGCCGCGCCTTCTCGCCGCGCACGGGGTGGAGCTCGAGCGCGGCGTCCGGCGAGTCGATGGGAAGACCACCACACCGCGAGGCGACGTCACACGCCTCGCACGCCGGCACGCGGATGCGCCCGTCGCGGTCCGCGACCTCGGGGAGAGAGAACCAGTGGTGCGGCCGCGCTCGAGCGTCGAACAGGCAGGGCGTCATCGATGATCGGGGGTGAAGGGCGGTGGGCAGCTCGACCGCTCGCGCAGCGGCCTCGATCTCGAGGGCCACCGCGGCCGCCTCCCCCAACGGGAGCACCTCCGCCGGGTCGGCCGCCTCGCGCAGCACGACCAAGACGAGGGCGCGGACGCCGGGCCACGACCGCACGATCTGGCCGGGCATCGAGGCGAGGAGCGGCTTCGTGGATCGGGTGATCGCCGACACGATCTCGACCTCGATGCCTGCCTCGAGGAGCGCGAGGACACCCGCCGACGACGCCTCGAACCCGCCGGGGTCGCGCGTGACGGCGTCGAGCGACGAGCCCCAGCCGGACAGGTGGACGCGCGCCTTGTCGAGCCCAGCGCGCGCGAGGGCGTTCGCGCGCTCTCGATCGATCAGCGCGCCGTTCGTCTCGAGCACCACGCGCTTCACGCCGAGCTTTCGCGCGCCTGCCACGAGCAGCGGCAGATCACGCCGGAGCGACGGCTCTCCTCCGGTGAGGCAGATCTCTTCCGCGCCCGAGGCCGCGGCCTCACGGAGCCGGCGCGCGATCTCGTGCGCCCCCGTCGCCGACGGGTCCTCTGCGTCGCTTCGCTCGAGGCAAAACGTGCACGCTTGGTTGCATCGACGGTTCGTGACGACGGCGACCGTCCGCAGCCTTGGCGTCGATGTAGGCGGCCGCACGTGCATGCCGGGAAATCCTATCCTGACGTCACCGGGAAGGTTGCGAGGATCGCGGCTTTGCTGGTCTCCTACGAGGAGAGGTAGCTTCAGCATGATCGGCCGCTTGCTCGCCTGCATGACGATCCTCGCGTCGGTCTCCTGCGCCGAAGGTGGAAACCTCGATGACGGCGACGGGGGCAGCACCGGGAGCACCGGCGTCAACGTGGGCGGCTCAGGCACGGGCGCCGGCACGACGGGCACCGGCTGCACCGACGAGACCTGCAACGGCAAAGACGACAACTGCGACGGGACGATCGACAACCCCGATCTCCTCAACGGATTGCCGTGTGACACGGGCACGCCGGGCGCGTGCGGCGCGGGGACCACGCTCTGCCAGGCGGGCGTGAACACTTGCGTTCCCAACGTCGAGCCGGGCAGCCAGCCCGAGATCTGCAACGCGGCCGATGACGACTGCAACAACATGATCGACGACGTCGACGGGAACGACACCTGCCCGACGCAACATCCCTCCGCGCAGAACGTCGCAGACTGGTCGTGCACCGGCACGTGCGCCATCACCGCCTGCACGGCGGGGAGCTGGGACTTCAACGCGTCCGCGGACGACGGCTGCGAGTGCATCACGGATCAGGCCGCGACGGCCTGCGGCGCCGCCGCCACGACCACCGTTCCGCTCGGAGGAATCGTCGCGCTGACGGGCGTCGTCGAGATGTCGGGCTCGAGCGACTGGCTCACCTTCCAGTTCGATCAGCCGACGGCGGGTCTGCCGTTCCATCCCAAGGTCGAGCTGACGAACAACGCGGGCGGCTCCTATTCGATGGACGTGATGGTGGACTGCGCGGGCACCGCGGCCGGCTGCTCCACGACGGGCGGCGCCAACGACGAGACGGGGATCGCTGCCACCGTCTGGGAGCAGAGCTACAACTACGTCGCCGGCGCCGGCTGCTGCACCGACACGACGCCCAGGCAGACGGTGGTCACGGTCCGCTTGAACCGAACGACGCCGCCGGCCTGCGACGCGTACACGGTCACGGCGACGAACCAGTAGCGGCCGCATCGCGAGCCGCCCTGAGGCGTCGCCCGTGGTGAAGCGCTGATCCAGCCCCGCCCCTCGATGTGACAATTTCGTCGGGAAATGGCGTCGTCAGACCGGGCACGGTTCCTGCTCGGAGACGCTTCGCATGCGAAACGCTCGCTCCGTCTCGACCGCCTTCAGCTTCGCCCTTCTCTCCGTCTTCTCGGTGGCTTGCAGCGAGGGTGGGAAGGTCACGGCCGACCAGAAGGAGGCCGAAGAGGAAACAGGCTCGGACGTCAACGCGTTCATCCTCGCGATCCCGAACCTGGCCGTCGCTCCCGCTCAGCCGAAGACCGAGATCTCCTGCGATGGCCTCTGCCCCGACCCCGAACAAGACGGAGAGTCGTATTGCACCTACTCGCGGTACACCGAGACCGCGCAGTTCGATGAGTTCGTGGCGTTCCAGCCGAACAGCGCCACGCTCTGGCCCGGCGTGATCGTCCGCGGCGAGGACGCCGCGAACGGCGTGCTCACGCCCGTCGGCGTCCCCCTCGCGCCCGTGAAGTTCAGCGTCTCCCTCGAGAACCTCGTCGGGAGCCCTGTTGGCGAGATGGCCGATCCGAGCCTCTCGTCCTTCCGCGAGGAGCAATCCGAGATCCTCTCCGCCGGCGTGGACGGCGCGACCGCCGCATCACTCGACTTCGAGGTGATCGAGGTGAACAGCACCTCGCAGCTCTCCGTCGCGCTCGGCGCGAGCGTCAGCTGGCCGGGGGGTCCCGACATCGCCGCCAGCTTCGACTTCGCCTCGAGCGAGCACAAGACGAAGATCCTCGTGAACTTCACGCAGGCCTACTACACGGTCGACGTCGACACACACGGCACGCCGGCCGAGTTCTTCGCCGACGGCACGACGGTCGACGACCTCACCCCGTGGATGAACGAGGCGAGCCCGCCGCTCTACGTGCAATCGATCACCTACGGCCGCCGCGTCATCTTCTCGGTCCAGACCGACCGCAGCGCCTCCGAGGTGAAGGCTGCGCTCGAGGCGTCGTATGCCGCGGCCGGCGTGGCCGACATCGGCGTCGACGTCGCGACCGAGCACAAGGAGACGCTCGCCGAGTCGACGATTCGCGCCTTCGTGCTCGGCGGCTCGGGCGACGACGCCACCGGCGCGATCAACGGCTTCGAAGGCCTGGTCGCCTACATCAAAAACGGCGGCAGCTACTCGAAGGACTCTCCCGGCGCCCCCATCGCTTACAAGCTCGCGTACCTCGACAACGCGGTCACGCAGCTCGCGTTCACGACCGACTACGCCGAGCGTCAGTGCACGAAGAACCGCACGGACCTGCACCTCGACCTGGTGGGGATCGAGCACGTGAGCGGGGGCGACCCGGGCGGCAACATCGAGATCTTCGGTCAGGTGGTGGTCCGCTACCCGACGGCGACGAGCCCGGTCGAGGACTGCAACACCGGCGGCGAGCTCGCCTGGATCTGGATCTCGCCCGACGGCAGCTGGATCAGCTTCCCCGAGCTCACCACGTGGTATCCGTCGGCCCCCACCTCGATCGACCTGCACGACCTCCCGGTGGATGCCGACCAGAAGATCTGCCTCATCGCCGACATGTGGGAGGAGGACGGCTCGACCGGCGAGCTCTCGAGTGATGACGACTTCGGGATCGCGGGCACGCTCATCTCCTTCCAGGACGGCTGGCCCGGCGAGCACCACGTCCTCACGCACGGCACCGGCGACAACAGCCTCGACGTCCAGGTCGACGTCTCGATGCCCTGAGCGCCGCGCCCGATCAGGGTCCGCAGTAGGGTGAGAGCGCGAGGTTCTCCTTGTCCTCGTCGTGGACCCAGCCGAACTGGACGGTGTGGACGAGCCGAGGAGCCGCGCCGTCCGGCCACGTCCAGAGGTCGGCTCGATGCGCGTCGGCGTCGACGAAGCTGACGATGGCACCGTCCTGCACGAGCACGGCGTCGAGGCCGTAGGCGTCGAGCGACAGGACGGGTCCGCTTCCTTCGCGCGCCAGGAGGCCGTAGAAGTCGTCCTTCTCCCAGCTGCACTCGTCCACGCCGGGCCGAGGAAACACGTGAGCGACGACGGTCCACTCGAGCCGCCGGCCACGTTCGTCCGAGAACCCGGACACGCTCTCTCGAAGGTCACACGTGTCGGAGCACCCCTCGCCCGCGAAGGCCGCGCTCAGCTCGCGCGGGGCGCCGCCATCGCGGACGAGGACCGGGCTCGCGTCCGACGGTCGCGAGAGCTCGCACCCGGAGGGCTCGCGGGGCTGTCGGGCGGCGAGCCGCCCCTCCCAGGAGCTCAGCTCACAATCCCCGACGAGCTCCGTCACGACGAGCGGAGCCTTCTCCCAGATCTCCTTCCCCATCACCAGCCAATGACGTCGGGGAGCGAGAGCGCAGCCGGCGCGCGACGCGTCGGGGAACACCCAGACCGGGTCCGAGCCGCCGACCACACCCAGCCTCGCGGCCTCGGCGTCCGAGAGCTCCCGCATCGGGCTCGAGTCGGATAGGCCCGCTTGCTCCGGATCGAGATCGGGCGAGCGACCCGCGAACATGAGCCGCGGCTCGTCGTCGCCGAAGGTCGCGTTCATGTCGGTCACGTAGCCGAGCCGTTCGACTGGCGGACAGCCGCTCTCCCGAGCGGCGGCGCGCGCGCTCTCCGGCCGGGCCGAAATCACGAGGCTCGTCGTCGTCGGCGAAGGCTGGCTCGAGCTGCACGCCACCGTCGCGAGGAAGAGAGCAAACACGCCCTCGACGCGGCCGTTGAGGCTTTTGCGGGACATCGAACGGACCCTACACTGACCCACGCCACGCACCATGATCTCCCTGAGAGACGCGCGGGTTCGACAGTACGAGGTCGCGAAGGCGAAGCGAAGAGGCCGCGTCGCCTGGATCACCTTCGCGCTGGGGATCGTGCTCGCGCCCCTCCACGCGTTGATCCCGATCGCCCTCATCCCCCTCGCGGCGATCGTCGCGATCACCGCCGCCCTCGCGCGCAGCCCGAAGCTCCTCGCCTCGGGCCTCGTCCAGGTGGACCGATCGAGCGTGCGGAGCGCCGGCTCCGTCATCCTGAACGGCGCCGAGGTCGAGCGCGGCGTCGTGACCTCGTCGGGGATGGGCGCGCAGGCGGAGCTCACGCTCGCGGATGGTCGTGAGGTCCACGTCGGCGCGTGGACCTGGGCGGAGGCCGAGGCCGTGCTCGCCGAGCTGGGCCTGGACGCGTCTCGTCGCCGGACCCAGCTCGATCTGACGGGCGAGAGCCGGACCGCCGTCGGCCTGCTGCTCGCGTATTTCGCCGCGGTCCCGCTCGCCGTCTTCGCCGTCCTCGCTTACATCGCGAGCCCCGTCTTCTTCTCGCTCCTCTGCGCGCTCGCGGTCGCCGTGTTCCTCGGGATCGGAGCGCTCACGCGGCCGCCGCTCGTCGAGATCGGCGCGGACGTCGTCATCGTTCGCCGGTCCACCGGCTCGGAGAGCATCCCGCTTCGCGACATCGTCGACGTGAGCTGGACGAACCAGGCGGTCTACCTGACCCGCGCCGGCGGGAAACGCGTCGTGATACGGGGGCTCGGCGCCTCGGCCCAGGCCGTGCGCGCGGCGGCCGCCCGCATCCAGCAGGCGCGCGCCGTCCTCCAGGCCTCGACCAGCCCTCGCCTGGTGCTCGACGCGCTGAGCCGCCGAGGACGTGATCTCGGCGCGTGGCGGCGGGACCTCGGCGCCATCGTCGGGCAAGGCGGCGACTACCGCACGCGCAGCCTCGAGCCCTCGGACATCGCCCAGGCCCTCGAAGCCGCGGACGCCTCCCCGACCGAGCGGGCCGGCGCCGCCATGGTCCTCGCGGGCCACGCGGATCCGGAGATGCGAGCGCGCGTGCGCATCGCGCTCGACCGCGCGGCCTCCCCCAAGCTCCGCGTCGCCCTCGAGCGCATCGTGGAGAACGCAGACGAACCGGCCGTCGAGGCCGCGCTCGCCGACGCGGAGGCCGAGCACGTCGCGCTCTCCGGCCACGCGCGCGGCGCATCCCGCGCCGGCTGAGACTGCGGCTATGCTGGCGCTCGCCCCATGAACCGCGCCAGCCCCTTCGCCTGCCTCGTCTTCCTGACGATCCTGTCCTGTTCCGCGGGCCCCGCAGAACCGCCGGGCGTCGCCGAGCCTGCCGCGCCGAAGAGCCCCGATTGCGAGTCGAGCGGAGGGCTCTGCCTGCCGAACACGACCTCGGCGCCAGCGACCTATCGGCAGGCGACGGTGGAGGAGGGCGTCTGCAAGCGGCGCGACGAGATCTGCTGGATGCGGCAGTGAGCGGCCGTTCGCGGGCGCATCACCACGAGAGGACGAACTGCACCGAATACCGGTCCGCCGTGCGCAGGTGCTCGCCGGCGGGGTATTCGTTCGAGAACCGAACCGTCGAGAGCGCGTCGAGCACACACCCGCGCTGAACCTGATCGAGCACCGTGCTCGGGTCGAGCTCGAAGTCGTTTTTCCCCGAGCCCGACTTCATGCGGACATGAACCACGGTGCCTGCGCCCGCGCACTCACGGGCGGCGGCCGCGGCGCGGCCGAGCGCAGCGTTGGCGCGCGCGGTGTCGATGCCCTCGGCGCTCTCGATCCGAATCGACGGGACCAGCTCGGAGCCGATGGGGGCTCCGACGATCGGTGCCGGTTGCCAAGCCACAGGGGCCGCGCTCGCGTTCTCGACGGGCGGTGCGGCCGGCTTCGGCTCGGTCGATGCCTGCTCCACCGGCGGCTGCTCCGCAGGGTTGGCGCCGGAGCTCGCGCAGCCCAGGAGACCGGCAGCAGAAACGCAGACGACCGAGATGATTCGAGCTGCCATCGTTTGCCTCGTCCACCAGGATTGCAGGAACCGGGCCGCTTGTCTGCGGTGGAAGCGACGTCGAGGCTCTCCTTTGACTCGCAACCAATGCGCCCGACTCGCGCCGTTTCTGCGGACCTCGCCTCAGGTCTCCTCGACCACGCGCGGCCCGAAGCGCTTCGCGTTCCTTTCCCTCGCGCGGGCGAGCTCCGTCTCGCGTGTCCGCTTGGGCGTGGTGACGACCATCTGGTCGACGAGGGTCCGGGTGAGCTTCGCGATCTCCTGGATCGTCTTGTCGAACAGCTCCTGGTTCGCCCTCGCCGGCTTGCGCGTGCCGCTGACCTTCCGGACGTATTGGAGCGCGGCTGCCTCGATCTCCGCGTCGGTCGTGGGCGGCTCGAAGTTCAACAGGACCCGGATGTTGCGGCACATGCCCGGAGCATACACCGCGCCTCCGACCGAGCCCGCCCGTGGACGCCGCGCCGGGTCCGGTGCAGACGGTCGTGATGCGCCCCGTTCGATTCGCTGCGCTCCTCCTCGCCCTGTCCGCGGTCTCTTGCGGGGGCGAGCCGGCGCCGACCAAGACGTCCGCCACCGCCGCGGCGACACAAGCCCCGCAGCCCTCCGCGACCCAGACCGCGACAGCGACGGCGCCTCCTTCCTCGGGGAGCGCCGACGCGGAGCCCACGCGCATCGCGGCGCAACACGTCCTCATCGGGTACAAGGGCACGAAGGTCGGCACGGCGACGCGCACGAAGGAAGAAGCCCGGAAGCTCGCCGAAGAGGTCCGGAAGAAGGCGCTCGCCGGAGAGGACTTCGCCAAGCTCGCCCAGGAGCACTCGGACGACCCCGCATCCAAGGAGCGGCTCGGCAGCGTCGGGACCTTCACCCGCGACGGCATGACCAAACCGTTCTCGGACGCAGCCTTCGCGCTGAAGGTGAACGAGATCAGCCCCGTCGTGGAGACCCATTTCGGGTTCCACGTGATCAAGCGCAACCAGTAGCGCCGGCGCGCCTCAGCGAGCGAAGATCCGCGCCGGGTCCTTGAAGGACTTCATCTCGAGCGCGTTCCCCGCCGGATCGCGGAGGAAGAAGGTCGCCTGCTCGCCGACCTGTCCCACGAACCGAATGCGAGGCGCGATGACGAATCCAGCGCCAGCCGCGCGGAGGCGCTCGGCGAGCTCGTGCCACGCCTCCCAGGGGAGGATCACACCGAAATGCCTGACAGGGACGTCATCTCCGTCCACCGGGTTGGATGCCGCGGTCGAGGCGTCGACGTCGACGAGGTGCGCGGTGATCTGGTGACCGAAGAAGTCGAAGTCGATCCATCGAACGTCTTCTCGGCCCACCCGACACCCGAGCAGCCCGACATAAAACCTCCTCGCCGCCTCGAGGTCGTCGACGGGAAACGCGAGGTGAAATGGAGCGGAGGGTGCGCGCGAGTCCATGCGCCGAGCGTCTCACGAACGGCGCTCCGCCCTCAACGTCACGCGTCGCCGGCCGCGCGAGCACGGCTCGTGCGAGCGCGGCACGTGCGTTGCTGCTCGGTTTGACGTGGAAGAACCGGTTGAGCTCTGTCGGTCCGAGCGGCTCGCGTCGCTCGTCCTCGGGATCGCCCTCGGCGCTTGGGGCCTCGTCGCGTTTCGCGTGCTCTCGATACCTGCGCTGGTCTTGGGGGGCGGCCTCGTCGCCAGGGGACTGCGCGGCAGCGCGCACTTTCCGCTGTGGAGCCGCCCGCGAACGCGGCCCGCTCCGGAGCCCATGTGGCGCGAGCCGGCGCCTCCGGCACCCACGTGGCACTCTGGAGCGGTGCCCACCCCCGACGTCGACGAGTCCTCGGACGAGTCCTTTCCCGCCAGTGATCCGCCTTCGTGGTCGCCGGTGGTCGGCGCCGGGAAGGGCTGAGGCACGGCTCCTGCAGTGACGATTCCGTCATGAGTGTTCTGCGGGATCTGGTCTCGGGAATCGGTCGAGCGCTACATCCGGTTCGGGCGGGAGAAGGCAGGCTGCTTCGAACGCGGCTCCGGACCTCGGACTTCCCGTGGATGAACATCTCGAGCCCCGATTTCGTGCAAGGCGGCCCCATGCCCCAGCGATGCACGGCGGACGGCGACAACGTGTCACCCGCGCTGTCGTGGGGCTCCATCCCTGCCACGGCGCGCGAGCTCGTGCTCGTCTGTGAGGACTCGGACGCCCCGCTGCCGAAGCCGTTCGTCCATTGGATCGTCTACCGCATTCCTCCGACCACGACCGAGCTGCCCGCGGGGCTACCGGAGACCTGGGCCGTGGTGGAGGGAGCCGGGATGAAGCAGGGCGTAAACGGCAAGAGACGATGCGCCTACGACGGGCCGTCGCCGCCCATCGGCCACGGCGTGCACCATTACCACTTCCAGCTCTTCGCCTTGCGAAAGCCGCTGGAGCTGGCCAACCCGCCCGACCGAAACGAGCTCTACTCCCTGCTCCACGACGACATCGTGGCCTTCGGCGAGACCATCGGTACGTACGAGCGAGCTCGTTGACCCGCGCCGGAGCTACATGGCGGTGTAGCCGACGGTCAGCATCGGCTGGACGATGAACCCGGTGAGCGTGGCGTCGGCGTCGGTGGTGCTGGCCGTGACGACGGGCCCGCCGAGGAAACGCGACTCGAGCCCGATCGAAAACGCCTTGCGACGGATGCCGTCATCCCCCCGTCCGAAGACGGGGTGCACCGCGAAGTGGAGGCGCGCGCCGTAGTTCGCTCCGGACGCGAGCTTGTTCGTCCCGATGGCCGCGAACGCGCCGACGTCGGGGCCGACGCCGATCGAGATCATGTCGATGATCGTGAAGTCCACAAGGACGGCGCTGGCGACGTTCACGCCGCCCGCGGGGCCGACCAGGATATCCAAGCTGGGGACCCAGTAGACCCCGACGAGGTGGTTGATCTGGGCGCCGACCTGCCCCTGCACGCCGACGGCGCCCATCGTCAGGCTCGAGTCGGGGATGGCGAGGACGCCGCCTTCGACCGACACGCCGCCACGAAACCGCGCGCCGTCTCGCTCCATCTTGCCGCCGCCCGCGTCGACGTCGTCGGCGTCGTCGGCCTCGTCGTCGGCCTCGAGCTTCGACTTCTTCTTCGGCTTGCGCTTGGCCTCCTGCTCCTCTCCCTCGGCCCGAGCGCTCGGGGCGCCGTCGTCGTCGATGTCCTCGTCGTCACCGGCGCGGGCGACACCGGGCGCGAGGAGAGACAGGAGGAGAGCTGCGATGGGTGGGAAGGCAAGGTAGTGAGAACGCATGGATGCTGGTCGTACGCGAGCACGATGGCGGATTCCCCAAGCATCACGCGCCGAATTGGTGCTCCGTGCCACACCGAGGCCGTCTTGCGACGCGACGGCGACCGGGGCCGAGCGAGCGACTTTCCGCGGACGTTTGGGGTAGGCTTCCCGCCATGTCTCGCGTCAGTTTCGAGCAGTCTTCGAGGCGCGTCCACGTGCGCGTGCCGCAGCGAGGACGGTCCCTGCTCTCGGTCCCGCTCCTCAACAAGGGCACGGCGTTCACCCGCGAAGAGCGCCGCGTCTTCGGCCTCGACGGCATCCTCCCCAGCACCATCCTCTCCATCGACCAGCAGGCCCGTCGGGCCTACGAGAGCATCACCCGGAAGGCCGAGCCGCTCGAGCGGTACATCGGCATGGCTGCCCTGCAGGACCGCAACGAGACGCTCTTCTATCGCCTGCTCGTCCAGCACACGGACGAGCTCATGCCGATCGTCTACACGCCCACGGTGGGCGAGGCGTGCCAGAAGTACAGCCGCATCTTCCGTCGGGCGCGCGGCGTCTGGATCACCCCGGAGCACAAGGGGCGGATCGCCGAGGTCCTCTCGAACGCCGCGGGGCAGGAGATCCGGCTCATCGTCGCGACCGACAACGAGCGCATCCTCGGCCTCGGCGATCAAGGGGCGGGCGGCATCGGTATCCCCATCGGCAAGCTCGCGCTCTACACGGCCGCCGCCGGCATCCACCCCTCACAGACCCTGCCGATCAGCCTCGACGTGGGGACCGACAACGAGGACCTCCTGGAGGACGATCTGTACATCGGGTACCGGCACCGCCGGCTCCGAGGATCCGCCTACGACGAGCTCCTGGACGAGTTCGTCGAAGCCGTGAAGCGGTGTTTCCCGAACGCGCTCGTGCAGTGGGAGGACTTCAAGAAGGGCAACGCCTTCCGCCTGCTGGAGCGACACGTCGATCGGCTCCCCTCGTTCAACGACGACATCCAAGGCACCGCGGCCGTCGCGCTCGCCGGCGTCATGGCGGCGTGCCGAGCCAGGCGAGAGCCGTTCGAGCGCCAGCGCGTCGTCATCCTCGGCGCGGGCGCCGCGGGCGTCGGCATCGCGAGGCAGCTGCGCGACGCGTTCGGTCGCGAAGGAGTCACCGGAGACGATCTGGTCCGTCGCATCGCCGTGCTCGACAGCAAAGGGCTCCTCGTCGAAGGCAACACGGGAGGAGAGCCGCACAAAGACGAGTTCGCCTGGCCGCGCGATCTCGTCGGCTCGCTCGGGCTCTCGCCCTCGGCCGACCTGCCCACCGTCATCACCAAGCTCCAGGCCAGCGTCCTCATCGGCACCTCCGGCCAACCCGGCGTGTTCGGTCGCGAGGTCGTCGAGGCGATGGTGCGCAGCACCGAAGCCCCCGCGATCTTTCCGCTCTCGAACCCCACGAGCAAGAGCGAGGCGACGCCGGCCGACGTCATCACCTGGTCCGACGGCCGCGCGCTCGTCGCGACCGGCAGCCCGTTCGAAGCCGTGACCCACAAGGACCGTCGCCATCGCTTCTCTCAAGCGAACAACGTCTACGTCTTCCCCGGCGTCGGGCTCGGCGCGCTCGTTTCGCAGGCCAGCCGCGTGACCGACTCCATGTTCACGGTCGCCGCGCGCGAGCTCGCCGCCTCCGTGTCCGAGGCGGATCTCGGAGAAGGCGCGCTCTTCCCGCCGCTCTCGGAGCTGCGAGACGTCACCGCGCGCGTCGCGGCGGCCGTCGTCCGAGAAGCGCGCGACCGGGGCCTCGGCCGCGCCATCCCCGACGCCGAGGTCGATCGAGCGGTCCACGACTCGATGTGGTTCCCGGATTACCCGGAGCTCGAGCCGGTCTGAGCGTCAGCGCTGGCGAGCTTCCCAGAGCTCGCCGAGGCGAAGGCAAAACGCCACGCGCGCCTCGCTCGGCGCGTCGATCTCCCCGAGCGCGGCCGAGAGGACACGCGCCTCGGGGTCGATCTCCGCGCGAGCGTAGGTATCGGGGTCGGCCAGCGCCGCGGCGCGCTGCGCGCCAGCGAGCTGCCAGCCGTAGAGGCGGATGTCCGACCGCGCGGCGCTCGCCGGAGCGAGGATGGTCTCGAGCGCGGCGTCGGACGCGGCGAGCTCGTCGAGCACGAGGAACCGGACGAGGTCGTCCAAGTAAGCGGCGCCGCTGTTCCACAGCGCGAGCTGCGCGTCGGGCGAGACCGACACCTGATCGACCCGCGACTCGACGGCGAAGTCCCGCGCGAGGTCGAGGCCCCAGAGATCGTAGATCGCCTCCCAATCGTACCCGGAGGAGCCCAAGCCTTCGGCCTCGACGGCGCTGCGCATCGCGCTCACGACGCCACGAACACGCTCGTCGTCCACGTAGGAGCACTGGGGCAGCGCGACGAGCGCCGGCGCGAACCGCTCGAAGCGGGCCGACTCGCGCGCCCGCTCGACGATCCACGTCGCCACCCGCGGACCGAGCTCGAAGTTGAAGCTGGTGTTGGGGTAGCCGTAGCTCCGCGCTTCGAGTGAATAGTCCGCTCCGAGCGACTCCCGCGCGAAGCGAAGGCGAGAGCCCGAGTCCGAGGCGTCCTCGAGCACGCGCCGTTGCGCAGCCGTCAGCTCGTTGTCCTCCTCACCGAACGCACCGGGCCAGACCGGATACCCGCCCCAGATCGGCCGCGGGGCCTGGCCGTGACAGCGCGTGCATCCTGCGTCTCCTTCGACCGTCGCGCCCTCCTCGCGGAAGGTGATGGCGGCCAGCCGAAACTCGCCGCTCTCCTCGTCCTGCTCCATAAGCTCGGCCGTCTCGTAGCGGGGATCTTCCGGGTCGGTGCTCACGGCCACGAGGAGCCGCGCGTCGGGCCCGAAGAAGATCAAACGCGGGTGCTCCACGTCGGCGCGGTGCAGGCTCTTCGTGCGTTCGAGGAGCACGACGCTCGCCCTCTGCTCGGCCGGAAGCGCGAGGAGCAGATCGTCCACGCTCGTGAGCGCGCCCGACTCCGCACCCGCGACGAGCGCGTCGATATCGAGCTCGTCTTGCGTGGGTGGCTCGAACGCCGCCGTCTCGCCCGAGCAGGCAACGGCAAACGCGAGCGCGTGCACGAGCGCGAGGAGCAAGACAATCCGCGGAAGCATCGATGTGCCCGCTGCAAGGCAGATGCCACGCGAGATCCCGCCGGGCGGGCGCGCCAAGGAGCGCGTGGCGAGAAGCTTTGGCACGGCACCGCGCCCGGCGACGCCCGCCCCTGCCATTCTGGCAACCGGCTCATCGCTTGCATCGCACGACGCAATGGCCCGATCGATCGTGCGTCGCGACCTCCTCTGCGGGGTAGGTGCAAGCATCGCCTCGGGTGCCTGTGGCGACAGGGCACCCGAAAGCGCTCGGCCGGCGCCCGTCTCCCCGGATCGCCCGGAGGTCCTCCTGCCCCGCAAGCTGGGCTCGACCGGGGTGGTCGTCTCCGGCATCGGCCTCGGCGGCTTCCACATCGGCAAGCAGACGGACGCCAGGGAGAGCGTGCAGCTCGTACGCAGCGCGATCGACCGCGGCATCACGTTCCTCGACAACTGCTGGGACTACAACGGCGGGCGCAGCGAGGAGCGGATGGGAGAAGCCCTCTCCGGTGGGTACCGCGAGCGCGCGTTCCTGATGACGAAGCTCGACGGCCGCACGGGGAAGGCGGCCACCGAGCAGCTCGAGCAGTCACTCAGGCGACTGAGGACGGATCGGATCGATCTGGTCCAGATCCACGAGGTCATCCGGCCCACCGACCCCAAGCGGTGTTTCGCGGAGGGGACGGTGGAGGCGCTCGTCCGGGCGCGCGAGGCCGGCAAGCTGCGCTTCATCGGCTTCACCGGCCACAAGGATCCGGACATCCACCTCGCGATGCTCGACGAGGCGGACGCGCACGGCTTCCGGTTCGACGCCGTCCAGCTGCCGCTGAACGTCCTCGATCACCATTTCCAGAGCTTCGAGGCCAAGGTGCTGCCCGTCTTGATCTCGAAGGGCATCGCCCCCCTCGGCATGAAGGCGCTCTGCGGCGGCGACATCCTGGCGAGCGGCAAGGTGGCCGCGGCGGAGTGCCTGCGTTACGCGCTGAGCCTCCCCGCCTCGGTGATCATCACCGGCTGCGACACGGTCGAGGTGCTCGATCAGGCGATCCGCATGGGGAAGGGCTTCATCCCCTTGTCCGCCCACCAGACGACCGCCTTGCTCGCGCGCACGCGCGAGCTGGCCCAGGGCGGTGCGCTCGAGCAGTTCAAGACCGGCACCAAATATGACGGTACCGTCAAGAACCCGCACTGGCTCGAGCGCGCCGAGGTCTGAGGAGCTCAGCCGACGTTCTTGCGCAGCACGTCGACGATGCCGTCCACCACGGGTCCGAGCAGCTTCGCCTCGGTCTCTTCGCCGACCACCGGCAGGTTGACCTTCTTGTTGAGCAGATCGACCGCCTGGGTCCGCAGACGAGCAGCCTCTTCCCCGCTCGCGCTGCCGTCGACGAGCGGACCGATCGTCGCGCGGAGCTCTTCCCCGAGCTGCCCCGCGAGCACCTTGTTCAGCTGCTGCAGAGCGGTCGTGAGGATCTGCTTCTCGGTGCCCTCACCGGCGAGAGGGATATCGAGCTTGGCGTTGAGCTTGTCCGCGAGGGCGTCGATCTGCTGGTCGTTGAGCATGGCGACGGCAGGTTACAGCGTCGCGGTCCGTCAGGGCAGATCGAACACGAGCACCTCGCCGCCGCCGATACCCTCGACGTGGACCGCCGCCTCGTCGCTGATCGCGAGCCCGTCGCCCTCCGACAGGTCGTGACCGTTCACGCGGACGCCGCCGCGCGCGACGTGGACCCACGCGTGCCGTCCAGCATCGATCGTGAGGCTCGCGCTCTCGCCGGCCTCGAACACGCCGGCGAAGATCGAGGCGTCCGTGTGGACGGTGACGCTCCCATCCTTCCCGTCGGGCGAGGCGACGAGCCGCAGGCGCCCGCGTTTGTCCTCGGTCGTGAACGTCTTCTGCTCGTAGCTCGGCGCGATCCCGCGCTGCCCCGGCAACAGCCAGATCTGGAGGAAGTGCACGCCCTCGCGGTCGGAGGCGTTGAACTCGCTGTGCACGACACCCGTGCCGGCGCTCATCCGCTGCACGTCCCCGGGGCGAACGACCGCGCCGGTGCCCGTCGAGTCCTTGTGGGCGAGCGCGCCTTCGAGGACGTACGAGACGATCTCCATGTCGCGGTGCGGGTGCGAGCCGAAGCCCCGGCCGGGGGCGACCCGATCGTCGTTGATGACGCGCAGATTGCGAAAGCCCATGTGCGCCGGGTCGTAGTAGTCCGCGAACGAAAACGTGTGGTGGGAGTCGAGCCAGCCGTGGTCGGCGTGGCCCCGTTCGCCGGCCTTGCGGATGCTGATCATGGCGACCTGCCTTTCGGTCCTCAGGATGGCCACGGCCCTTCCCTTTGGGAACCCCGAGCGCGCCGGCGGGGCGGAAACGCTGGGTTGCGCGGGCGCAACCCGCTCGCGCGAGGCGCGCGTGCTCAGACGTATTTGGACGCCTCACGCCGCGTGAGCCCGCTCATCACCTCCCCGTGCTCGGCCAGAAAGGCGCGCACGAGGTCGGGGCGTTTGCGCGACACCGCGCGGAGGACCCAACCGATCGCCTTTCGGATGAAGAACTCCTTCTCGCCGAGTAAGGGGACGGCGATGCGGGTGAAGAGCTCGAAGTCCCCGCCGCCTCGGCTGAGCGCCTCGAGCTGAGCGAGGATGGCGGTTCGCCGGACCCAGAAGCTCGGCGCCTTCGCCCAGCGGAGCAGCCGCGCCTTCTCTTTCGGGCTCCGCGCGATCACCGGACCGACGAGCTTCGTGGCGATCCAATCGACGTGCGCCCAGCAAGCCATCCGTTCGACCCACCGGATCAACATGTCGAGGTGCGCCGGCTCGAGGTCCTTCCGCCTGCGCTCGAGGACGCCGATCGCGGCCGAGCGCAGCTCGAACCAATCGGAGGCGGCCAGGGCCTCGAGCGCGGGCAAGAGCGCCGAGAGCGGCTCCTCGGCGTGCTCCGACGAGAGCTCACGGGCGGCCGCGCGGACCGTGCCTTGGTCTACGCCGAAGAACGAGAGCTCGCTCTTCATGTACGCCTTCATCCCCTCGGCGCGCTCGGCCGTCCCGTCGCGGCGGAAGCGCTCCGTGAAGGCCTTCATCACGGCTGACTTGCTGACTGTCATGTCATTCTTTGCAGCGATCGAGGTCGGGGAAGCGGCCGCTCTTGCGGAGCGCCTGGATGCGGCGGTAGTAGCCGCTCGTCTCGGTGCCGTCGGGGGCGAGGCCGGAGACGCCGTGGTCTGCGACGCTGAGCACGCCGTAAGGCGGGTCTTCGCGAGGGGCGACGGAGATGGCGCCCTCCTTCAGGTACGCGAGGGTCCCGACGTGCTCGAACTCGAGCATCAAGCCGGGGATGGAGGTGACGACGTCGTTTTCGTTCCGGACCCTGACGACGTGCGCGCCGTGGCGCTCGGCCGCCCCCCGGAAACGCGCGGCGAACGCTTTGTCCCCGACACGCGGCGATCCGAACGTGTACATCCCCGCGAGATCGATCGATGCGCCTTCGTCGCGGGCGCGCAGGAGCCGAGCCGCCATCAAGGTCGCGAGACCACCGCCGAGCGAGTGGCCGGTCACCCAGACCTTGTCTCCGCGCTCCGTGACCTCGTTGAGCTTCTGGAGCAGGAGCGGCTCCACGCTCTCGAACGCCTCCAGGAACCCCGCGTGCACGCTCCCCCACTCGGCGGGCCAGCCGTGCTCGGAGAGCGGCGTCTTCCAGGTCTTCAGGTCGGTCGCGACATCCGCCATTTGGCTGGGCTCCGTCCCTCGGAAGACAAGGAGCACGAGCGGGCGGTCTCGATGCCTGGCGAACGCGACCTGCGTGCTCGCGTCGCGGAAGGTCTTTCCGCCGCTCTGGATCTCGCCGGCCGAGAAAAACTGCAAGAAGGACCCAGGGTGGGCTTCGCGGACGAGGTGATGCTGGAACGACGCTGCCGGCAGCGCGTCGGTCCGGAGCGAGGCCGCCTCCAGGAAGGGCCGCACGCAGCTGCCCCAGGGCGCGCCGGCCGGGACCAAGCCGCGCGCCATGGGGCGCAGCCGGTCGGACCCGAGCGCACCGACGAGCTCGGGTGAACGCTTCTGCTCGGCGGCGCGGAGGCTCCGCAGGTCCGCCAGGCAATCGGGCCAGGCCAGATCCCCCGGCTCGTTCGGGTTGTGAAAGCCGAGATCGTTCAGCATGGGCGCGAACACCGCGGCGTGTGCGTATTCGTTCGCCGACAGGAACGAGAGCCACGCCGCGTTCGTGAGGTTCACCGGCGACGCCGGCTCCGAGCAGAAGTCGAAGCTGTTGCCTCCGGCGGGGCCTTGCTCGAGCGTCACAGCGGGCGTCATCGGCGCGGTGGAGACGGCGCCGGCGCCGCAGCCGAGGGGCATCATCGCCACGCAGAAGAGCGAGGCGCGCAGGCGCGTGCGGTTCACGGGGTCGAATGTCACGTGTGGCGGCGAGGCTAGCAAAAAGAGAGGTTCTGGCGTCCGCTTCCAACTCGGAGCATGCTGCATCTCGTATGGCGCGTGGCGGGCTCCAGCGTCGTGTCTTTCTCCTCGGTGCAGGCGTCGCCGTCAGCCACGTCGTCGGCTGCGCGCCTGCGATGACCCAGGCAGTCCCCGGCCGCGCGGGACAGCCCGTCCGCGCTCCGCGCGGGGTGGTCCCCCCGCCGCCAACCGAGGCGGCGGTCGAGCCCGAGGACGAAGAGGCGCCGACCGACGGACCGACCGAGCCCGACTTCTCGCTCAAGCTCCCGCAACGTCGAAAGGGCGCGCTCACGGGCAGCGCGTTCCTCGATCGAGCGGCGGGCCTCGGCCGCGCTGGGTTCGACGACGCGGTCTACGAGGAGATCGCGGCCGGCAACATCCCCGAGCACCAGCGAAGGCTCCTGCCCGTCGTGGTCACGAGCGACGCAGGCAGGTCCGCCAAGCTCCGCGTGCTCTGCGACTACCTCGCGATCGGGAGCGACGACGACTTCATCCGGATGCCGATGACGTCCGCCGCGGCGCAGCGCATCGCGGATCTGACCGAGACCATGTTGCCGACGCCGAAGCTGGTCGACGAGATCTACAAGCAGGCGGTGGCGAGGCTCCCGCCGAGCTACATCGACGGCGGCCCGACGGAGGACGAGATAGCGGACTTCTTGTTCCACCACGACAAGCTGGAGAAGAACCGCAAGAACCTGGGCTTCCCGCTCGGGGTGCTGACCGCCGGCGACAAGAAGGACATCGTCCTCTGCGAGCGGCTCCCGCAGCGGCCCGATCGCGTCGCCATCTACGGGTGGCACAAGAACGACAGTACAGTCATTCAACCATTGTCGACGATGCACTCGTGCCGCTACGCTGACTACTCCCACGGCGTCCGGCTGATCGACCAGCGTGTCGAGATCGACGGTGAGCTCCACCTGCTCGGGGAGATGCTCCGGGACCCGGAGCTGGCGGAGCTCGTCAGCGACGAGGGCCCGCTCGACGTCGTCGCCTACCCGACGACCCTTCCCGAATACGCCGGGCCGTCGAAGAAGAAGAAGAAGAAGAAGAGAAAGAAGCCCGCTGTCGGCCGGGCAAAGGCATCCCGCTGACGCGAGATGGGCTTCCGCCCGCGGGACCGTGGTAGTTTCGCGCGGTCGTGAGCGCGACCGAGCTTTCCCCCACCCGTCCCATCTTCGGTCGGGAGGCCGACATCGCCGCCATCGCCAGAGCGCTCGAGGCTTCGCGCTTCGTTCTCTTGCATGGTCCCGGCGGAGCGGGGAAGACGACGCTCGCGCGCGCTCTCGCGGCGCGGGCCGGCGAGAGGGCGGTTCCTTTTTTCGACCTCTCCTCTGCCGCGACCTCCGCCGGCGTCGTGGCCACGCTCTCCGCCGGGCTCGGGCTGACCGTCGGCGCCGCCGACGTCGAGGCGGCGCTCGATCAGGTCCGCGACGCCATCGCGGCCCAGCGCAGCCCGTTTTTGATCCTCGACAACCTCGAAGGCATCTCCGGGATGTCGGCCGTCGTGACGCGCCTCCTCACCGCCGGGCCCCCCATCCTCGGCACGTCGAGGACCAAGCTCGCGGTCGAAGGAGAAGCGGACGTCGAGGTCGGGCCGCTCGCGGAGCGCGATGCGGTGGCCTTGTTCCTCGATCGCGCCCGGCGTGTCGCCCCCGAGATCGCGGCCGACACGGCGACGGCAGAGCTCGTCGCCAGGCTCGAGGGTAGCCCCCTCGCGATCGAGCTCGCAGCGGCGCGCGCGCACGTGTTGCCCCCGAGCGCGTTGCTCAGGCGCGTCTCGCATTGGCTCGATGTGCTCAAGAGCAGCGCGCCCGACCTGCCCGCGAGGCACCGCTCGCTCCGCGCCGTGGTCAGCGGCTCCTGGGAGCTCTGCACCGAGATCGAGCAACGCGCATTGGCCATGGCGTCCGTGTTTCGCGGCACGTTCGATCTCGAAGCCGCCGAGGCCGTGCTCGGGGAGGACGCGCCCGACGCGCTCGAGTCGCTCCTCGCGACGAGCATGGTGCATCGAGCCACGAGCGCTCGCGGGCCGCGCTTCGCCCTCTATGACAGCGTCCGCGAGCTCGCAACCGAGAGGCTCGCCAATGCCCCTCGGCTGCGCGCCGAGGCAGAAGACAGACACGCCGCCCACTACCACGCGCTCGTCGATCTCTTCGCCGAGCGCGCCCGCAACGCGGAGAGCACGGCAGTCGAGATCATCGCCGCCGAGACCGAGAACCTGCTCGCCGCCTTCCGTCACGCACCGCGGTCCGCCCTCTCGCACGGGGCGGTCTTCCACAGGACGCTCCCGGCCGATCTGCACCTCGCCGAGCTCGAGCGGGCGCACGGGCGGCTCACGAACGACGTGGTGGCCACGGCGGAGCTCGAGATCGCGGAGGCCAAGGCCATTCGGCGGTTCGGCAAGGTCGAGCGCTCGGTCGAGCAATCCGCCATTGCGATCGCCGCGGCGGCCGCGGCGAAGCGCGATTTCCTCCTGGCGGAGGCTTACTACATCTCCTGCGTGACCCTCTATGACGCAGGCAGGCTGGCGGAGGCGCGGGCCCACGCCGAGCACGCGATCGCCGTCGCCGAGTCCTCGGGGGCAGATGCAACGCTCGCGCGCGCCCTCGATCAGCTCGGCTTCTGCGCGCTCGACGAGGGAGACTTCGCGCTCGCGACCCGATGTGCGGACCGGGTGATCGCCATCGCGCGCGAGCACGGCTTCCGCATGGTCGAGTCGTTCGCGGAGAACCTGCATGCGGGTGTCTACCGGCGCCAGGGGGAGCTCGGTCTCGCCGAGAAACACCTCCGACGCGGCGTCGCCCTGATGGAAGAGGTCAAACACCCGCCGCAGCACATGATCTTGCTCGGGAACCTCGGCAGGGTGTTGCTCCTGGCCGGCAACCTGCCGGCGGCCACCCAGACGCTCGAGGAGGCGCTCGCGCTCGCGAGGGAATGGGGGCAGCGCAAGACGGAGGTCGCGCAGCTGGTCAACTTGGCGACCGTCTTCGCCGAGGCCGGAGAGCTCGCCGACGCGCGCGCGCGCGCGACCCACGCCGAGGCGCTCTCTCGCGAGCTCCAGCACCGGCGCATCATGTTGCAGGCAACGTTGCTCCTCGGGATCGTGGCGCTCCTCGAGCGGCGAGCATCCGACGCCACCGCGGACTTCGGGCGCGCGCGCGTGGTCGCCGAGGAGCTCGGCAGCGCGCCCGGACGCGCGGCGGCTACGGCGGGCTCGGCTGCTGCTCTCGCGATGCGAGGCGACCTCGCCGCGGCCGACGCCGAGATCGCGCGTACCGAAGGCGAGCTCGCGTCGTTGACGGAGATCGACGTCGCGCTGGTCGACACCGCGCGAGCTCTCGTGGAGCTGGAGCGAGCGCGCCGCGCGAAGGCACGGGGCGACAAGATGGCCGCCGAGACCGCCGCGGGCGAAGCCGCGCGATTGCTCGCCGCCGCCGAGCCGCGCGCGACGACGTCGGCCGAGGTCCGCCTCCTTCGCCGCGCCGCGCTCGGCTCCACCGAGGGCGCCGCGCCCCCTGCTTCCGGAGCGCCGAGCACCTCGGGCCGATTCGAGCTCGTCGGGCGCACGGGGACCATTCGGGCAGACTCGCTCCCCCTCGACGCAGACCTGGCGTTCGACGCCATCGAGCGCTCCGCCGTGGTGGACGGGAAGACGCGCATCGACCTGCGCAAGAAGCCCATCTTGGCGCGGCTGCTCGAGGTCGCCATTTCCAGTCCGAACGAGGCGCTCGACAAGGAGCGACTCTATCGAGAGGTCTGGCACGCCGAGTTTCGCAACGTGTCGCAAGGCGCGGCCGTCTACAAGGCCGTGGACCGGCTCGCGCACCTCCTCGACGCGGACCCGCGGCGGTTCCTGCGTTGGGACGAAGAGGGGCGACTGGTGCTGACCGCGCGCGTGCCCGCCCTCTTGCGCGCACCTGCCGATCCGTGAGCGGCCCGCCCGCCGCTACCGCGCGGCCGGCTCCAGCGTGCAGCTCCGCGGCTCGCGCAGCTCGGCGCCCAGGCTGAAGAAGACGTGCATCGCCGCCGCATCCTTTCCGAATCGCGCGACGACATAGCTCCCGGCTGGTCCATTGGGCAGATCGTATTGGTGAGCCGGCAGCTCCACTGCCTCCACGCAGACACGCTCCTTGCTCCAGCGGACGCGCGCGAAGGCGATGCGCTCGGAGCTGCCGGGATCGACCACGCCCAGGCGAAACCAGGAGGTCGGCATGCCGATCACCGCGCGATGGCCATTCGCACCTTCGCAGCCGGGCGCGCCGTCGGCGACCGCGGTGGACCACGGCGCGAGCACGACCGGCGCCTCGCCCTTCGTGAGCAAGACCGCGGGCTGCTCCGCGGTGGGGGCGTACCGCGCCGGCACGCGGATGACGCCTACCTTTCCGTCGGGGCCGATCGCCAGCGCGTCCGGTGTGACCGGCGCGGCGCTCTCCGGCCAGGGTGGCAGGGTGAACAGCTCCTCCACGCTGCTCCGCGTGATGCGCTGGATCGAGGTCGCGCCGAGGTAGTCCTCGAGGAGCACGGTGAGCTCGTCTGGCCCCGTCTGCATCGCCGATGTCACACCGAAGTTGAACTGGTTCGCGCCCAGCGAGAGCGCGACGGGCGGGCCCTTCGGTCGAGCCCAGATCATCGGGCCCGCGGTCCCCGTGAGCAGAACGCTCGTGGTGTCCCCGCCGACGACCACGGGCGTGCCACGCTCGTCTTGCTGCAGGAGGTCGGGGACCGCGCCGCCAGCCGCGCGCGCAGCGTCGATGAGGTCGATGATCTTCACCGTGCCGTCGACGATCGTCGCTTTCGGATCGAACGGCAGGAGCACGCGGAGCTTGCGCGGCGCGCTCGACAGCGGAATGCCGCCTTCGGGCGCCTGTTCGGGGCGCGTTCCGGTGACGATCGCGCGGAGGTTCTCGTCCTCCATCGAGCCACCCGAGGCGCTCGCGATTCCTCGCGTGAAGGTCGCCACGTACGCGTTTGGTCCACCGGAAACGGTCGACGCACCGAGCCCCGGGCGCTCCGCATCACTGCGAGGCGCCGCGAGCTTCCTCGCGGCCGGCCCCGTCGCCTGGCAGCGGATGACGGGAAGCGGGCGCTCGGGCTCGGGCGGAGTCGTGAGAACGCCGAGCGGCGCGGCGGCGGGCTTGTCGGGAGGAGGGGTGGGCTCCCAGCCGACCCGCAGCCACTCGTAGAGCGCGCACCCCGCGGCGGAGCATGACGGAGTCGTCGACGACGTGGGCAGCGGCGGCGGCGCGACCTCCTGAAAGGTGAAGCCCCAGTCCGACGACTGCCAGAGTCGATCACCCGAGGCGGCCAGCACCCGGCCGTGTGTGACGTCGGCGCTGCTGAACCGGAAAGGCGACTCCGTGATCGTCTTGCCGTCCTTCGCGATGCGCACGCCGATGTTGTTGGAGTCGAGCCCGACGATCTCGCCCGATTCGGTCACGGCGAAGCGGTCGACCAGGACGGAGCCGCTGACGCGGAACCGCGACGCGAGCGCGTTCGCTTGTGCGTCGTCGAGCTTCCGCCGCTCACCGGTCCTGGCGTCGAGGATCCCTCCGTTCGGCGCGGCCAGGATCAGGAGCGCGCCCTCCCCGTCGGGGACGATGCCGCTGATGTTGGGGACGGGCTCGCCCGGCTTCGTGTCGCGGAGCTCGGCGCGGTCGAGATCGTGCCACGTGCCGTCGTCGTGGCGGACGCAGACCGCCGCCGGCTTCACGGGGCCGGTGCACGCGCCGGCGAAGAGCAGGCTGTCCCCCCGGCCTCGATGAAAGAGCGCAACGGAGGGGAACGTCTGCTCGAGCGTGGTCCGCTTCGCGCCGTCCGGGCGCCGGAAGACCGAAGCGCCCTGGCTCCCGAGGCAGAGGAAGAGGGTGCTCTTCGCGAGCTTGGTCGCCTCACACTGTCGCTCGGGCGGCAGTACCCCGGCCTCCCGCTCGACGATCGCGCCGGTGCGCGTCGAGACGACGAAGATCGAGCCCTGCTCTGCGACGAGCGCGCGCTCGCGATCCAGCGGGACGCCACGCGCGACCGCGGCCTCGAGAGGCGAGACCGTGGATCGCCACCCGCCGTCTTCCCGTACCGGCTTGGGGCGCGGCATGGGCACCGGGGTGAAGCCGGTCTTGTCCGCGCGGGCGGCCACCTGCTCCGGGGAGGAGATGACGATGACGGTTCCGTCTTGATTGACGACGTTCGTCGGGCTCCAGCCGAGCTCCTTGCCGACCTCTTTCCAGGTCGATCCGTCGTCGACCGAGCGATGGAGCGAGCCGAAGGTCGTGAGCCCGATCGTGATGCCGGGCGCGCTGGCGACGACCGCGAGCCCGAGCGGCAGCCCTTTCTTCGGCTTGCCGGTCGCGGTCTCGACCGCCACGGTCTCGCCGTCTGCCTTGCGCACGAGCAAGAAGCCCGGACCGACGAAGACCTGATCGATGGAACCCGGGACGAGGCTGGTGATCGGCCCCAGGAAGCTCGGCGCGCGACCGACCCCGAGCCCGGTGAGGAACAGGAACCCCTGGTCTCCGGGGAGGGGGATCGCGCGGTGTACGGCGACGTCGTCGGCGGGGGCGACCTCGGGCCAGGCCATCGCCGGCGAGACGATCGCTCGCCGGGAGCCGGTGATGATCCCGACCTTTCCGCCTCCGAGATCGAACACCCGGTCTCGCTGGGTGGCGGGCGGCGGCTTCAGGACCCACTGAGGCGGGGGAGCGTCGGCCTTCGGGGGCGACGCGGAGACGGGGGCGCTGGGCTTCCGCGCGTGCTCGACGGCAGGGGAGCATGCAGTCGCAGCGAACAGAAGACAGCCGAGGGCGCGGGACGACATCCGGCGAAGCATAGGGGACTCGCTCCCGGGTGCGCACGTGCCGCCCGATCGTGACCGGATCGCGTTCAGCCGCCGGCTGGAGAACCGATCTGCGCCAGGCACCCCTCGAAGGTCTTGCACGTGGTCTGCTCGAGGCAGCTCTGCGCCCGCGCCAGTGCGGCGCCGTCTGCTTCGGTCACCTTCGAGGCTTTGCAGGCCTCGACGCAGGTGGCTTCCGTCTTGGGCGCATCTTTCCGAAGCTGCTCGACGACGCCGAGCTCGTGCGCGTGGCCCTTCGAGAGGGACTCGGCGGCTTCGAGCCCGCACGCGGTGGAGCGCTTGCAGACCTGCTCACAATAAGGCGCGAGCGCGACCGCGGGAGCGGCCGCCGAGCTCGACGGCGCCCCTTTCCCGGAGGGGCTCGCACCCTCGGTCGAGCAACCCGACGCGAGCGGAAACAGGACCAGCGCGAACGAGAGCTTTCGCATGTCGTGAGCGACAGCGGGAACTTCCGGATGGTTCCCGTTGTCGGGCGCTCGACTGGAGGCAGCCATGCGTCTTTCTCTGCGCCCGCGTCACCTCGCGATCACCGCCCTCTTCCTCGGTGCCCTGGTACCCACCCTCGAGCCAACCCCAGCCGAGGCCTGCATCCACGGCATGTACAAGCAGGTCGACCCCGTTCCGCAGGGTGTGGCCGAGGCGGAGCGCTTCCTCGACCAGGGGAGGCCGCGCGCGGCTGTCGCCAAGCTGAAGAGCGTCGATCCCTCATTGATCTCGCGGAAACCGGGGGCGTCGCCCACCTCCGATCTGGCCTTGCGGGTCTTCGCGCGCGCCGCAGCGCGCACGGGCGGCGAGCTCACGCTCGGCTTCGAGGGTGAAACCGACGGCGAAGGCGCGGCGGGCAAGCGGCTCGAATGGGCCGCTGCGACGATGCGGGAGCTTGCGCAGAAGCAACCCTCCGACGCGGGGATCACGACCGACCTCGCCGAGGTGCTCGCCCAGGATCCGACAAAGCGGGAAGAGGCCAAGCGCGCCCTTGCCGAGCTCGAGACAGCCGACCTCGTCGGCACCGCGCATGCTTACGCGGCCCTGGCTCGCCTCAGGACGACCGCGCAGCCCGCCCAGCCCGCCTACCTTGCCGCCGCCCGCTCGGCGCTGGATCAGGGTCGAATCGCCATCGACCTCGCGCGTTGCGAGCGCATGACGAAGGACAAGGCGTCCTGCTCGCTCGCGGAGCCACGCGAGATCAGCGCAAACGAGCCCCCGGCTCCCGTGATGCAGCCCTTCCGACAGCCCAAGGCCATTCCGCACCCGCCGGTCATTTAGCCCGCGCCGCCTTGTCCGGCCGAGCGCTCCGCTCTACCTCAAGCTAGATGCCCGAGCCGCTCCACGACGCGTCCTTGCCCGTCCTCGTCTCTATCGTCGCTGCCTTCTTTGGCCTCCTGACGATGGGCAACGTCGTGCTCGGGTTCGTCATGGAGCGCATCGTTCCGAAGCGGAAGATCTTCGCCGTCCCGCTCGCGCACGGACAGCTCGGGTTCGAGCTCACCGGCAACCTCGTCTTCCTCGCCGTCGCGGTGGTCACGTTCACCGCCGCGCTCTCGAGCGGCGTCATCCGCTTCGGCGAAGACTCCGTGCTGCGCAGCGCGGCCACGTTCGCGGCGCTCCTCCTCGGCTTTCAGGTCTTCTACTACTTCCTGCACCGGGCCATGCACACGCGTCCGCTCCTGTGGATGCACCGGTGGCATCACCGCTCGCAGGTCACCACGGCGCTGAGCGCGCAGTCGATGAGCGTGTTCGAGGCGCTCGCGTGGATGCTCGGTTACGTCGGCCTCCCCCTCGCCTTCTCCCTCGTCGTGCCGATCGGCTTCTGGGGCTACGTCGCGTACATGGTCTTCAACGTGAGCGGCAACATCGTCGGGCACGCCAACGTCGAGCTCGCCGGCGCGGCTTCCGCAACGCGCGCCGCGACACTCTTCGCCAACCCCTGGGTCTTCCACGCTCTCCACCACGCCCGGTGGACCGGGCACTACGGCTTCCAGGCCGCCTTGATGGACCGCCTCGGCGGCACCGAGTTCGGGGACTGGCCGGCGCTCTACCAGCGCGTTGCGGCGGGCAAGCCGCTGGAGAGCCTGAAGGTGCGCGGGGAGTGAGCGCGCGGCCGCGACGGTGAGCCGATCGTGCGGGCATGCTACGTTTGAGGCCGACGCGATGCCGACAGCGCCCTCGACGAAGTCCGCGACTGTCGCCGACTGGCTCGCCCAGCCCGAGGACGCACGCCTCGAGCTCATCGATGGCGAGCTGATCCCCAAGGCCGCTCCGACGGCGGAGCACGGGCGTGCCCAGGTCGCGACGGGCATCTCGCTCGGTGCGTTCGCGCGGCGCCCCGGCAGCCGCGGCGGTCCCGGCGGATGGTGGATCGCGAGCGAGGTCGACATTCTCCTCGACGGGCGCGGCTATCGTCCCGACCTGGCCGGCTGGAGACGCGACCGTGTACCGGCGTTGCCACGACAGCGGCCGATGACCGTTCGCCCCGACTGGATCTGCGAGATCGTGAGCGAGTCGAATCGCTCGACCGATACCGTCAAGAAGGTGCGCCGCTACCACCAAGCCGGCGTGCCCCACTATTGGATCCTGGACGAGGTCGCCCGAGCCCTGACGGTGTACCGCCACAGCCCTGACGGCTACATCATCGCGCTCGCCGCGGAGGCCGATGAGGTCGTGCGCGCCGAGCCGTTCGATGCCATCGAGGTGAGGGTCGGCGCGCTCTTCGGCGACGACGATCCGGACGAGTAACAGAACGAGCGGAGCCGTCAGCTCTGCTCACGACATGAGTCGGGGCGAGAGGATTTGACCGAACCTGTACGGAGTCCTCGGAGCCGGACGAGCGAAGCGAGTCCGAAGCGGAGGGGACGGAGTATCAGGTTCGGCCGAACCGGACTGCACGGAGTCCAGCTCGCTGGACGGAGTGCAGGGAGGTCCGACGGAGCGAAGCGCAGTCGCAGCCTCGAGGTTGGTTTGGCTCTGCCAAACAGAGTCGGGGCGAGAGGATTTGACCCGGAGTGGACGGAGCGAAGCGCAGTCCACGGAGGGCCGAAGAAACGAGCATGCCTCGTGAGCTTGCTCACGACATGAGTCGGGGCGAGAGGATTTGAACCTCCGACTCCCTGGTCCCGAACCAGGTGCGCTACCAGGCTGCGCTACGCCCCGGAGCCGTTTGCGGGCGAACCCGCTCGTGCACGGCCGCGGACCATGGTCGACGAGCGACCCGAAGTCAAGACGTCCGCGATGGGGGGAGCGACGATCTGCCCTCCCCTGCCCTGACGGGGGCCCGGAGTCGCGTTAACCGGGTGCGGGACCGGCCGACGAACTTTGTTGAGCGGGCGGGCGGGCAGGCGGCAATCATCGGGGCAGGCATGCCTGACTTGCTCCCCCTCGAACGCATCGCGGCTCTGCGCGCGGAGCTCGACGTCACCGACCGCCCGGACGACGTCCTCGCTCGTGAGGCCCTGACCCGGTCCGCCTGGAGCGCGGGCCTCGAGTCCCTCCTGGCCGAGCTGGCCGACGAGGTCGATCGAGGTAACACCACCCGCGCGGAGGCCTTCGCGGACGCGTACGAGGAGGCTCGGGCGAAGCTCCTCGGGACTGCGCCGGCGGACCGCGCGCCGCGCTCCAAGCCGGAGCCGATCGACCCGACCGCCCGCGAGCCCGCGGCCGAGGTCGACGTCGACGCGACCGGCATGACGGACAACCGCGCCGTCGTCCAGGCGCTCAAGGACCGCGGCCTGCCCTTCGATCCATCGGCCGCGCCCGCGCCACCGCCACCACCCGGCCCCGCGGAGCCGAAGGACCAGAGCGGCGAGACGGTCGAGGTCGACGCGACCGAGATCCGCGCGAAGCTCCGCGCCATGGGCATCGGCGTGGAGGCCTCTCCACCCCCGATCCCCGCCACCACTCCCGCGACTCGCGGGACCGAGAAGCTCGACCTCTCCGAGTTCCAGGCCAAGGTCCGCGCGCTGCAGGCGCTTCCCATGCCCATCGAGCGCTTCGCAGCGCTCCAGGCGGAGCTCTCCCGCTCGGCCGATCGACCCGCTACCCTCCGCGCCCGTGGGGTGGACCCGGCGACCTGGCCTGACGTGCTACGCGCCTTCGGCGAGGCGATGAAGCTGCACCCGAACCTGCGCGAGCAATACGAGCGACTCCTACACGAGGCGGCGAACCGATGAGCGACTTCGCGTTTCACTTCGAGGGTGGCAAGGCCGAGTGGGAAGACCTGCGGGTCGTGCGGTTCGAGCTGACGGACGCGATGAGCGCTCCCTACGAGCTTCGCATCCTGCTCGTCGGGAGCCCCGACGGCGAGCTCGACCCCTTCGATCTCGTCGGCCAGCGCGCGACCTTGCGCATCGCCACGGGCTCGACGCCCGCCATCCGCTGCGTGCACGGCCTCGTCACCGAAGCGGAAGACAAGGGCCTCTCCCAATACGGCGCGCTCTACGAGGTCGTCCTGCGCCCGCCGTTCGCCCGCGCGGCGTGTCGCACGCGCAGCCGCATCTTCCTGGAGAAGAGCCTCAAGCAGATCATCGAGGCCGTGCTCGGCACCGGGGACCGCATGCAGCCCGGCGATCCCAAGCCCGAAGGTCCCGAGGGGCTCACCGACCCGTTCGCTGCGCCGGAAGAGAAGTTCGCCTGGCGCCTGCTCGACACCACACGCGTCGAGGACCCGAAGGCGCGCCCTTACGTGGTCCAGTACCAGGAGTCGGACTTCGCGTTCGTCACGCGCCTGCTCGAGGACGAAGGCATCGCCTACCATTTCGAGCACACCGACAACGCTGTCATCTTGGTGATGAGCGATCACGACGACGGCCGCAAGAAGCTCGAGCCGTTCGACGCGCTCTCGCCAGGCGAGGGTGGTCGCCACCTCGACAAGATGCGCTTCGGCGGAAAGCTGCGGCCCACCAAGGTCAGGCTCGTCGACTACAACTGGGAGAAGCCCAAGCTGGCCATGGCCACCGAGGCCAAGGGTGAAGGCGACGAGCTCTACGTCGAGTCCTATCCAGGCGGCTTCGTCGGCAGCCCCGAGCTCGGCGCGCCGCTCGCGAAGGCCCGCCTCGAGCGCCTCGCGACGGAGGCGCGGCCCGCCACCGCTGCCGGCTCCTGCCGCCTGCTCGGCGCCGGGACCATCTTCGCCTTCGAGCACCCCGTCGCCCGCTTCGCCGGGGAGTACCTCGTCACACGCGCACGCATTCGCGGTCACGCCGAAGGAGTCCTCGGAGCAGCCGAGGCGCTCGAAGGCGCGCTCCCCGGCGGCGTTCCGATGCTCACCGAGGTGGAGCTCGTCCGCCGCGGCGCCAGCGACAAACCCGAAGACTCGCGCTTTCGCCCCAGCCTCTCCACGCCGCGCCCGCGCATCGTCGGACCGCAAACGGCGATGGTCGTCGCCGAGCCCTCGAACAAGGATGCGGAGATCCACGTCGGCGGGCCCGAAGGAAACGAAAACGGCTGCGTCCGCCTCCAGTTCCACTGGGACACCGAGACCCAGCGCCTCGAGAAGGAGCCCGCGAGCTGCTGGGTCCGCGTCAGCCAGGTCTTCGCGGGCGCCGGCGGCGGTGCCGTCTTCCATCCACGCGTCGGGACGGAGGTCATCGTCGAGTTCGAGGAGGGAGACCCCGACCGGCCGCTCGTCACGGGTCGCGTCTACAACGGCGTGCAACCCGCGGCCGCAAACGGCAAGGGCGCCGCTACCGTCTCCACCTTGAAGAGCCTCGCCTCCCCCGGTGGAAAGGTCTTCAACGAATTCCAGTTCGATGACACGGCAGGCGAGGAGCAGGTCAACCTCACCGCCGGCAAGGACTGGAACTCGAATGTCGGCAACAACCGCACCGAGACCATCCAGAACGATTCCAAGTCCTCCGTCCTCGCCAACCGAAACGAGGACACGAGCGCGGACCGAACCACGAGCGTCGGCGGCAACAACAGCGAGACCGTGAGCGGCGACGAGTCGATCACGGTCGGCGGCAGCCAGACAATCGGAATCGGCGCTTCGCAGTCGGTGTCGATCGGCAGCTCCCAGACCATCGGCGTGGGCGCCGATCGCGGGCTCTCCGTCGGCGGCTCGCAGACCACCTCCGTCGCCGGCTCCAACAGCGTCGCGGTCAGCGGCTCCGAGACCTACACGGTCGGCGCCGCGCAGGACGTCGCGATTGGCGCAACGAAAACGGAGAACGTCGGGGCGGTGTACTCCCTCTCCGTCGGCGGGCCCATGACGGAAACGGTCGGCGGTCCCCACACGCTCACCACCCCGCTCGACACGACGAATGCGACCGCGCACATGGTCAACTCCTCGGTCACCACCATCAACGCTGCCTCGACGGCGACGATCAACACCGCCACGTTCGAGGCGCTCGCCAGCGGCTCCGCCACCCTTCAGGGGGCGACGATCGACATCAGCGCCGGCGGCGACATCACCATCTCCGGTGGCTCCGTGAAGATCAAGGCTGGCTCGATCGAGCTCGAGGGCGGCTCCATCAAGATCGCTGGCGGCTCCACGGACATCACCGGCGGCGTGGTGAAGGTGAACTGAGGTGGACCCGCTGACCATTGCCGCGCGCAGATTCATGCGGGCGCACGAGGCGGCGTGGGATCCTCCTCCCGGTGCCGATCGCCGCTCACCCCAGGTGCTCCGGCTTGACGGTGCCCCGGAGGACCGCGCCGATATCGTGAAGACGTTGCGCCTCCTCGAGTGGCAGCCGGAGAGCCGCCGCCCCTTCGTCATCGTCGAGGCTCCCTTCGCCGACGAAGCCAGCTTCCTCGCCGCCACCATCGACCAGCTCGCCTCCGACGTCGCCGCCGTCGACAAGGGCCTCGCGGAAGACGGCGTCACGCGCGGCGCCCCGCCCGACAAGCCCAGCCTCGTCGACCCGGCCTCGGTCCTCGCCTTCGCCGAGCGCTGCGCAACCCACCTCGCCGATGCGCTCGAAGGCCTCGTGCTCGTCCTCGCGCCGAAGGCCGTCACCGACGCGAGCCGCCTCACCGCGCTCTCCCGTGCATGGCTCAGCCTCCGTCGCGGTGCGTCCGCGCTCCGCGTCGACATCCTCGCGCCCACCGTCGACGCGCTCGCCACCGCCATCCCCGTGGCGGTCCGGTTCGAGCTCGACCGCAAGGCGCTCTTCGACCACCTCAAGGAGCTCGGCCCCAAGCCCTCGCAGGGCCCGCGCGACGAGAGCGCGCCCAAGCTCTCCCCCGAGCGCCGCGCCGCTATCGAGAAGGAGCTCGGACAGCCGCTCGTCTCCTTCGACGCCGGCCGCACCCTCAAGGCCCTGATGATGGACGGCACCCGAGCGCTGAACGAGGGCCGCGCGAAGGAGGCCATTCGCAAGATGCGCGCGGCACGCATGCTCTGTGAGTCCACCGGCCTCGTGCGGGAGGGCCTCTTCGTCACCATCGGACTCGGCACGGCCTACGTCGTGGCCAAGAACCTCAAGGCCGCCGAGGCCTGTTACGAGCACGCCCGCAAGCGCGCCGCCGAGCTCGAGCTCCGCCCGCTCGAGGTCCAGGCCTGCTTCGGTCTCGCCCAGCTCCGGATCATGCAGCTGCGCCGCGCCGAAGCACGGCCCGCCTTCGAGCGAATCGTCGAGCTCGAGCCGCAAGACTCCCCGCTCCGTGCCGAAGCCCAGCGCCAGCTCGGCGGAGGTGTGGCATGACCGCCGCCAAGTTCGGCGATCCGGTCCTCGGGATCGACATCCACGCCGTCACGGTCCCGCCGCCCGCGCCCCCCGCCCCCACACCCCTCCCTCATCCATTCTGCGGGGTCGTCTTCGATCCCATCGGCGCCGCCGTGGGCGCGGCGATGGCCAAGTTCACCGGCGGCGGCCCCGTCCTCGTCAACGGCATGCCCACCGGCAACACCGGCACGGAGGTGAAAGGGGTCCCGCACATCCCCACGCCACCCGGCGTCGCACCGCACGCCCTCGACGCTCCCACCGGCAACGAAGGGACGCTCGTCACCGGCTCCAAGACCGTGGAGTTCGGCGGCTCCAGCCAGAGCCGCGAGCTCTCGAGCGTGATGAGCTGCAACTATCCCGTCAACCTGCCGACGAGCGTCTGCATGCCCGTCCCACTCGGCGCGCCGGTCCTCATCGGAGGGCCGGAAGCCGTCGACTTCGCGGCGGCCGCCACCCAGGCCGTTCGAACGAAATGGGTGAGCAGCAAGCTCCACGCCGCGACCGGCGCCGCGCAAGGGAGCAAGCGGAGCAAGTTCATTTGCTTCCTCACGGGTCACCCCGTCGACGTCACCACCGGCGAGCTCCTCGCCGAGCACGTGGACGCCGAGCTGCCCGGCATCATCCCCCTCGTCTTCGAGCGCAACTACCGCAGCCGCGAGACCGAGCCCGGCCTCCTCGGCCCCGCCTGGTACCACTTCTTCGACGCGTACGTGGAGGTCCGCGACGAGCACACCGCGGTTCGTCTCCACGACGGCCGCCCCGCCCAGCATCCGCTCTTGCGGCCAGGTGGGAGCTACTTTCACAAGCCTGACAGGTACACGCTGACCCGGGACGGGGACAGCTACCTCCTCGCCATGCCGGAAGGTCTGACCTACGTCTTCCGCCTGACCTCACCCCCCGGCCCCCTCTCCTCTGCGAGGAGAGGGGGAGCGGACCGGTATCGCCTCGTCGAGATCCGCGACCGCGGCCGGAGCCGAATCGTCCTTCAATGGCAGGGTAAGTACCTCACCCAGATCACCGACAGCGCCGACCGCCAGATCGCCTGCCGCTACAACGGTGAGGGCCGCCTCGAGCGCCTGGTTGCCATCGAGCAGCGCCCCGAAGGCCAGCTCGAGCACCTCCTCGCCGAGTACACCTACGACGCCGCCGGCCTGCTCGCCGCCGCGAAGGACCCGCTCGGCCACGCCATTCGGTACGCATACCGGGGAGGCGTCCTCGCCCGCGAGGTCCACAAGAGCGGCCTCACCTTCCACTTCGAGTGGGACTGGGACCACCCCGAAGGCTGGTGCGTCCGCACCTGGGGCGACGCCGGCGACAGCAACGCCTCCGTCATGGACCTCGCGCCCGGCACCACCCCGCCCAAGGCGATCTACGACCGGCGCCTCACCTACGACAAACACCGTCGTCGTGCCATGGTCCACGACGGCCGCGGCGGCATCACCTACTACGAAGGCAACGATCGCGATCTGGTCGACAAGGTCATCGACCCAACCGGCATCGTCACCCAATACGTCTGGGACGAAAACGCCTGGAAGCTGGCCGAGGAGGACGGTGCCGGCGCCAAGTGGGAGTGGACCTACGACGACCGCGGCAACCGCATCGCCGAGAAGGACCCGATCGGCAACACCACCCGGTGGACCTACGACAAGCTCGACCGCATCACCCAGATCCGTGACCCAAAGGGAGGTACCTGGGCCGTCGAATACCACCCGTCGTCACAGCCCAGCACCATCCGCCGGCCAGATGGCACCGCCACTGTCTTGCAGCGCGACGACCTCGGCCGCCTCCTCACCGCCGAGGACCCCATGGGCCGCCGCGTTCGCCTCACGTGGACGTCCCACCACGAGCCCGCCACCCTCACCGACCCCGAGGGCCGCCTCACCACCTACCAATACGACTACCTCGGCCGCCTCCTCCACAGCCAGGACCCCCTCGGGCGCCACCTCCGTGCCATCCGCGACCTCGCCGGCAACCCCATCGAGGTCCACCGCCCCGACGGCGAGCACCTGCGCCTCGCGTACGACCCCGAAGGAAACGTCATCGAGCAAATCGATGCGCTCAATCGCCGCGTGCGCATGCGTTACGCAGGACTCGGCCGCCTCGTCGAGCACACGGACCCCATGGGCTACCGGGTCCGCCTTCGATACGACACCGAAGAAGACCTCATCGCCGTCGAGAACCAGACCGGCGACCTCTACACCTTCGAGCTCGACAAGGCCGGCCGAGTCAAGACCGAGCGCACCTTCAGCGGCACCAAGCGCCAATACATCTACGACAAGGCCGGCCGCTGCTCCCGCGTCTGGTCCGCGGGCTTCCGCACCACCAGCTTCGAACGCGACCCCCTCGGGCGAATCAAGAAGCAGGTCTCCAAGACCGGCACCCTCGGCGACGAGCCCCAGGAGCACTTCTTCCTCTTCGACGAGATCGGCGCGCTCGCGGCTGCAGGAGGCAGCGCCGCCGACGTCTACTTCCAGCGGGATCCTCTCGGCCGCATCCTCCAAGAGAAGCAGGTCCTCACCGCCACCAACCACGAGGCCACCGTCGACTCTCGCTACGACCACGCCGGCCTTCGCGTCGAACGCAGAACCAGCCTCGCCCACCGTGCCACCTACGAATGGAACAACGCAGGCGAGCTCACCGCCGTCTCCGCAGGTTGGCACCTCCCCCACCGCGAGACCCTCAAACGAGCCGGACTCCCCCAGGCCGCCCAGACCGACTTCGACATCAAGATCGCCCGCGATCCCCTGGGACAAGAGCTCGCCCGCAGACTCCCCGGCGGCGTCACATCCGTCTGGTCGCGAGATTCCTTCGGCCGCCCCGCCGAACAACGGGTTCTGGTGGGAGCCACAACCCAGAGCCCCGGACACGACGTCATGCGCCGCGCCTACCAATGGTCCGCGCCAGACCAGATCGCCGCCATCCTCGATCGACACACAGGCAAAGCCACCCACTACGAGCACGACCCCCGCGGCTACCTCATCAAACAAGTCCTCGCAGACGGCACCCAGCTCCACCGCGCAGCAGACCCCGCCGGCAACCTCTTCAAGACCCCCGAGAAGCGCGACCGCACCTACGGCCGCGGCGGCGTCATCAAGCGAGCGGACGGCACCCACTACAAGGTCGACGACGACGGCTTCCTCACCCAGAAGACCCTCAGCGACGGCGCCACCTGGAAGTACAAGTGGGACGGCCAAGGCCGCCTGACAGAGGTCGAGCGCCCCGACAAGAAGAAGGTCGCCTTCACGTACGACGCGTTCGGTCGGCGCACGACAAAGACCTTCGAAGGCAAGACCACGGAGTTTGTCTGGGACGGCGACGACCTCGTCCACGAGCGCGTACACGACGCTGACGGTACTGTTTCGTCACCCGTGACGACGTGGGTCTTCGAGCCAGGCATGTTCACGCCCCTTGCCAAGCTCGAAGGCCGCAAGCGCTTCGGCATCGTCACGGATCACCTGGGCACGCCGGCGATCCTGACGACGGAGGCGGGTGCGATCGCGTGGCGCGCGCAGCTCGACGTCTACGGCGTCGTCCGCGAGGAGGAGGGCGTCGTGCGGAAAGAGGACCGCACGGCGAACCCGTGGCGCTTCCCCGGCCAGTACGAAGATGCCGAGACGGGGCTCTACTACAACCGGTTCCGGTACTACGACCCCGAGCTGGGGAGGTATCTGAGTGAGGACCCGATTGGGCTCAGGGGTGGGGTGGGGCTGTTTGGGTATGTTGAGGAACCGCTTGCGTGGGTCGATCCCCTGGGGCTTAGCCCCTGCGGCAAGAAGCGGCTGCCCGAGCGATTACGAAACAAGAGGAAGCGCATCCTGAATCAGACAGCAGCGGGTGGGAATCGCGGCATTGCCGGTGCGCTCTCGCAGGCGGAAGCGAACCTGCTCGGAGAGGATTTTGTAGGCGTCGGCTTCCGAGAGGCCGAGCTACCGAACGGCTCACGTCTTCTAATTTCCGAAGACGGGCTTCGGCAGTTCCGAGGGCCGTCCGCGAAGAGCGGCGTCAATCCGCTCACAGCAGAGCCTTGGTCCAAGACAGGAACGCAGGCAAACTTTCAATCCCGGTCAGTCCCGGAGGGCCCATGGACAAGCAACGTTCACGCGGACGTCGAGCCTTAGCGCCTTGGTCAGTCCAGGGCTATTCCTCCCCGGACGTGCCCAACCTGTGGACTTGGCGACCCTCCAATTATGGCGAGGTCTACTTCCTACTCGAGTTCGAAGTTGGGAACGCCACAAGCGCCGACGTGTTCTCGGTGATCGTAGCAACGCCAGAAGCGCTCCGCGCAAGAGCCAGCGACCAGACGTTCATACTCGCCGGCCGCGCCACGATCATAGTCTTCGACTACGATTGGGATCGAATCAAGAAGGGCATTGAGAGCATCGTCAGAGATTGCACCAAGGACTTAGCTGATTGGCATGCTGCAGCGGCTGCCCTTCAGCGGCACTTCCGCTGGGAGTATGAGTAGGCGTCTGCACATACCGTCACGGGCGTCCGCGCTCACCAGTACCCGCCGACAGCAGCGCCGCCGTGGAGGTGGGACCGTGCCGCATGCTGCGGGCGCGAGAAGCGAGGAGCTGAGCACGGGCACGGCGCATAGGAACCTCCGAGGTCCGGGGAAGGGTCCGGACCACGCCTCCTCCGGCGCAGGTTCTGTGACGCGCCCCTCACCTCTTACGACACCCCCCCTCCACCGCAGGGTCTTACCTCCCGGTCGGCTCGACCTCCCCGTCTCGGTCCTCCTCCATCCGCGCGCAAGCGCGCGCGCTTTGGCGCGCGCGAGCACGGATTTGGAGGAGGCGGGGGAGCGCAGCGCGGCGAAGCCGCGCGAGCACCCCCCGGGTGGAGGCAGGGAAGGAGCCACAACCCAAAGCCCCGGCCGCGACGTCATTCGCCGCGCCTACCAATGGTCCGCGCCAGACCAGATCGCCGCCATCGTCGACCGCCATTCAGGCAAAGCCACCCACTACGAGCACGACCCCCGCGGCTACCTCATCAAGCAGATCCTCGCAGACGGCAAGGAGGTCCACCGCGCGGCAGACCCCGCCGGCAACCTCTTCAAGACCCCCGAGAAGCGCGACCGCACCTACGGCCGCGGCGGCGTCATCAAACGAGCGGACGGCACCCACTACAAGGTCGACGACGACGGTTTCCTCACCCAGAAGACCCTCAGCGACGGGGCCACCTGGAAGTACAAGTGGGACGGCCAAGGCCGCCTGACAGAGGTCGAGCGCCCCGACAAGAAGAAGGTCGCCTTCACCTACGACGCGTTCGGAAGGCGCACGACAAAGACCTTCGAAGGCAAGACCACCGAGTTTGTCTGGGACGGCGACGACCTCGTCCACGAGCGCGTACACGACGCTGACGGTACTGTTTCGTCACCCGTGACGACGTGGGTCTTCGAGCCAGGCATGTTCACGCCCCTTGCCAAGCTCGAGGGCCGCAAGCGCTTCGGCGTGGTGACGGACCATCTCGGGACTCCGGCGATCCTCACCACCGAGGCCGGCGCGATCGCGTGGCGCGCGCAGCTCGACGTCTACGGCGTCGTCCGCGAGGAAGAGGGCGTCGCGCGGGACGAGAACCGCACCGCGAACCCGTGGCGCTTCCCCGGCCAGTACGAAGATGCCGAGACGGGGCTCTACTACAACCGGTTCCGGTACTACGACCCCGAGCTGGGGAGGTATCTGAGTGAGGACCCGATTGGGCTTCACGGCGGCGTGAACCTCGGGACCTATGTCGCGAACACCGGAACAACTGTGGACGTGTTCGGCCTCGCTCCCGTGTCGATAAACGAAGGTGGGCCATTGGGGCCGCTCGAGGATCGAGCCGTGACCGGGGACAATCTAACGCCTCACCACATGCCCCAGGACAAGCTCGGATTCTTGCCTCGCAGACAGGGCGGCGCCGTCATGATGACCCAGGCCGACCACGAGCTGACAAGAACATTCGGCGCAAAAGGCCGAAGAACTGCAGCTGAAGATGCTGGAGAGTCGTTTCGCAAGGTTCTGGCGAAGGACATCCGAGACCTGCGGCAGAAGTTCGGTTCAAAGTACGACGATGGAATCCGACAGATGTTGGACTATTACAAGAAGGAGCATCCCGACCTTATCAACAAGCCACCGAAGGCGTGCTCATGATTCGAGACAGCGTTCAAAGACTGCTCGACCTCGGCCCCATTCCGGGGGAGACGGACGAAGTCTCCCCGATCGAGGATTGGGAAGCGGCGCTTCAACAGATCACAAAGCCGATCGCGAATGAAGAGGCGGAGGCGCTCACGCTTATATTCCCGCCAGATCTAGCTTTTGGCCTCGGATACACTCTGCTGCACATCGTGGAGACCGCCCCAGGGTGGGGACCCGCACTGGCATCCAAGATTACCGAGCGCGAATGGCGAGAACGGGCCACGCAACGACTGCACAATTCTGCACCGTGATGGGCACAGCGAGTCGGTAACATCGGAGCGCGCGAGATACCTTTTGCCTTCAGTCAGTGAGGCCACCCGGTCTCCTGGTCGCGTCACAATTGCGAACTCCCGACGAAGAAGCCGCCGTGGTTGCGATCCGGAAACGGGATGCAGAAGTGATACGACGCGCCTTGGTTGAGGGGCGCGTGGTTCTAGCACTCAGGCGCTGACGATGACCAAACGCGACAACGCGCTGATGGACGCCGCTTTCCGAGGCGACATCGAGCGAGCCAGGGAGCTCCTCCGAGGTAGCGCCCACCTGGACAACCCCGGAGACGACGGTTGGACCCCCCTGATGTGGGCCGCGTATCGCGGCCACTTGGACGTGGTCGACCTCCTCCTTGAAGCCGGTGCGAACGTGAACCTCTCCGAGGCCGAGGAGGGCGAGACAGTGCTGATGGTCGCGCTTCAGCAGGATGATCAAGCACGCGGGGCCGCAGTTGTCCGACGACTCGTCGCAGCTGGTGCGCAGGTAGACGCGATCGACAGCCTCGGTTGGACCGCCCTCACGCATGCTGCCACCACGGGGAAGGTATGCGTCGTTGAGGCTCTGCTCGCGGCGGGGGCGAATCCTGATGTTGGCGGGGCGAGCTCAGCGCGGGCGCTGTGTAGCGACCCAACCATCCGAGGGTTGCTCGATGCGTGCTCGGGAAGGTAGCGGCATGCGGCCGGTCGGCAGCGATCACCTCGTAGGGTCCGCCGCTCGATTCGTCGGCCAGCGACCGCGAACCAACCCGGTGACTACGAGGCCCGCGTACGTGAGGAGCGCTAGCTACGGGGCTAGGTCAGTGTCCTCCGCACCGCCTCCGTCGCCCTCTCGATCATCCGCTGCACGGTCCGCTTCACGACGCCGAGGTCTCCCGCGATCTCGTCGTGGGTTCGGCCGTTCACCACGTGCGCCAAGAACGCAGCGCGATCGTTGGCGTCTATGCTCCGGAGCACGCCGCTGATCGGGACCCGGGCGATGTGGTCGAGGAGCGCGTCCTCCCCTTGGGCCGCGCGAGCCGAGAACGCGGCAACGTAACCGACGGCGACGGCCTGGAGGTCGCGAACGACGTCGGCGCGCTCGTCGCCCGCTTCGAGCGACATGGCCTGGTCGAAGGAGATGGGCTTGGGTGCCGAGATGGTGGTGCCGGCCACATCGGCATACTGGTCGAGGGCAGCTTGGAACCGCTGCGATCGCACTCAGCGGCACTCGACACCGAGCGGCAACCGCGCTCCACTCCGGCGGGTTCGCGATGCCGAGTCTGCGGAGAGCCCCCCGGAGCACCCGACCTGCCATAGCCGCGTTCGCGGTCTGGGCTTTGGCGGCATGCCTACTCTCGCTCGAGAGCAGCGCGAATGACCCCCAGCACCGCCCCCATATCCCCCACCACCATCTCCGCAGCGACCCTGACGACCGGATAACCCAACCGCCCCAACTCCCGATCCCGCCGCGCGTCAGCCCGCGTGCGGCCGGCGTGATACCCGCCGTCCACTTCCACGATGAGCCGGATGCTGGGCGCGCAGAAGTCGACGATGTACTCGCCGATGACGACCTGCCGCCGAAACGCGACGCCCAGACGGCCGCCGCGGAGCTCAGCCCAGAGCAGCGCCTCCGTCGTGGTGGGAGCCAGACGCATGGTGCGGGCGCGAGAAGCGAGGAGCTGAGCACGGGCACGGCGCATAGGAACCTCCGAGGTCCGGGGAAAGGGCCGGACCACGCCTCCTCCGGCGCAGGTTCTGTGACGCGCCCCTCACCGCTGGCTCAGATTTCCCGTCTCATCTTTTCGCTCGCCTCGGGCACATTCGCGGGCGCGGCACAGAACGTGCGCCATTGGCGGGGTCCGGCCCTTTCCCCGGGCCGAGGCCCCTCCGTCGCCGCGGCCACGCCTCGTCTCGCCAGCCGCCCCCGCGCCGCTCATCAACCTGCCTCATTCACGACGCGCCCCTTCCACCGCAGGGTCTTACCTCCCAGTCGGCTCGACCTCCTAGCCTCGGTCCTCCTCCATCCGCGCGCAAGCGCGCGCGCTTTGGCGCGCGCGAGCACGGATTTGGAGGAGGCGGGGGAGCGCAGCGCGGCGAAGCCGCGCGAGCACCCCCCGGGTGGAGGCAGGAGACAGAAGACCCTCAGCGACGGCGCAACGTGGAGGTACACCTGGGACGGCCAGGGCCGCCTGACAGAGGTCGAGCGCCCCGACAAGAAAAAGGTCGCCTTCACCTACGACGCCTTCGGTCGGCGCACGACAAAGACCTTCGATGGAGAGACGACGGAGTTCGTCTGGGACGGCGACGACCTCGTCCACGAGCGTACACGCCACGCTGACGGTACCGTCACCTCGCCCGTCACCACCTGGGTCTTCGAACCGGGCATGTTCACGCCCCTCGCCAAGCTCGAAGGCCGCAAGCGCTTCGGCGTGGTGACGGACCATCTCGGGACTCCGGCGATACTCACCACCGAGGCCGGCGCAATCGCGTGGCGCGCGCAGCTCGACGTCTACGGCGTCGTCCGCGAGGAAGAGGGTGTCGCTCGGGACGAGGACAGGACCGCGAACCCGTGGCGCTTCCCCGGCCAGTACGAAGATGCCGAGACGGGGCTCTACTACAACCGGTTCCGGTACTACGACCCGGAGCTGGGAAGGTATCTGAGTGAGGACCCGATTGGGCTCTTAGGTGGGGTGGGGCTGTTTGGGTACGTCCATGACCCGCTCTGGTGGCTCGATGTCCTCGGCCTGGCCTGCATCAAGAGCAATCGCAAAGCCGGCAAGGCCGCAGAGGACTTCGTCGAAGACGTCATCGACACGATCGTGCCCGGCCTGAAGAAGGTTGGGAAACAGGTATCTGTGAACACTGCCGCCGGGCGCAGAGTGATCGACCTCGTTTATGAAGGACCAGGCAAGGTTCTCTACCTGATTGAAGTGAAGGCCGGAGGCGCCACTCGCTCCGCGGCCCAAAAGACGAAGGATGCCCTGATCGAAGCGGGCAATGGACTTTTCGCCGGCAAGAAGGCCGCTTCGCTGGGCCTGGCGCATCAGTCAACGTCAAACGCGGTCGTGATCACCCTAGAGGGCATATGATTATCGGAGGCTCCATCAGCCAGGTAGTTGACTTTGCGCACGAAGTTCTTCTTGAGCTACTCCCCGGCTCCTACAAGTTCCGACGTGGCGACCGGGAGATGCGCGAGCACACTGCATGGGGATATAGAGGTATCGCCATAACAACAACCAGCCACGGGGAACCGTCCTCGGTCACGTTATCTCCAAGGCTTCGACACGACAAGGTGGAGGATTTTGTCAACCGGTACCGCCATTGGAACCATGCTCTCATGTCCGACCGGCAGATCCAGCAAATCAAGAAGACTGGCTGCACGTGGGCTGTGTATTCCGCGGCAGCGAGAGGAGAGCAACAATCGGTGGAACTCCCCAACGACGCGGCGTGGGTTCGCGCGCGACTCCATCATCTTGGAGAACTGGCGATCGCACGGCTTCAGCACCTCTCCGATCCGTCGCAGCTTTTGGAGGAAGTACGCGGGTACGACATAGAACGGGAGATCGCGCTGTTACATATCCTTGGCCGCAGCGAGGAGGGCCGGGCCAGGTGTGAACAACTGTCGAACGCCACCGAAGCGGAGGCCCGTCCCGACCTGATTCAGTTTGCCCGGGATTGCCGGAGTGAGTTCGATATCACATCGACCACAGCGTAGGCCTGCCTGACGCCCGCCCAGCTTTCTAGGCTGGGCAGACAAGCGTCTGCCATCTCAGTGTCCAACAAGTTCCCACCTGTCCTACCGGCACGTGGCAACAGATATTGAGTTACGAGATGAAAACGTGAACCCATTGCAGACCCGCGTCGATTTCGTGCAAATAGGTACGTGTATCCGTTCGGCCAATCGCGTCGCTGCGCGACGCGGGTCGTGCGCGTATGACCGCGCGCGGAGGTGCGACGGATGGCGAAGCGGTCACGCGCGGCGTGGACGAAGCTCGTTCGTGAGTGGCGAG
>WBZM01000301.1_pt1 | contig 74503 bp, 41 predicted proteins | sample 5204271 | NCBI WGS metagenome assembly WBZM01 (sample SAMN12344346, study PRJNA552823) | activated sludge metagenome | biome: Activated sludge suspended growth; feature: Nitrification reactor; material: Wastewater; isolation source: activated sludge from nitrification reactor of wastewater... | reverse complement strand
TGCTGCGCAACTACAACGATGTGCAGTATTTGCAAAATGGTGATATTACACAAACCCTTCCGCTGCACTATAAAGCCATTCGCGAAATATATGCAGGCAGCAATGTTGACCCCGATCAGGATATTCCTAAACAAGATTACGTAGCACAAAGCGGCAGTAACATTACCTTGCAGGCAGATGAGGTAATTTATCTTAAAGAAGGTTTTCATGCCATGAGCGGCAGCAATGTGTACATCACACCCACATCGCCCGGAGGTTCGGCAGGACCATGCAATTTGCCAATAGCAGCACGCATGGCAGGTAACAGGCAACAGCAACCATCAAAAAATATAGCTCTATCAGGTCTTGGTATTTATCCCAACCCTACTTCAAATGTTGTTAAGCTCCATAACCGTTTTATGCCGCTAAAGGCAGCAAGTGTAATAATACTGGATGTTTATGGGCGAATTGTTTATGAGCAGACAAACTTTAACAGCACATTACATACACCGGATTTCAGTCATGAGCCTGATGGCATGTATATGGCAAAGGTAATACACCACGGAAAAACAGAAACACTGAAATTTATGGTGCAGCATTGAAATATTATTTGTTTTGAGTAATGTTGTTTAACACCACAGACAGTTTCTCTGTTAAATTTCTACGGCAATAAGCTTCAATGTTTTTTGCATTGGATTTAAGTTCGCTTTTCAAAAATTTATTGAAATAATCTTTGAGTATAGTTTTTATACTTGTGACATCATCATAAGCTGCACAATGTCCACTTTGTGTTTCAACAATAATTTTTGCTGCATCGCCATCTGTGGGGCCAATGCACAATATAGGTCGTTTAGCAGCTATATATTCAAAAAGTTTTCCGGTCACCACACCTTTGGCATTGGGAGTGTTGTTGACCACAAGTAGTAGTACTTGTGATTGTTGTTGTATGCGCACTACCTCATCATGAGGAATGTAGTCTATGCGATAAACAAATTGCAGTAAGCCGGCATTTTCTATTGCGCTATTTACTAAAGTATCTACTTTACCGACTAACTTTATCTGAAGGTGATCCTTTAAAGAAGGCTCTTCTATTAAAAGCTGTTGTAAGGCTTTCCATAAGCTTTCAGGGTTTCGTGTTTTTACCATAGTGCCTACATGGGCAATGCTGAATTGTTTATCTGTTGACAGTGCAGCAGCTACAACATCATCATCATCGTAGCCGTTGGTAATACATTCAATCTTTCTGCTAAACTGAGTTGCAAACTCCTCTTGCATGGTCTTTCCTACGGTGACAACGGCATCGGCTGTAGTTACTACAGCTTTTTCCAGGCGGTGATGTTTTTTGTCTGCCCAGCGTGTTAGTTTTAAATCTTTGTAAAAATCAATATTGGTCCATGGGTCACGGAAATCTGCTAACCAAGGCAATCCCGTTTTGTCTTTTAGCTGCATGGCTATCAGATGGCAGGTGTGGGGAGGGCCTGTGCTGGCAATGGCATCAACGGTATTGGTATTTAACCACTGCTGCAATGCCTTCACCGAAGGTTTGATCCATAACATCCTTGCATCTGGAATAAAAAAGTTGCCTCGCACCCACACGGCAAAATCCTGAAGAAAGCTTTTCTTTTTCTTTTCTGTCAGAAATCCTGCATGAATCTTCTCGTTTTTTTTACGACCTGTCAGCAGTTTATAAATTACATAAGGCTCTTTGATGGGTACTTTAATAACTTCCAGATTTTTTGGAATGTCTTTTAACAAGGAATTGTCTTGTTCCGGAAATTCGCCATTGGCAACGGTAAACACTACAGGCTCCCATCCAAATTCACTAAGGTATTTTGAGAATTTTAACCATCGCTGCACACCTGCACCACCACTAGGTGGCCAGTAATAAGTGATGATTAATACTTTTTTCAAGGCAATGAACTGTTATTTCTTATCGGTTCCTGATTTTACTTCAATCCATGCACCTGCTGCAAAGAGCAACAGAAGAACAATTGACCCTGCAAGTGAAATTTTTTCTCCTGTAAAGTAAACTTCAGGTTCAAACTTAAATTCTATTTTATGCTTTCCTGCCGGTACTGCCATGGCGCGCAACACATAGTTTGCCCGCACATAGTCAGCTTTTTGCCCGTCAATGTAAGCATTCCATCCTTTATCGTAATAAATTTCTGAAAACACACAGAACTGCGGCAATGCCGTCTGCGTTTCATAAACCAAGTGATTGCATACAATAGAGTTTAGTTTAATGGTAGCCGTAGAATCATGTTGAGGTGCAAAAGATTTTAAAGTATTTTCAAATCGCTTGTCAACGAAGGCTATAGTTCGCGGATTGAAATTTTCTAAGGCTTTTATTTCTGCATCGGCATTTTCAACAGTTTTTACCGTATCAACAAACCAGGCAGCACCAATTGCACCCGGATTAAGTTGTGCCGCAGGCTGCTGTCCTTTATCACTTACAATAAGATATTTTGTGTTGAGCATGTCAAGCACACTCATGTTATTTTTAGAAATACAGTTTTCAATCAGTTCCTGATAGCGCTTTAATTTGGCACCATGATATCCGCCAATACTTCGGTGAAAATAGGAGGTTGAAGCATCGCTGAAAGCATTTAATGTGGTGTTGAGTACACGGAATCCGGGTGTAGTATCCTGCAAAATTTGTGTATCTGCAGCAGTGGGTTCAAAAGGTTTTTGTGTTTTACTTTTTGCCACAAAATTGTTGTCATTGAGGTAACGTTTTCCAACAGGCCATAAGTCAACAATAAAAAGAACTGCAATAGTTATTACGGCAACACTTGCCTTTATTTTGTCTTTTAACATAAACCATAGTAATCCGAAAGTTGCAGCAATAAAAAATAACGAGCGTAATGCATCCATTCTCACTGCACTTTCGCGGTCTTGTTTTATGGCAGTAATCAGCCAGTCATACTGTTTAAGTTGTTCATCGGCTTGCGAGCTAAAATCATTAAACATTCCTGGTAGTAATGTAAACAACAAACAAAATCCACCTGTAATATAAAATGCCATCTTAAGTGATTTCAATATATCATTCTTGTTGGTTTTACCTTCAAATATTTCTTTCATTGCAAGAAGAGCGAGTAGTGGCATCGTGAATTGCGCAATGGTGAGTATCATACTCACAGCCCTGAATTTATTATATCCCGGAAAATGATAAAAGAAGAGCTCATTGAATGAGAGAAAATTTTCACCCCATGAAAGCATAAATGAAAGAATTGTTGCAACCAGCAGCCACCATTTCTCTTTGCCTTTAATTAAAAACAGACCTGCAACAAATAGAAAACAAACTATTGCTCCGGCATAGGGAGGACCTGAGGTGGAGAGCATATTACCAAAATAAAGTGGAACAGACTGTATAAAGCTTTTTGCTTGTTGTACAGGCACTCCATTACTTGTTAATGCCTTATAAGTTTCTGAACTTTCATCCAACGGACTAACAGAAGCGCCACCATGAAAGCGTGGAATGATGAGTGTAAATGTTTCGCTGATGCCATAACTGTAGCTGAATGCATAATCTTTGTCAAGACCTGAAGATTCTTTTTTAGAGGTAAGTTCGCTTGGTCCGCGGGTGGAATATTTTCCATACTCATACGTGGCTGCCAGACTGGTGTAATTGGGTAGTATTCCTATAACTACGGCAATGGCCAGTACGGAGGCACTTTTTATAAAGCCACCTAACTCTTTTTTCATGATGGCATCAATGAAGTAAGCAATGGTCATTACTAAAATTGCAATCATCAGATAGTAAGTTATCTGAAGGTGGTTGGCATAGAGTTGTAAGGCAAGTGCCATAGCTGTTAAAGCACCACCAAACCAAAGCCTTCCCCGAAAAGTGAGTATAATACCTGCAAATACCAATGGCATAAGAGCAATGGCATGTGCTTTTGAATTGTGTCCTGCTGCAATGATTACAAAATTATAACTAGAAAAAGCAAAAGCTATGGCTCCGGCAATACCCATTCTATAATCAAATTTAAGTACCAGCATAAGAATGTAAAAACTTAATAAAGCGAGAAACACATAGGATGCCGGAGAAGGTAAAAAGAAAAACAAAATGTCATTGACATATTGTATCAGATTAGCAGGATACAAGGTTGAAATCTGATAGGCAGGCATTCCACTGAACATAGCATTTGTCCATAATGGTTCAACATGATATTTTGCACGGAAGTCAGTAAGTTCTTTACTCATGCCTGTCCATTGAGCGATATCATGTTGACTCAGTCCCTTACCTTCAAATAGAGGTAAAAAATATACGGCTGTTAAGAGTAAAAAAATTACAATGGCTATGCCGTGAGGGATTAACTTCTTGAAGTTTATCTGCATACGATTTCTTTATTGGGCAAATGTAATAGTTTGGAAAGGAATAATCCTGTTGTTTTTCAGGCAATAGAAAAGCCTTAACATCGGGGATATTAAGGCTTTTAGCTTATATGGGAAAATTACTTTGCTTTAATGAAGCGCTGTGTTTCTACATGACTTCCTGTGGCTGTAACAAAATACATGCCTGCTGAAAGGTCTTGAACATCAACAGAAACTTTTGTATTTGCAAGAACATTGATAGCTTTTATCACCTGTCCCGCAATATTTTTAATCTCTACCACAATATGCTCTCCTTTTTGACCTGCAACATTCATGTTTAATAATTCTTTTACAGGATTAGGATATAAAATCATAGAAGTAGAAACAACAAGGGTTTCAATACCTGTTGGTGTGGTAGTGCAGATTTCAAGCCCCCAGCCATTCAATGAGCCACCATCAGAATTAAAATGGTCAGTTATTGTTAATGTCCAGTTGCCTGCTGCTTGTTGCCCATTGAATACACTCAGCGGTGTAACGGCTTTATAAGTGCCACCACCTACGGGAGGACAAGGAAGCGCACCGGGTGCTGCGGCATCATCAAAATTACAATCAAAGTCATTTTCATTACCACAAATCTGATCAAACAATGTTACCGTTGTGTTTTGTGGACTTTTAATACTTATTGTAAGGTCACTAATCCATGTGTGCGTACCGGTAAGACCAACTACATTGACATCCGTAATAGTTCCTGCTGAAGCAATGTTTAATGTTGAAGTAACTGTAGGAGCACCACTTGACGGAATAACAACAGGAACATTTGCACTTGCTAAATTCGAGCAATTGTTGGTTGTAAATGACCATGAAGCGCTGAAGCTATTTGCAAAGCATGAATTATACGACTTCACATGCCAATAGTAGGTTGTACTTGATAGCAACGGGTTAGTAGTAAAAGTGTTTGTGCTGATGCCGGTTGCAGAAGCAATTACATTCGTAAATAATGAATCTGTTGCAACTTCAATATCAAATAGTGTTCCCGGGCTTAAAGCAGCTTGCCAGGTTAAAGTTGCAACGGAAGCGATGCCACTGCTGCCATCAGCAGGTAGTGTTAATGTTGCGGCAGGTAAGTTTACGTCTAAAATATCAAGTGTAACAGAAGTTGACTTTGTTACAGATGGAGAAGTTCCGGTGATAGTAAGATTATATGTTCCGGTCATAGAAGGTGTTAGTCCTGTAATCAGCAATTGCACAGGAGTGCTGTCATTTACTGCTGTGGCAGGAGTAAATGTTCCTGTTGCACCGGCAGGAAGTCCGGATACAGAAAATACAGTTGTTTCATTGAATGCCAGAAAAGTGTTGTACATAAAATTATAAGTAATGTCATTTGGAGGACAAACACTTTGTGTTGAATTACTCATATTCATTACAAATTCCGATGCCTGAATGTTGATATAACTTCCGTTTAGCGCATAAAAAATATTGCCTGCACCTCGAACCATCACACGTCCCCATGGTGAAGCAGCACCCGGTGGTACTACAACATTGGCACTGCCGTTATTAGGTACGTTGGTTGCAAGTGTATATGGGTAAGTGAATCCGCTGTCGAGAGAAAGAAAAATATTTACGAATGGTGAATTAACCGGAGCAACATCTGTGCCTGCTACATTCCATGTTACGGTTTCAGTAGCACCTGCATTCCAGTTTGTAGGTGTGTTTTGTGAAGTAACAACAAATGGACCTGAAGAAGCTACGGTTACTTGCATAAGGTCTGATGCTGTTTGACCACCATTCACATCGTTATCTCTAACAATAAAAGAGTAGTTTAAAGTTCTGGCTACATCAGGCGTTTTTTCCCATGTAGGATATAAGTTTTTTAGTACAACACTTCTCAGGTTGGGCATATAACGGTTAGGAGATGTTCCGGGTTTTATTGCTCGTGACAAGGGTCCAACAGCCCATGTTGGCTGCGGACTGCTGCTTGAAGGGGCTTGTACTGCATCATTCTGACACCAGTTATACGTTAACGATGCCATGCCATCAGCATCGGTTGCAGTACCTTCTAATACAAATGCTGTTCCTTTTGGTATGGTAAAATCAGCGCCTGCATCAGCAGTGGGAGGATTGTTTGTTAATGCTGTTGTAACTGCGCAAGTGCTGCTACCGTTTTGAATGTTTGCAGAAATATCTCTTACGTTAACATAGTTAAAATCATCATCGCTGTGTGCCTGTATGTTTACAGAACAAATACCTGCATAGCCCATAATGGAACTGCCACTGCAAGGTTCTACCTCTGTGTTTCCACTACCACTACGGCTACAAGTATTCATAATGTGATAGCCACCATACTGATGTCCCATTTCATGCGCAACATAGTCAATGTCAAAAGGATCACCGGTGGGGTTGGCACTTCCTGTCATACCACGGCCTTTATGTGTGCCGCTTTGCGAGGAGCTTAAACAAACACAGGCAATACATCCTGCATTTCCTCCACCTGTAGTATTAAAGTTATGTCCTATATCGTAATTGTTCACACCAATATATTGATCACAAACTTGTGCTGTCTTTGTATTCCACTCATTTGACCAAGGATCCTGAGAGGTGTTTCCATAAAAAATTAACGTGTCATTGTTGGGAACAAATTCCATAGTAATTGCAAGGTCGCGTTCGTAAACACCATTTACACGATTCATGGTTATTGTCATTTGTGCCATGATGTCGGCCTTTTCATTACCGGGAGTTGTTGCAAAAATATTTCCATATTCAGCAGTGCAGGTAAGTGCAAGTCTGTATGTCCTCAATAATTGATCATCAGTATTGTTGTTGATACCTGCAACACTATTTCTCATGCTTGGTAACTCAGCATCTTCATCCGTGAGACATTCAAAATTGCGGACGTTGTTGGCTAAAGAAGATTTGTCATAAACAATATAGTAATTCAAATCCTTGGTATAAGTATCAATATAATTTGTAGGATTTGTTCCTGTCAAAGTCATGCAATGCAGACCAAACTGTGTAACGCTGAAACGCATTGTTGCAGTTGGGTCATCAATGCCTTGTGCGCAATATGTTTTAATCATCGGATACTTAGATGAAAGCACTGCCGGCATTATAGGTGATGCATAAACTCTGAAAGCATTCATTTTGCCGTAAGCATCAGGAAAATCAATTATCAGATTTGATTGCTGTCCACGATTAGGTGCCTGCTGTAATAAACTTTGCAATTGCTGCATGTTCAATTCATAAAAACGCGCAGTTGACGGAATGGTGTTTCGGTTCATTTTTCCCAGTCCTGATAAAGAAACCTCTTCAACAGGTTTCCAGCAGTTATTTCCTGCATGGGATTGCCCATAGAGAAATACTGCAATGATTAGCATGGCTAATTTGCTCTTAATAAAGTTTTGCATGTGTAATTTAATTTGTTTTTGTTTGATTTGGAAATGATGTATGAGTTATACCTCACATAGCAATTATTTCGCTAATATACATGGAACAAAAACAAGTTTAACCACAGTTTGCAGTCAGTTAATAAATGAGTAATCTTTGCGCGTTTTAAAGTTAAAAAAGGGTGTCGTTCTCATGTACTACCAATAATGGAACCTTTGTGTTGTAAGACACACTTTTTGCTATACTTGGCTTATACAACCCTTTGAACAAGTTACGATGACGGGTGTACATCACCAAAGCGTCAGCTTTGAACTTTTTAAGGAAATGACTCACGCCATTCTGAATAGAAACATCGGTACAGACGTATCCTGACTGTTTTGGATATTTTACTTTTTTACGAACAAGATCTGTTATTTTTTTAACATCTATCTCATCTTTCGATAATGTTGTTGTGTCAATATAAAGAAATAAAAGTTCGCTGTTAAATTCTTTCGCAAATGGAATCAGTTCTGATGCTTTGCTCAGGTTGTCATCTGAAAGGTCAGTTGCATAAACAAGTTTTTTTAGTCCGTTGAACTTTACACGTGGTGGAATAAGAAGTACAGGACAAGGTGCATTTTTCACAACACGACCTGCATTGCTGCCAATTAAAAATCGTTCGCCTGCACCGGTGCCTGTTGTACCCATGACAATCATGTCAACTTTCTTTTCAGAGGCAGTCTCCATTACCCGTGCAGAAGCTAAACCTTGTTGCAGTATCAACTCTACTTTGAGTTTAGCATATTTATTTACAAAAAATTTCTCTTTGAATTTCTTTAGTTTTTTTGCTGCAGCATCATGCAGTACTTTGTAATCATATTGTACTGTCACAAAAGCTACATCACTGTATAAAATCGGTGTTTCGAAAGTATGCAGAAGTATTAAACTAGCATTTGTTTTCAGAGCCATTTCGCTGGCATAGGCAACAGCATGAGTTGCATTCGAAGAAAAGTCAGTCGGACAAAGAATAAATTTCATATTAATATTATTTAAGTTATGTTATTTTATAAAGAAGTGATCTATAGAGATTAAATCCCATGCATCAGGTAATAACAGTAAGGTAACTAATAAAGCCAATCGGGGGAAAACATGTTGTAAATCCCACATGGGACGCATGAGGCTGAATGCAAGAGATGCACCAATCATATTCAAACCAAGAAGGTATAAAGAATAATATTTAAAGAGTCCGATAATTAATAATAAACCTCCTGCAAATTCTATAAATGATGATAATGTCAATAGCGGTTTTACAACAGATAGAGGAATGCCTTTTTTTACTAATTCCGAACGGTAAATTTCAGTTACTTTAGTTATGCCAATAGTAAAAAGCTTTTCATAACCCTGGAACAAAAACAAGATGCCAAGCAAAACTCTGCAAAGAAATACAGCAAAAACCTCAGGTGACCCAATACTGTGCATGACTAATTTTTCTACAAAATTAGAAATTAAAAATTATTAACGAATGATTTATCTCACAGGATATTGTGATATTAGAAATTCTTTGAAGAAGGATTTTGTAAAAGGAAGCAGAAAAATTTTAAATTTGCAACTATAAACATCTATGCTTTCATTCTTAACAGAGCGTTTTAAACAGCATAAAGAGAACGAAGAATATTACAAATTGGCTCGTTCGCGCTATGTTATTGCACATGAGTATTACCGATTCAGAATTAGTGTACGGCAGGCACTTGTTTCTTTAATCTTTGTTTCGTTAGGTATTATTTCAGCGGGATTTGGATTGAAGGGGTTTTTATTGCCTAATCAGTTTATTGATGGGGGAGTGACAGGCATTTCGCTCTTAGTGAGTTTAAAGACAGCAATTAGTGTTTCAATATTGATTGTAGTCATTAATATTCCATTTCTGATTCTTGCTTATAAACAAATTGACCGCAGATTTTCTGTTAAGAGTATTATTGCTATTGTTTTTCTGGCATTAGCTGTATATTATATCCCTTATCCGACTGTAACGAATGATAGATTGCTGGTATCTATTTTTGGCGGTTTTTTTCTTGGCATGGGTATTGGCTTTGCCATTCGTGGTGGTGCAGTGCTTGATGGTACAGAAGTGCTTGCCATTTATATCAGCCGAAGATCAGGACTGTCTATTGGTGAAATTATTTTTGCATTTAATATTGTAATTTTCAGTTTTGCCGCAGTGCTGATTTCTATTGAAGTTGCCATGTATTCGATTTTGATTTATCTGGCAGCATCAAAGACCATTGATTTTATTCTTGAAGGCGTAGAGGAATATACCGGTGTGACAATCATTTCATCACACAGTGATGAAATAAGAAAGTTGATAACTGAAAAGTTAAACATGGGTGTAACGATATATAACGGTAAGCGCGGCTACGGAAAGAACGGTCACAATCTGGCAGAAATTGAAATTATTTACACTGTTGTAACACGCTTGGAAATTTCAAAACTTAAAACCGAAATTGAACATATTGACCCCAATGCGTTTATTATAATGAATACAGTGCGCGATACTAAAGGCGGTATGATCAAGAAGAGAACACTCAAAGACTTCTAAATAAAAAAAGCCGTCCATAGAGACAGCTTTTTTTGGTTTTAAATCAATCTGTTATTTCAACTTCAATTTCTCTTTTACCATGCTCATAATATCGTCAGAGTCGGTTGTGTAAAGTAATGCACCAACACTTGAGTCGAATATATAGGTGTAGCTTTTTTCTTTAGCTACGGCTTTGATAGCTTCGTCAGCTTTTTTGATGATTGGAGAATAGACTTCTTCTTTTTTCTTTTGAACAGACGTTTGTGCCGACTCCTGGAAGTCCTGAATACGGTCGCCTAAATCGCGTATTTCTTTTTCTTTGGCTGCCTTAATAGGCTCTGCCATTGCGTTGGCTTTCTCCTGATATTCGGCAACTTTTGAATCGTATTCGGCAGTCATTGTTTTCATCTGAGCCTGTAATGTCTCACCAAACTTTTGCAAAGTAGAATCTGCAGTTTTTGTTTCGGGCATCATTGCCAGCAATTGTGTGGAGTTGATGTGTCCTAATTTAATTTGAGCTGATGCGAATAAACTGCTGCATACAAATGCTCCGGCAATAAAAAATTTAATTGGTTTTGTCATGATTAATTTATTGGATGATATAATTTGTTATTTTTTTATGGGTTGTGCCTCGTCAGAACGTGATGGAGAGTCCATGCTTTTGCCACTGTCTTTGGTGCCTGTGTTGCTGCCACTGCCTGATGAGCTGGATGATCCTCCTGATTTTCCACCACCTTCAGTTACTTTGGCTTTGTAGCCCATAGCATTTAAAATTTCATCACTTTTATCGTACTTTGGATTGGTGTAAAGCATGGTAAGGTCACTCGATTTGTCGAAGATTACGGCATAGCTTTGATCTACTGCCATTTTCTTTACCGCATTATAAATTTTATCCTGTATGGGCTTTACTAACTCTTGTTTTTTCTTAAATAAATCGCCTTCGTAACCGAACTTTGATTTCTGAAGCTCTTTTACTTCTTTTTCTTTAGCAGTGATTTCTGCTTCGCGCTTGCGCTTCATGTCTTCTGTAAGTAATATCTGCTCTGCCTGATAGTCTTTATACAGTTTGTCAATGACAGCATATTTTGCTTCAATGTCTTTTTGCCAGTTTACAGATATCTGATCCAATTGTTGCATGGCTGATTTGTACTCAGGAATATTGTCTAAAATATACTGAGAGTTAACGTATGCATACTTCTGAGCCATTACTGAAATGGAAGAGGCAACTGTCAGTGCTAATGCGATGATGATCTTTTTCATTTTACGTTTAATTAATGTGTGCAAAGATATGATTTTAGCTTAACCATATACTAAATATCGTACCACTAACACCAATTGCGGTGAACAACTGATGAATAGGATTAAAACTGCTGTCCGATAACAAATGAGAACTTGCCCACACCTGTGCGTGGGTCGTCACGTTGAGGGTCAAGACGCCATCCGTAGTCCAGACCGAGTAAGCCAAACATTGGAAGAAATACTCGAAGGCCTACACCTGATGAACGTTGTAAACTAAAAGGGGCAAACTCTCTGAATGTTGACCATGAATTGCCGCCTTCAAAGAATCCCAATACATATATTGTTGCACTTGGGTTAAGCGATACAGGATAGCGCAATTCAGTTACGAATTTATCGTAAATAGTACCACCTACATCGTTGCCGATGTTGTCTGTTGGTGTCAGTGCGCTGTTTTCATAACCACGCAATGCAATAATTTCACGACCATCAAGAGCATAGCCTGAAAGTCCATCACCACCAAGATAAAAACGTTCAAATGGCGACTGCCCGATTCCTTTGTTATAAAAACCAAGGAAGCCAAACTGCATTTTATTATACATTACCAGATTGCCAAGAAGTTTGGTGTACCAGGCTACACTGAATTTCCACTTGTGATATTCAATCCACTTGTATTTTTCTTTTGTATCTAATTTTGAATAATCCTTGTTTGTAAATGCCGAATAGGGTGGTGTAAACTGTACAGAAAAAGAAATTTCTGAACCTTTGCGTGGATAGATAGGCTGATCTACACTGCTGCGAGTAAGATTTTCTTCAATAGAAATGTTGTTCGAAGTTCCATCGGTAAATAAAAACGTGGAGCGATAATTTTTAAGCGTATAAAGTCCATAATTTATTCCTGAGTAGAGTGTAAAATAATCATCAGGCCATTTAAGTCGCTTTTGCAAGCCAACAGTTGCACCTGAAATAAATATTGCCTGTCTGTTGTCGTTAGATTTTTTTAAGCCATTGGTTTGAATGGAGTGATATATTGAAACTGTGAGTGCATTTGGTTTTTTGCCACCAAGCCAGGGTTCTGTAAACGAAGCATTATAAGACTGATAGTAAATTCCGTTTGTTGTAGCACGAATACTTAATCTTTGTCCGTCACCGGCAGGAAGTGGCCGCCATGCCTTGGTATTTAAAATATTTCTGGCAGAAAAATTATTGAACGTTACACCTAATGTTCCAACCACCTGATTGGCTCCCCATCCTCCGGAAAGTTCTACCTGATCGTTAGGCCTTTCTTCTACTTCATATTCAATATCAACAGTGCCATCAACAGGATTGGGCTTTGGGTTTACTCCCATTTTTTCCGGATTAAAATAACCTAACTGCGACAATTCGCGCTGCGTTCTGATGATGTCACTTCTGCTGAAAAGCTGACCGGGTTTTGTACGAATCTCACGTAAAATTACTCTGTCGTTGGTCTTTGTATTTCCTTTAACGGTAACATGATTTATCCTTGCCTGCTTACCTTCGTAAATACGCATTTCCAAATCTATTGAATCGTTTTCTGCAGATATTTCAACGGGATCAATATTGAAAAACAGGTATCCGTCATCCATATAGAGCGAAGTAATGTCGCGGCTTGATTCACTCATATAGAGTGAACTTTCAAGTCGTTTTGCGTTATATACATCACCGGGTTTTATGCCTAAAACTTTATTCAGTTCGGCAGAGGTGTATTTAGTGTTTCCAATCCAACTGATATTTCTGAAGTAATAACGATTGCCTTCACTAACTTTAATGTCAATGTTGATTCTCCTGCGACTGACAGGATAAACACTGTCGCTTAAAATCTGTGCATCACGATATCCTTTCTCATTGTATTTTGAAATCAGGTTGCTTTTGTCATCAGTATATTTATCCTCATCAAATTTTTTGGAGTTGAAAAAGTATCGCCAGCGTTGCTCGCGTGTGCCTTTCATGGCTCGTTTTAATTTAACGCTGCTTACTTCTTCATTGCCTATGATGTTTATTCTGTGAATTTTTACACGCTTGCCTTTGTCAACATTGATAACTAAAATTTCGCTGTTGGTTTCTGTGGTGTCTTTGATTGTAGTCAGATTGACTTTAGCATTTAAAAATCCTTTTTCTTTATAAAAATTCAGCACTTGTGTATTTACAGTGTTAAGAGCATTATCTGATAGTACTCTTCCTTTTGATATCTGGATTTTTTCGCGAATCTTATCAGCATGACCTTTACGCACACCGGTGAATGAAAATTTACTCAGTCGCGGCTTTTCCTGAAGTTGAAGGTCAATAAATATTTTTTTGCCTTCAATTCTTGTAGCAACAATTTTTACATCGGTTAGCAAGCCTTGTTTCCAAAGGTTTTCTATGGCCTTGGTAAATTTTTCTCCCGGCACTTTTACTTTTTCTCCAACGCTTAGACCGGATAAAATTTTCAATGCATTCTGATCAAGATATTTTATTCCACTGACAGTAATAGCAGCTATTTCATACTCTTTAGGATTGTTATAGTCTAATGTTGCCTGATCGTCACCAACAGTTACTTGCGCAATGGAAAAAGTTGAAAGCAGAATAAAAAAGGTTAGAAAACCTAAAATGTGTTTATGCATGTTTGGCATTTGTTGATTCGTTTACGCCACCAAACCTTCTGTCGCGGTTTTGATAACTAACGATGGATTCAAAAAGATCTTCGCGCCTGAAGTCAGGCCAAAGTTTGTTGGTGAAATAAAATTCGCTGTAGGCAATCTGCCACAATAAAAAATTTGAAACTCTGTATTCGCCACTTGTTCTGATGAGCAGTTCCGGATCGGGAATTCCGGCCGTGGTTAAATACTTTTCTACTAATGAGTCGTTGATTTCTGTTGCATTAAGTTTGCCATCTTTAACGTCCTGAGCAATGTTTTTTATGGCTCGTGTAATTTCCCAACGGGAACTGTAGCTTAATGCCAAGGTAAGTGTCATTCTGCTGTTACCTGCAGTTTTGTCAATAGCAGCTTTAAGATTTTTGTTGCATCGCCCGGGCAGGCTTTCAATATCTCCAATGGCATTCAGTCTGATGTTATTATCCATCAGCGTTTTGGTTTCTTTTGAAATGGTGTTTACCAACAATTCCATCAGCGCATTGATTTCAATGGCAGGCCTATTCCAGTTTTCGGTGCTGAAAGCATAAAGAGTAAGGTATTCAATGCCCAGTTCTGCAGCACCTTCCACAGTGTCGCGAACGGCAGCCACACCATGCTGATGCCCAAACATTCTGAGCTTGCCCTGCTTTTTTGCCCAACGTCCGTTACCATCCATAATGATGGCTACATGTCGGGGCAATCTGTCTGTGATGATCTGATTTTTTATACTCATTCGTCAAAACGAAGGCGCAAATTTAGAATTTTAACCGAATGTTGAAGTTTTCCCCTTTAACGCATTTTGAACGATTTTATGTCGTTTCACAAAACATTAATACTAACGACAGTTTTTTAACATTTATTTACATTTGAAAAGGGCAGTCTTTTAGTCGAAATTTCTTGCCGGGAATGAAGCGGACTGTGTTGTTTATGAAAGCAGGTTAAAGATTTTTCCTTCTCTAAAAAATGTACGCTCCGTTTTTGGTTTACTAGCCTTAAATTCTGCATCTTTGTAGAATGGATTTTCGCATCAACTCACCTTTTAACCCTACCGGTGATCAGCCTCAGGCTATAAACGAGTTGGTGAAGGGCTTGAACAGAGGCGACAGACACCAAACACTGTTGGGTGTAACAGGAAGCGGAAAAACTTTCACTATTGCCAACGTAATTGAGAAGGTGCAACGCCCTACTTTAATTTTAAGTCACAATAAGACACTAGCAGCACAGCTATATGGCGAGTTTAAACAGTTTTTTCCTGACAATGCCGTTGAATATTTTGTTTCATACTACGATTATTATCAACCCGAAGCATTTATTCCAACTACCAATACATACATTGAAAAGGACCTTGCCATTAATGATGAAATTGAAAAGCTTCGTTTAAGTACAACGTCAACCTTACTTTCCGGACGAAAAGATATTGTCGTAGTAAGCAGTGTGAGTTGTATTTACGGATTAGGAAATCCTGCTGATTTTTTAAAGGGCATTATCCGAATTTCAAAGGGTGAACGCATCAGTCGCAATACTTTTTTACATGCATTGGTAACTGCATTGTATTCCCGCACCGAGGCAGAATTTAAGCGTGGTACTTTCCGGGTAAAAGGTGATACGGTTGATTTATTTTTAGCTTATGCTGAACGTGCACTACGGTTTACTTTTTTTGGTGATGAAATAGAAGAAATAGAAAGTATTGAGCCTGCAACAGGAAAGCGGATTGAATTGTTGGATCATGTTGCAATTTTTCCGGCAACCATTTTTGTTACCAATGCAAAGCAGCAACTGAAAGCAATCTGGCAGATTCAGGAAGATATGGTAAAACAGGTGGACTATTTTAAAGAAAATGGCCGTAATCTGGAAGCCAAACGCCTCGATGACAGAGTAACACATGACCTTGAAATGATTCGTGAATTGGGTTATTGTTCTGGAATTGAAAATTATTCGCGCTATTTTGATGGTCGAGAACCGGGCATGCGCCCTTTCTGTTTGCTTGATTATTTTCCTGAAGATTATATCATGGTTATTGATGAAAGCCACGTAACCATACCTCAGATAAGAGCCATGTATGGTGGCGACCGCTCAAGGAAAGTTAATCTGGTTGAATACGGTTTCAGACTTCCTGCTGCAATGGACAACAGGCCACTGAAGTTTGAAGAGTTTGAAACACTGCAACAACAGGTTGTTTATGTTAGTGCAACACCGGCAGACTATGAGATGACAAAATCCGAAGGTGTAATTGTAGAACAATTGATTCGACCAACAGGATTGCTTGACCCTTTGATTGAAGTAAAACCTTGCGGCAATCAGGTAGATGATTTATTAGAAGAAATAGATGTAACAGTAAAGAAGAATGAGCGCGTGTTAGTGACAACATTAACCAAACGGATGGCAGAAGAGTTAGCTAAATATTTAACCAAGCTTTCAATCCGATGCCGCTACATTCACAGTGAAGTTGAAACGCTTGACAGGGTAGAGTTGCTACGCGATTTTCGTTTGGGATTGTATGATGTTTTAATTGGTATAAATCTACTGCGCGAAGGTCTCGACCTACCTGAGGTTTCTTTAGTGGCTATTATGGATGCTGACAAAGAAGGTTTTTTGCGAAGCAACCGTTCATTGACACAGACAGCAGGACGTGCTGCCCGTAATATTAACGGACGTGTGATTATGTATGCCGATAAGATTACAGAAAGCATGAGAAAGACCATTGATGAAACCAACCGCAGGCGCGAAAAACAGACTAAGTACAATATTGAAAATAATATCGTTCCTACACCATTGAATAAATCGCGCGAAATGATTTTGCAACAGACAGTTGTTTCCGCAACAAAAAATGTTAATGCTTATATTGAAAGTGAAAATGTAACTATAGCAGCCGACCCTGTTGTACAGTTTATGACAGAAGAGCAGTTGGCGAATGTCATCACCAAAACAAAGAAACAAATGGAAGTTGCGGCAAAAGAGATGGATTTTATGGAAGCTGCACGTCTGCGTGATGAAATGTTTGAATTACAAAAGTTGATGAAGGATCGTTTTGGCAAGTCGGTGTAATTGTTTTTTGGTTTCTAAACTCATTGATGCATCTACAGAGAAAAAATTAAAGCACTTCTTCATGACAGAATCATAGATAAAAGTGTTTTAAAAATGCCTTTTAACCGTTATCTTTGTGCATCTTTAAGTATATAAAATCATGACAATAATTTCAGATAAATTAGATATCAGTAAAATTAAAACGCCTACAGGAAACACTATTAGTTGTAAAGGCTGGGTTCAGGAAGCAGCATTGCGCATGTTGCACAACAATCTTGATCCCGATGTGGCTGAACGTCCTGAAGATTTAATTGTTTATGGCGGTACCGGCAAGGCTGCACGAAATGTAGAGTCATTTCATCTCATTGTAAAAGCATTGCAAGACTTGAATGAAGACGAAACTTTATTGGTGCAATCAGGCAAACCGGTGGGAATTTTACCAACACATAAAGATGCACCACGGGTTATTATTGCCAACTCTAACCTTGTTGGTCATTGGGCTAACTGGGATTATTTTCGTGAGTTGGAAGCAAAAGGTCTAATTATGTACGGGCAGATGACAGCAGGTAGTTGGATTTACATCGGCTCTCAGGGAATTGTTCAGGGTACTTATGAAACGTTTGGCGAAGTGGCACGTCAGCATTTTGTTGGTTCACTTAAAAATACATTAAATGTTACTGCCGGACTTGGTGGAATGGGAGGTGCACAGCCATTGGCAATTACAATGAATGAAGGTACATGTCTTGCAGCAGAAATGGAAGAATGGCGTGCTGACAAAAGAATACAAACACGCTATCTTGATGAAAAATATTCTGATTTGGATAAAGCTATTGACCGTGCTGTTGAAGCAAAACAAAAAGGTGAAGCAATTTCTATTGCCTACATAGGTAATGCCATTGATATGCTTGCGCGATTGTTGGAAAGGAATATCATCCCGGATACCTTAACAGATCAGACATCGGCACATGATGCTTTGGTTGGATATTTCCCTGAAGGATTAAATGTTGCTGATGCAAAAGTTTTGCGTGAATCTAATCCTGAAGAATATATTAAACAGTCTAAACAAAGCATGCGAAAGCATGTAGAACTGATGATTGCCTTACAGAAAAAAGGTGCAGTAACGTTTGATTATGGAAACAACATTCGTCAGCAGGCTTTGGAGATGGGTTTAAAAAATGCATTTGATTTTCCTGGATTTGTCCCTGCATACATACGACCGTTATTTTGCGAAGGCAAGGGTCCGTTCCGTTGGGCTGCACTCAGTGGTGACCCCAATGATATTTATGAAACCGATAAAAAAATTCTGGAATTGTTTCCTGAAAATAAGGGTCTGCACCGCTGGATAACCATGGCACAAAAGCGTATTGCTTTTCAGGGATTGCCTGCACGTATCTGTTGGCTTGGACAAGGTGAGCGCGAAAAAGCAGGTCTTGCATTTAACGAATTGGTTAAATCTGGAAAAGTAAAAGCGCCCATAGTTATCGGTCGCGACCATTTGGACTGTGGAAGTGTTGCTTCTCCAAACCGGGAAACAGAAGCAATGAAAGATGGTAGTGATGCCATTGCCGATTGGCCGATACTAAATGCATTGATAAATACTGCAGGAGGTGCAAGCTGGGTTAGTCTGCATCATGGTGGTGGAGTAGGTATAGGTTATAGTATTCATGCAGGAATGGTAATTGTTGCTGATGGTACTGCTGATGCAGCAACAAGATTAAAACGTGTTTTACACAACGACCCTGCTATGGGAGTTCTGCGTCATCTTGATGCAGGTTATGATATTGCAGCAGATACTGCAAGAAAGCATCGTTTGAACTTGCGTGATAGATTGGGATGAGAAAAAATAAGCAAGTATTATTTTTAATAACGTTGGTGATGTTAGCATTCACAGCCTGCACACCCGATGATGATAGCACAGGTGATGACAGAGATAAATTTACCGGAAGTTGGACCTGTCGTGATTCTAATATAACAACCGGTGTAACGGATCCTCTTTATTCAGTCAACATTTCAAAAGTTGGTATTGATGATACGATAATGATTTCAAACTTCTACAATCTTGGCGGATCTACTTTTGTAAAAGCAGTTGTCAGCGGAACAAGTGTTGTAATTCCTAATCAGTATGATGACAGTTATTTAATAAATGGTTCAGGAATTTACAGCAACAGTGAAGTGAAGCTCAATTACTCAGCTTCTTTAGGCAGTAGTATGAATAATATTTCTGCAAAGTATTCGAGATAATTTATTAAAGGTTTTCAGGTAAATATTTTCTTTTCATTCGTGAATAATCTGCAGGGAAATACATCCTTAAAATGGTTGCATAATAATTATATGGTTTGTGTTGCCATCCCCATCCGGCTTTTTTGTAAAGATTTTCGTCAGTAAAATTACCATTTACATCACGCTTGTAAACTTGCATGAGCGAATCGTTTTGCAGTATTGAAGAATCACGAAGCATAAGCGGATAAGGTGCTGCTTCTAATTCAACTCTGTTTCCAATGGGTTTGTAGTTAAACTCTTTTTTGTAATCAGGCAATTCGGCATAGCCAACATTTTTTACAATTCTTTTGTGTGCAGACTCCGAAACACTTCTTAATATCTGACCTAATTTATCTTCAAGCATAATAATTCCTTGCTCAGTTGCAGCTTTTTTTGCATTGAAAGATTGATTATCGAACAGCATGCCCCATAGACTGTTTTTTAAAGAGGCACTATCATTATAAGAAATAGGAAATGTAGGTATTTGGTCAGCAATGTTAATGATATTGAAGCTTTTCTTTGTATCACAAAACTTTCTGTTGTATTCATTGACAAATGCCTGATTACCTATCATTGGTGCTGCAAATGCATAAGTCCTGAAATTATTTTTTGCTGAAATTTCCTTGCCTTTTATATTATTGAGCCATGCAGTGGCAAGGTTGGCCAGCGAACCACCCTGACTATGTCCTGTTATAATTATGTCGTAAATACCATCATCGTTAAGTATTTTAATCCTGTCAATCAATTCAGCATGCATAAATGCCAATCCTAAAGAGTAGCCACTATGAACGGCAGCGCTGGTATCATCAGCAAAATGATAAGGAAAATCTTCTCCTTCTAAATTTATAACTCCCTGTGCGGGGATCATTGCTGCATAAATATTTTCGAGCCAGCTTACCTGTTTGTCTGTAGAACCTCTGAAATGAATTACAGCAGTGTGATTTTTCTTATAAATCTGAAATTTATTATCCATGCCAAAAACTCCTGAAGTGTAAACTTTATGATAGTCTTTTGGAATGATGTTTTTATCACTTTTATACAAATCAATAAAGGTGAAACTATTGCAGATGGCAATCATATCACGCATTTCGGATTTGTCAAGACCTGTTTGTGCATTTAGTTGTGCAAAAATCAGAAGTATTAGCAAAGTGAGCCGGAATTTCATTGGATACAAATTAAATTTTCGATTTGCATTGCAATGATAACTTTAAGGATATAGATAAATTGTGTTAATGATGAAAAGTTTTTCAGAATTATCTGTAGAAAAAGCGCCTTTTGGATAAGTGTGTTCATTTTCATTTCACAAAATGACTGATAGTTTTACAAACACTATTTTGTCTTTAGCGTAAAAGCTATACTTTTACAAACCTTTAAATTTATATGAGTAAAATCAAATTCATTCCGGTTTTGTTAACCGCATTCATTCTTAGTGCATTTCAAAGTAATGCATCTTCCGATGGCTATCAGGTAAAAGTAAAGATCACACCTGTTTTTAAAGATTCACTTTATTACCTTGCTAATTACTTTGGTGACAAACAATATATTCAGGATTCTGCCAAGGCAGATGCAGCAGGGATAGTCATATTTAAAGGCAAAGAAAAATTGCCGGGTGGAATTTATTTATTTGTGGTTCCAGGTAAAAAATATTTTGAACTGATAATAGATAAAGAGCAAAATTTTACCATGGAAACTGACACTGCAGATATGGTAAAAAACATGGTCGTAAAAGGCTCTGATGACAATCAGAAATTTTACAACTATCTGAGATTCGTTATGGATAAGCAAAAGGAGGCAGAAACACTTCAGGCTTCCATGCATAATGCTAAAACTCCAAAGGACAGTACTGATGCCCTTGATAAATTAAAGGATCTTGGTAAAGTAGTAACAGATTTCAAATTGAAATATATTACTGATTACCCGGACTTTTTGTTAAGTAAGGTATTTAAAACCTCTCAAGAGCCCGAAGTGCCTGAAGCACCTTTGTTACCTAATGGGATGAAAGATTCAACTTTTGCTTACCGTTATTACAAAGCCCATTATTTAGACAATGTTGATTTTACAGATGCACGTATATTGAGAACGCCTTTGTTTCACACTAAGCTGGATACTTATATCAAGAAATTAGTAATGCAGGTACCCGACAGCATAAACAAAGAGGCAGATATGTTGGTAACAAAAGCCCGACCCAACCCCGAAGTATTTAAATATGTTGTTTGGTATCTTACCAATACCTATGAAACATCAAATATTATGGGTATGGATGCAGTTTTTGTGCACATGGCCAAAACCTACTATACCAAAGATCAGGCAACCTGGGTTGACTCGACTACACTGTATAAAATACAAGAGCGGGTAAAAGTTTTAGAACCTATTTTGATTGGTCAGAAAGTAAAGAATTTGATTATGGAGGATACAACTGGTACCTATAAAGCATTGTATAATATTAAAACGCCATATACAATTTTATTGTTTTGGGACCCGGATTGCGGACATTGCCAGAAAGTAGTTCCTGAGGTTAAAAAACTTTACGACATAGTAAAAGGAAAAGGAGCAGAGGTTTATGCGATATGTACAGAGACAGAAATGGATAAATGGCGAAAGTTTATTCGCGAAAAACATTTAGATTGGATAAATGTAGCTGACCCAAAATATCAGAATAATTTCAGGTATGAATTTGATATTACAAGTACACCACAGATTTATTTGCTCGATAGCAATAAAGAAATTGTTGCAAAAAAAATTGATGTGGAAATCCTGGCAGATATTTTATCAAAGAAACTTAATATGAAAATAGAGGGTATAAAAAACCCGGAAAAGCCGGCTCATTAAAAAATGTTTCTCCAATATTTATATGCACGAGGAGATAGGTATCAGTTTACGGGAATGGATATTTTTTATTCCCTCTTTTTGCTCGTTTTTATATTTTATTTTGCTAAATCTATAAGAGATAAACACATTGAAGAAAACCCTTCCTATCGCTATTTTTTAGGCGGATTGATGGCAAAAATTGTCGGAGGTATCATGGTGGTATTGGTATATACGCTTTACTATTCAGGTGGCGATACCATTTATTATTTCTTTGATTCAATGACCATGACAAACCTGTTGTTTAAAAATTTTATTCATTTTGGTGATGTGGTGATAAATGGTTGGGAGAATTACAAATTCAGTTATTTGGATAGTACCACCGGAACATTTGTTTATTATAGGAGCCCTGAATCGTTTTTTATAGCAAGAATACTTTGGCCATTTACGCTTGTTGGATTACAACAGATGGTGCCAACGGTAATGCTACTGGCGTTGGTTTCATTTGGAGGAGTTTGGCGAATGTATCAGATTTTTATTATGGAATTTCCTAAATTGGAACGTCCGCTTGCCTATACATTTTTCTTTTTACCCTCAGTTTTTTTCTGGGGATCAGGTATTTTAAAAGATTCAATTACTTTGAGTGCATTAGGTTATTTTTTTTATTCTTTCTACTACGTTTTTATTGTACCTAAGAAGGTTTTTAAAAATCTTGTAATAGTAATTATTTCTGCCTGGATAATCATTTCGATTAAAGCCTATATTTTTATTGGAGTACTTCCCGGTGCACTCATTTGGATTGTAAGTAAATTAACGTCCAAGATCAGAGGAGGATTTATCCGAAAAGTAACTTTTCCTTTAATTATGATAATTGTTGGGCTTTCTGGATTTTTACTTCTTAATACTTTGAGTGAGGAGCTAGGGAAATTTAAAATTGACAGACTTCTGGACGAAGCAGTTGTTTCGAATACAGATTTGCAGTCGGATTATTATGGAGGCAATTCTTTTAGCATTGGTGAAATTGAGCCAACAGTTCAAAGTATGTTAATTCACATGCCGTTGGCAATTAATGCTGCATTATTCAGACCCTATATTACAGAAGCAAGGAATGTTATGATGATGGTATCGGGTTTAGAAAATCTCTTTATTTTATTATTTACATTGTATGTTCTTTATAAGGTGAAAATTATTGGCATATTCAAATATTTCAATAAGAATAGTTTGCTTACTTTTTCATTAATATTTAGTTTGTTTTTTGCATTTGCAGTTGGTATCTCAACAAGTAATTTTGGAAGTCTTGTTCGCTATAGGATTCCATTGCTTCCATTTTATGTATCTTCATTAATCATAATCAGATATTTGTATGAAAAAGAGAAGACGGAAAAACGTGAGTTAAGTTATAGCTACTATAAAGCCATTACAGAGTAAGTAGCTGTAATTTACATTAATAAAAATTTCTATTAGTATCTTTTTCTATCTGAGGTTTCAGGACTAAGTAAGGATTTATTTTCTGAAAAGAAGGAAGCCTGTCTAAAAGAAAATGACTAACCAAAACCGAATTCTAAATCAGACAGGCGCTCCTTGTGTGTGTTTTTCATAGCTGCTATCATGGCAAAAATTCCATCATGGCTTCGGAACTATGCAGTAAGAGCATTAAATAGCCTGAAAGTTGCAGAGGTCTTCAAATTTATCTTTTCAAAACCCTAATTCATTGAATTGCAGCAGATAATTTATTGGTTAATAGATCGCATGAATAAAGGAGATGCTACTGTATTCGTAAATGTGGAAAATTAATTCTGTTGGGCTGATTAAAATTATTTGTTTTTATGAAAATTACATTAAATTTACCCCGACTAAGTAAGCCACCACTAAAGCACCAAAGACTACAGATATCAGCCCATAGCGAATAACTTTTTGAATTGCTTCGAATGGTTTTAAAAAATAAGCTGAGTAGTATTTTCAATATTGTTCAATCCGGTTTATTGCCGGAGCAGAAGTTAAGTGCCCTCTTTATAAACCACCAATCTAAGTTTCAATTAATCAGTCTGGCCCATGATTAGACATTTACTCACCACCGGAATTTTTTTCGTAATTTCTTTTTCTTCAATTGCTCAGAATTATTTAATGAGCAATACCAATGTTTCAACCTGTGCAGGGAACTTTTATGATAGTGGAGGTGGAGGCGCAAATTATGGTCTCAACCAAAACACTACAATGACGTTGTGTAGCAACACTGCCGGACAATGCATCAGGGTTTCTTTTACTGCTTTTAATCTTGAAAATAGTTTTGATTTTTTAAGAATTTATAACGGCCCAAATACAGCATCGCCATTAATCGGATCATATACCGGAACGACAAGTCCTGGTGTGGTTACAGGAACTTCCGGTTGTTTGACTTTTGTTTTTACATCAGATGGTTCAATTAATCATGCAGGATGGACAGCATCGATTAGCTGTGTTACCTGTGCTGCCGGTGGTAGTTGTCTTCAAACATGTAATGGTGGTCCGGCACCTGCAAATGATGCCTGCAGTGGGGCACAAAACCTTGGTATGCTTCCTGCACCTGCAGCATGTCCTAATGGCATAGGCTCATGGGTAAATGTCAGTACTACCAACTTATGTGCAACAGCTGAAATGCCATATACAACTTTAACAGGATGTAATCCTTCAGGCAATATGGCAAGCCCAGCTGCTGATGTATGGTATCGTATAAATCTGACCGGCCCCACTCTCAATGTTCAAATATCCGGAGGAATCCAAACGCCTAATCTGGCATTATATGCCGGTACTACCTGTAATAATTTGGTTGGGCGAGGATGTGCAATAGGGGCAGGGGGTATTTTAAATACTTCATTTGGTGGACTGGCTGCAGGTACATATTATCTTCAGGTAAGTGGAGGTAATTTAAATGACCAATGTGATTTTAATTTGGCATTGCAAAATAATTTTGATTGCCAGGGTTGTGTTATTGTAAATAATCTGGTCGTGAATCCTCCACCGGTTAATGGAACCTATCAGGCGGGGCAGTTGGTTAATTTTTGTTATACCATTTCTGATTATAATCAAACATCAGTTAACTGGCTTCATGCTGTAGTTCCAACGTTTGGTGCCGGTTGGGATATGAGTACCTTAACCACGGTTATGCCTGCTAACTGTTCGGGTGCCGGTGCTTGGGGTTGGTATAACACTAACATTACAAGTTCTGCAACCGGTGTAATTCATGGGCCGGGGTTCTATTATGAATCTGGATTAGGAAGTCCTTTAGGTTTTATGGATGGTAATCCCGGTAATAATTTCGGTGATAATAACGCTACTAATAGTTGTAACTGGACATTTTGCTTTAGTGTCAGAACAATGCCGGCCTCACAGTGTACTCAAGGTGCAAGTTTAAATGTCAGCATTGACACATACGGTGATGGTGAATCCGGATCATGGACATCATTAGCTTGTACCGGTGATCCTGTGACTGATTTTTTTGCAACACTAGCTTGTTGTCAACCTCCGATTGTAAACCCAAACAATCCGCTTTGTGATGGCTATGTTGGAAGTGCAAATGGCATAGCTCAAGGAGTATCACCATGGACTTATATCTGGCAAAACAGTTCCGGAGGAACAATGATGCAGGTAAATAATATAAATAGTGCTCATGCTATTCCCAATCTTGCAGCAGGAAATTATTCACTCACCACTATTGATAATAACGGATGTTCTTCAACTACCTATTTTTCTATTACAACACCACCTGCAATAGTTATTGCAGCCAATGCAATCGGAACAAAGTGTAATAGTAATGATGGAGCAATAAATATTTTTGCAAATGGAGGTGTCGCTCCTTTACAGTACAGTATAGATAATGGTACAACATTTAGTGCTGCATCTGTATTTAATAATCTTGCCGCAGGCAGTTATACGGTTGTTGTAAAAGATGCTAATGGCTGCACATCATCGCAGGTTGTTAGTGTAGCTCCATCATCAACTCCAGTTATAAATAGTAGTCCGGTAACGCAAGTAAGTTGCTTTGGCGGTAATAATGGAAATATAGTTGTTAATGCAGCAGGGGGGAATCCTCCTTTACAATATAGTATTGATAATGGTACAACTTATCAGGCTTTAAATAGTTTTACAACACTGACTGCAGGAACTTATTCGGTTGTTGTAAGTGATGTTGATGGCTGTACGTCCAGTGTAACGCTCAATTTGACACAACCTGCACAGATAAATATATCCAATGTTTTAACAACAGATGCAACTTGTGGCAACAGTAATGGCTCATTGGTTGTTACTGCAAATGGAGGAACAGGAACATTACAATATAGCATAACTGGTGGGGCACCTTATCAGGCATCAAACACCTTTAATAACCTTGCTGCAGCAAACTATAATGTTGTAGTTGTTGATGCAAATGGTTGTACACAAACAATCAATGCACAAGTAAATAATTCATCTGCACCTGTTATAAATGCAGCTAATGCAACATCACTATTGTGTAACGGTGATAATAATGCTTCAATTACAATCAATGCAAGTGGTGGAACCGGTACACTTCAATTCAGTATTAATAATGGTACAACATTTCAATCAGGTAATGTTTTTAATGGATTAGTTGCGGGTACTTACAATGTTGTTGTCAGTGATGCAGTAGGTTGTTTTGTTTCAACTGCTATTGTTATAGCTGATCCTCCGGTATTGAGCATATCGGCAAACAATATTGGTACAACGTGTACACAAAGTAATGGTTCAATAACTGCAAGTGGTGACGGTGGGACAGGCGTTTTGCAATATGCAATTAATGGTGGCTCCTATCAGTCTTCAGCAAACTTTAATAACCTTGCAGCAGGCAACTATACTGTCACTGTTCAGGATGCCAATGGTTGTACTGCAAGTACAACAACAAATATTACAGATGCCCCTTCAGCAGTTATTGTTAATATTACAACAACACCGGTTGGTTGTAATGGTCAGTCTGATGGCACAGTAGATATTGTTGCAAATTCAGGAACAGCACCTTTGAATTATTCAATTGATAATGGGTTAACGTTTCAGGCAGGAAGTTTTTTCTCCGGACTTGCTGCCGGCAGCTATAGTATTGTAGTTAGTGATGCAAATGGATGTACAACAACAAGCAGTATTAATGTTGTTGAACCAACAACATTAATACTGAATCTAAATTCAGTCAACACAACATGCAGCCAAACTAATGGAAGTGTAAGTGCAATTGCCAATGGTGGTACACCTGCTTATCAGTTTAGTATTGATGCAGGTGTTACTTTTCAGGCAAGTGCAAGTTTTGGTGGATTGGCAACAGGTGTTTATTCAATAGTTGTTCAGGATGCGAATGGCTGTACAGCGTCTGGTAGTATTAATATATCAGATGCACCGGGTCCACACATTGACAATGTGGCTTCTGTTGACATTAATTGCAATGGTGCAAATAGCGGATCAGTTACTATTACAGCTTCAAATGGTACTACACCTTTGCAATTTTCTATTGATAATGGAACAACTTATCAGTCTGGAAATGTATTTAATAGTCTGTCGCCAGGAAGTTACAATATAGTTGTGCAAGATGCGAATGGCTGTACAACTACAGCCGCAGCAAATATTACAGAGCCAACAGCAGTTGTGATAAGTGGAACACCTGTTACAGATATAAATTGCAATGGTGCAAACAATGGAAGTATTACCATCAATGCCAATGGCGGAACAGGAACATTGCAGTATTCAATTGATAATGGAGTTACATATCAATCCGGAAATGTATTCAGCAGTTTATCACCCGGAAGTTACAATATAGTTGTTCAAGATGCTAATGGATGTACAACAACAGCCACAGCAAATATTACAGAGCCAACAGCAGTTGTGATAAGTGGAACACCTGTTACAGATGTAAATTGTAATGGCGCAAATAATGGAAGTATTACCATCAATGCCAATGGCGGAGCAGGAACATTGCAGTATTCAATTGATAACGGATCAACTTATCAAGCCTCAAATACATTCAGCAGTTTATCACCCGGAAGTTACAATATAGTTGTACAAGATGCTAATGGCTGCACAGCAACTGGCACAGCAAATATTACAGAACCAACAGCAGTTGTGATAAGTGGAACACCTGTTACAGATGCTAATTGCAACGGAGCTAACAATGGAAGTATCACTATCAATGCCAATGGCGGAACGGGAACATTGCAGTATTCAATTGATAATGGAGTTACATATCAATCCGGAAATGTATTCAGCAGTTTATCCCCCGGAAGTTACAATATAGTTGTGCAAGATGCTAATGGCTGCACAACCACCGCCACAGCAAATATTACAGAGCCAACAGCAGTTGTTATAAGTGGAACACCTGTTACAGATGCAAATTGCAATGGCGCAAACAATGGAAGTATCACCATCAATGCCAATGGCGGAACAGGAACATTGCAGTATTCAATTGATAACGGAGCAACTTATCAAACCACAAATACATTCAGCAGTTTATCCCCTGGAAGTTACAATATAGTTGTACAAGATGCTAATGGCTGCACAACAACAACCACAGCAAATATCACAGAACCAACAGCAGTTGTAATAAATGGAACACCTGTTACAGATGCTAATTGCAATGGATCTAACAATGGAAGTATCACCATCAATGCCAATGGCGGAACGGGAATATTGCAGTATTCAATTGATAATGGAGCAACATATCAATCCGGAAATGTATTCAGCAGTTTATCCCCCGGAAGTTACAATATAGTTGTGCAAGATGCTAATGGCTGTACAACAACAGCCACAGCAAATATCACAGAACCAACAGCAGTTGTAATAAATGGAACACCTGTTACAGATGCAAATTGTAATGGCGCAAACAATGGAGCTATCACCATCAATGCCAATGGCGGAACAGGAACATTGCAATATTCAATTGATAATGGAGTAACATATCAAGCCTCAATTACATTCAGCAGTTTATCCCCCGGAAGTTATAATATAGTCGTGCAAGATGCAAATGGCTGCACAACATCAGTTATTGCAAATATTACAGAACCAACAGCATTGTCTTTTAGTTCAGTTGTGACCGATGCAAACTGCGGCAATGCCAATGGAGGTGTAACAATTAATGCTTCAGGAGGTACTTCACCCATACAGTATTCAATTGACAATGGAGCAACATTTCAAACAGGAAATAATTTCAGCGGACTGTTAGCCGGAAGTTATCAGGTACAGTTACAAGATGCCAATGGTTGTACATTTAGTGGTGTTATTTCTATACAAAATTTAGCTGCACCTGTTATCAATCAGGTTGTTTATTCAGGATTAACCTGTAATGCTTCAAATGATGGGACAATAACAATTAATGCAAGTGGTGGAACAGGAGCGTTACAATATTCAATTGATAATGGTATTACATTTTCAACCATATTTAACTACTCAAATCTGAGCGGAGGTAGTTATTCACTAGTTGTTCAGGATGGTGCAGGCTGTCAGGCTGTGTTTGCCGTAGTATTACTTGAACCCACAGTTTTAAGTGTAAGTCCTGTAGTGAGTAATACAACATGTTCTTTATCTAATGGTAATATAACTCTTAATGCTAATGGTGGTACTTCACCATATTCTTTTAGTATTAACAATGGTGCAAATTTTCAACCACAAAATATATTCAGTTCAATTGCATCAGGAAATTACACTGTATTGATTACAGATGCCAATGGTTGTTCTGTTTCACAACCTTTAATTGTTAATGATGCACCATCACCGGTTATTAGTAATGTTCAACAGACTAATATTTCATGTAATGGTTCAAGTGACGGTGGAGTTCAAATATTGACTAATGGTGGCACTGCTCCTTTACAATATTCTATTGACAATGGTTCAAATTATCAGGCATTAAATAATTTCAGCAATTTATCTGCAGGGAACTATAATCTAATTGTACAAGATGCTAACGGCTGTACTGCGACAGCAACCGTGCAGTTGAGTCAACCTTCTGCAATTGTTTTAAATCCAGCTTCAATACCAAGTACTTGTGGCAATGATGATGGAACTGTTACAATTACTGCAAGTGGTGGAACAGGTGCATTCAATTATAGTATTGATAATGGGCTTACATATCAGCCTTCAAATACCTTCGGTCAGTTGTATGCCGGAAATTATACTGTTACAGTACAAGATGCCAACGGTTGTACTGGCACAATTGCAGTTGCAGTCAATAATCTTTCGGCACCTTCTATTCAAAATTTAGCACCAACAAATATTACTTGTAATGGATCTGATAATGGAACTATCACAGTGTCTGCAAGTGGTGGAACAGGTGCTCTAAGTTACTCAATAGATAATGGAGCAAGTTATCAGTCCGGTTCAGTATTTCAATCACTGCCTCCTGGAAATTACAATGTTGTTGTGCAGGATGGCAATGGTTGTACAGTTACATCCACGGCAATAATTACCGAACCGTTAGCCATTCAGATTAATAGCACTGCAACTAACACTACCTGTGGAAACAGTAATGGCTCCATAGATATTCAAGGCAGTGGCGGCACAGGAGTATTAACTTATTCTAATAATGGTGGAACCAACTTTCAGCCATCAGGTTTGTTCGGTAATGTTTTAGCAGGTACTTATCAGCTTGTAGTTACAGATGGCAATGGTTGTACTGCTACATCACAAGTTGTAGTTACAGATGCGCCATCACCGGTTATTGCCAACACGCCATTAGTGCAAATTTCCTGTAACGGTCTTAGTGATGGGTCAATTACAATCAACACACTTGGCGGTTTAGCTCCATTACAGTATTCAATTGACAATGGGACTACTACACAATCATCTGGATTATTTAGTAATCTGTCACCAGGGAATTATCAGATAATTGTTACAGATGCCAATGGTTGTACTGCTACTTCGTCTGCTATGTTAAACCAACCATTAGGTATAACTGCAAGTGCTTCAACAGTTAATGCCAATTGTGGCACAGCAGATGGAACAATAACAATTACGGCAAGTGGTGGTAGTGGAACATTGCAGTATTCAATTGATAATGGTATTTCGTTTCAGAGCGCTTCTTCTTTTGGATTTCTTGTTGCCGGAAATTATAATGTAATAGTTCGTGATGCAAATGGTTGCACCAATACAGTTTCAACAACAGTAAGCAATAATTCTGCTCCTTCAATTTCTGTTGTTAGTGCAACTGATATTACATGTTTTGGAGCGGGCAATGGTACCATTTCAGTAAGTGCAAATGGAGGTTCCGGAATATTACAATATTCTATAAATAATGGTGCATCTTTTCAAACCTCTCAGGTTTTTAATAATGTAGTTGCCGGAACTTATACAGTGGTAGTTCAGGATGCTGGCGGTTGTACTGTTACAGATGTAGTTTCAATTGCAGAACCATCAATGGTGATTGTCAATAATACAACAAGCGGCTCGACATGCGGATTGTTAAATGGTCTGATAAATATTTCAGCTAACGGTGGCACTTCTCCATTTCAGTTTTCTATTGATAGTGGAATCACGTTTCAAAGTACAGCAACTTTCTCCGGATTAGCTTCAGGAAATTATCAGTTGCTGGTTCAAGATGCTAACGGCTGTACAATAAATTCAACAACTCAGGTAGCTGATGCGCCATCGCCACAAATCAGTCAGATTGCACATACAGACTTAACATGTTTTGGAAGTCAGAATGGTACAATATCAATTGCTTCAGCCGGAGGAACTTCGCCTGTTATGTATTCAATTGATGGTGGCACGCAATTTCAAGCCGGTGCAGTATTCAGTAATTTAATTTCAGGAAGTTATCAAATATTGATTCAAGATGCGAATGGATGCACAGCTACATCATCAGTACTTGTTGCTGAACCATCAGCAATTGCTGTGACATCAGTAACTACTGATGCTACTTGCGGCAACAGTAATGGTTCATTGATAATAAATACCATAGGTGGTTCGGGAGTGCTTACTTACAGTATTGATAGCGGCTTGAATTTTCAAAGTAACAGTTTATTCCAGAACTTACTGGCTGGAACATATAATATTATTGTGCAGGATGCAAATGGCTGCACTTCTTCAGCAAATGCAGTAGTTAGCAATGCATCAGCACCTGTTATAAATGCAACACCTGCAACAAATGTTTCCTGTAACGGTTATAATGATGGTAGCATTTCAATTGCGGCAAGTGGTGGTTTAGGAACATTAACATATAGTATTAATGGTGGTATTACTTCATTCCCAAGTGGAATATTTAGTAATCTGATTGCAGGAAGTTATAATATTTTAGTTACAGATTCTGCAGGTTGTACTGTAACAGCTGTTGCAAATATTACACAGCCTACTGCCATACTTTCAAGTACAGCTGTTGTTAATGCTATTTGTGGCTCTACAAATGGTGAGATAACCATTACAGCAAGTGGCGGTGTGGGTACTTTGCAGTATTCAATTGATAATGGTGGAAGTTTCCAGCCAGGAAATATTTTTAATAGCCTGGGTGCAGGAAATTATCAGATAGTGGTGAGTGATGCAAACGGTTGTACAATTGGCGCAGTTGTATCAGTAAACAATACTAATGCGCCTGTAATACAATCAACCAATGTTACTAATGTCAGTTGCTTTGGAGGAAATAATGGTTCTATAATTATTAATGCAAATGGAGGAACAGGAGTGTTGCAGTATTCAATAAATAACGTTGTAACATATTCGTTAAACAATACTTATACAAGTTTACCTCCAGGTAGTTATTCTATTCAGGTTGTAGATGCTGCAGGATGTATTGCCACCTCAAATGTTCTGATAACAGAGCCTGATGAATTATTGTTTAACACAACTTCCACTCCTTCTACATGCGGAAATGCTAACGGACAACTTACATTCAATGCAATTGGAGGAACAGCACCGCTTCAATATTCTGTTAATAATGGTTCAAGTTTCCAATCAGGTGTTGGTTTTTCAGGTTTGACAGCAGCAAACTATTCTGTTGTGATACAAGATGCAAATGGATGTTCTGCAAGTGCAGTTGCAACTATAACCAATCAGGCAGGTCCAACAAGTGCTAATGTTGTAGCCAATGATGTAAAATGTAATGGGGTAGCAAATGGTATTATTTCTATCTATGCAAATGGTGGCACGGGAATTCTGCAATATTCTATCAACAATGGCTCATTATTTCAACAAGGAAATATTTTTTCCGGATTGTCAACAGGTACTTATCAGATAGTTATTCAGGATGCAAATGGATGCAGCATAACAGCACAATCTGTAATCAATGAACCTGATGCTATTACATTGTCTGTTGTGGAAAGCGGTTCAATTTGCAGTCAACCCAATGGTAGCATAAATGTTTCTGCAAATGGAGGTACAGGAACATTACAGTATTCTGCTAACAATGGATTATCATTTCAGGCATCTTCTTATTTTATAAACCTTTCAGCAGGAAATTATAACATAATAGTTCAGGATAGCAATGGCTGTACTTCACAAATGCCAGCAACTGTTACTGATGCACCTTCGCCTGTACTTCAGAATATTAGCGTGACAAATGTTTTATGTTATGGTAATAGTAATGGATTTATACGGGTTCAGACAAATGGAGGTACAGGAGTATTAAACTATGCATTAAGCAATGGCGATGTTAATTCTTCTGGAACGTTTGATTCGTTAACATGGGGGAACTATACTGTAATTGTTACTGATGCAAATGGTTGTACTGTATCAGGAAATACAACTGTTACACAACCACAACCTTTGAATTTTTTTGTTAATACAACTGCATCAACTTGTGGTAATAGCAATGGTATAATCACAATAAATAATTTAACAGGAGGTACGGGAGTCTGCGTTTACTCTTTAGACAGTGGCTTAACCAATCAGTCACAAAATCAGTTTGTGAATATGAGTGCAGGGAATTATGCTGTATTGGTAACCGATTCCAATGGTTGTTCATTGCAATCAAATGTCTTATTGGCAAATGTTGCAGGTCCATTATTTGATGGATTAAATATTACAGATGCATTATGTTCAGGTTCCGCAAATGGTGCTATTTCAGTTAGCCCACAAGGCGGTACAGGGCCGTTTTTATTTAGTGCAGATAGCGGATTGAGTTATCAGGCAGGTAATATTTTTAGCGCCTTATCCGCAGGAAATTATAATTTGATAATTCAGGATGCAAATGGATGTTTAACAGACAGTGTTGTAACAATAAATGAGCCATTGCCTCTGAACTATCAGGTTGCTTCAGCAGTAGCTACTTGTGGTAGTAGCAATGGTACCATCACATTAAACGCCACAGGTGGCAATGGAGGTTATCAGTATAGTATCAATAATGGAATTACCTTCCAGTCGGCAGGTACTTTTGGGGGTTTAATTCCGGCAGGTTATCCTGTAGTGGTTACAGATATGAATGGATGTTTGGACAGTGGATTGGTAAACGTTGCAGATGCACCATCTCCGGTATTATCTATAGTGTCTGTTAATGATGCAACTTGTAACGGATATGCAGATGGTGTTGTTGCTGTTGTATCACAAAGCGGCACATTACCTATTCAATACAATATAAACGGAGGCTTATGGCAGCAGTCAGGCAACTTTGCTAATTTGTCATCAGGAAATTATTCGGTGATAGTTCAGGATAGTTATGGTTGTGCTGACACAGTTACTGCGTTAATAGCAGAACCGTTGGCAATTATGTTACAGACTTCAACAATACCTGTTATATGTAACGGACAAAGTAACGGGCAGACTTCAGTGACAGTAACCGGTGGAACTTTACCGTATTCTTACCAATGGAGTGGAGGAGCAACCACATCTGCTATGACTAATCTTTCAGCCGGAACATATTCCGTTATCATTACTGATTCCCACAATTGCACATCATCGGCTTCTGCTGTTGTAACTGAACCTACCGCTTTACAAATGACATTGGCAACAACGCCAGTTACGTGTTTTGGCTACAGCAATGGTATCATTAATACAACAGCATCAGGAGGAACAGGTAATCTGCAATTCTCTATTGATACCGGAACAACTTATCAGAATTCAACAGTATTTACATCATTGCCTTTTGGAAATTATTCTGTACAGGTTGCTGATGCCAATGGCTGCACATTATCTGTTCCGGTTAATATGACACAACCTTCTGCTGTTACCTTAACTTCAAATACAGTCGATGTGAAATGTTTTGGTGGAAATGACGGAAGTTTAACTGCAAATGCCAATGGTGGAACTGCACCCTATCAGTTTGTCATTAATAACGGAAATCCACAAGGCGGTGCAACGTTTAATAATCTGACAGCAGGTAATTATATTATATCAGTTGCCGACTCTAAGGGCTGTTTAAAAACAATTTCAGACTCGGTAGGGCAGCCCAATGCTTTAAATGCTGTTGCTTCCGGACAGAATGTATTATGTAACGGTCAGAGCAATGGCGCAGTTAATGTTATTATTACTGGAGGTGTTCAACCTTATTTGTATCAGTGGACAGGTGGTTACACAACATCGCTTGTTAATAATTTGCCTCAAGGGAATTATCAGGTAACGGTTACAGATTTTAATGGTTGTACAATTCAGTCATCAGCGAGTATAACACAGCCAACAGCAATAAATTTAGGATTAACTCCCGACCCAACTATTTGTGTTGGACAGTCTGCATCAGTAACCGCTAATGCAAATGGTGGTACACCTCCTTATGTATTTAAATGGAATACCGGACATATTGGTGCCACCTTGCAGGCTTCACCTGTGATTACAACATCTTATAATGTGTTTTTAACTGATAGCAATGGCTGTAATTCACCTTTGCGTTATGCAAATATTAATGTCAATCCTGTTTTAGCTTTGGTAATAACAGACGGTGATACATTATGCGAAGGACAAAGCACTACATTAACTGCAACACCTTCCGGTGGTAATGGCGGTCCATATATTATCAACTGGAATGGGCAAGCACAATCCACATCATCTATCACTGTTACACCATTGCAAACCACCAATTATGTTGCTACGCTGACAGATGGATGTACAGTACTGCCGGCAACAGCAAGTACTGTTGTTGTTGTTAATCCATTGCCACAAGTTGTATTTGTTCCATTGGCAACAGAAGGCTGTGTTCCGCTGACAGTTGATTTTCAGAACATGTCTTCGAATGGTTCTTCATGGCAGTGGACCTTTGGCGATGGAGATAAGGACACTTTAGTAAATCCTTCTCATACTTATACACAAGCGGGAACTTACTCTGTGGGCCTTTACGCAGTAAGCAATGCCGGATGTGAGAACCAACTTATTCTTGATGATGCCATTCAGGTTTATGAAAATCCGCAAGCTGCATTTACAAGCAATAGGTTAGAAGCCTCAATACTTGACCCATGGTTTGAGTTCAGAAATCTAAGTGTTGGAGCTTCCACTTATCTGTGGGACTTTGGTGACAATCGAACATTATCAACAGATGTCAATCCTATGTATGTTTATGGCGACACCGGAACCTATCAGATTGTAATGACTGCAACTTCCGAGCATCAGTGTAGCGACACTGCCTATGGTGAAGTACATGTTAGTGGTGCTGTTACTGTGTATATTCCAAATGCATTTACACCAAATAGTGATGGTCGTAATGAATTGTTTTCTGTTTCAGGTATTGGCTATACGGAATTGCAGATGATAATTTTTGACCGATGGGGGAATATGTTGTTTAATCAGACTTCTTCAAATCCGGGATGGAATGGCATGAATATGTTTAATAATTCAATGTGTCAGCAAGGAGTTTATGTTTATAAAGTGATTGTTAAAAATATATTTAATAAACAACAGGAGTTTAAAGGAACGGTAAGTTTATTGAGGTAAAAGCATTCGATAAAAATAAAGCCCTTCACAAATTTTTGCGAAGGGCTTTATGCTTTAACTTAAGTATTGTTATGGCTTAGGTTTTGGCTCCATCAATTTAAAGAACTGGTCGAGTTGTGGCAGAATAACAATTCTGGTTCTGCGGTTCATAGCACGTCCTTCTGCAGTTGTGTTAGGCTGAAGACTAACATACTCACTGCGTCCGGCAGCAATAATACGTGACGGATCAACACCATAATTTTTTTGTAAAACACGAACTACAGATGTAGCACGCAATACACTTAAATCCCAATTGTCTTTTATAAATGCTGTGTGAATAGATTTATTGTCTGTATGACCTTCAACCATAAACTGCACTTCCGGTTGAGCTTTGATTACTTCTGCTACTTTTCCTAAAACTTCCTTTGCCTTTGGTGTTATCTCATAACTTCCGCTTCTGAAAAGCATTTTATCGGAAATAGAAATAAACACTGCGCTGCCTTCAACTTTTATTTCTACATCTTTATCATTAACATCTTTCAATGCACCTTTTAGATTCATTACTAATGCCATATTAAGTGAATCTTTTCTTGACATTTCTCGCTGCAAGTCCTGTATAAAAATATCTTTTGCATTAATATTTTCGAGTGATTTGCGGATGCTTTCACTTTGAGAAGTTGTCAATACAGAAAGGTCTGATAATTGCTTGAGCATTGTAGTGCTGTTGGCTTTAAGATACGCCAGTTCCTTTTCCATTTCCGATATCTTCGCAGATTTTTTTTGTTGCTCATCCAAGCAGGCGCTCAGCTGATAATTTACTTTATCATAATCTGTCTTTAATGTGTCGTATTTACTCACTTGAGTTTTGTATTTTTTCTGACTTACACATGAAGTCAACATCATTCCCCCCAGTGCAAAAAACAAAAGTCCTTTTTTCATTATCTAAAAATTAAAAGTTAAACATAAAATTGAAGCTGCAAAAGTATCTAACAATATAGTAATAAATGTTGGAACAGGCATTAAAGTTTCCACAAAAAGAATGTCAAATGAAATTATCATTGTTTGTTCACGAATAAATCAAACTAATTGTTTTGTATAAGTTATTTTGTATGAATCAAATTAGATAAATTTCTACTGGTGCATAATGAATTAATTCCATATTTTCGTAAACTGAAACCAATTTATACCATATATCATGAATAGAATTTTACGATTAGTCATGTTTTTTACTCTGATTATTGGAGCAGAAAAAACAACAGCATGTTCTGTAGCAGGAACGATAACATCAAACCGCGATTCAGTATGTTATCAGGACACAATTACACTAACTACCACAGGTTATACCGGTACGGTTTTTCAATGGCAAAGTGATAACGGAGGTGGTTGGGTGAATGAAGCAGGTGCAGGTGCTACAACAGATACCTACACTTTTGTTCCGGGAGAAACCAAGCAGTACAGAATTATTGTCACTGCAACAGGTTGCCCGGCAGATACATCTGCAATACTTACTGTCACAGTTGGTGCTATTCCTGTACCAACAGGAACAGGTGCTTCCCGTTGCGGTTATGGGCAATTAACTTTAACAGGAACCGGATCTGCAGGCGGTTCATTACGTTGGTTTACTGCACCAAGCGGTGGAATTCCTATCGGTACAGGTAATTCTGTAAACGTTACAGTTGGTGCAACAACTACATTTTACTTAGAGGACAACACTTCCGGTGGCGGTGGTGGTGCAAGCCCATTGCTGATAACAGAATTTGATATTAATGATGAATCATCTGGTAGTGCCGGTGATGATCTTGAAATACAAAATGTTTCATCATTACCACTTGATGTTACCGGTTGGCGTGTTGCCGTAAATAATAGTTACACCGACATTAATTTAGTGAATCCAAATATTCAGACTTTAAGTGGTATTATTCCTCCCGGTGGTACTTTGTCTTGGGGTGACGTAACCGGAGCAACAAATTATTGGGGGTCTAATTTACTTTGGAATTCCGGAACATATCCAACATTTACAGGATGGGCAATGATTCTTGATAACAACAATGTTGTAAGAGATTTTGTTCCATTAAACTGGCTTGCCGCTGATATAGCTGCAATGAATACCAACATTGGGGGAACTCCCGTTACTATTCCTGCCACACTTTGGTCAGGTGATGGCGTAAATATAAGTACCGTTGGTACAGGTATGGGTGTAGCACGTATCGGCAACATTGATAATAACATGAATACTGATTTTGCTATACAAACTTTAGATATTGGTACGACTAATGCTAATATGATAATACCATTTCAGGGCTTTGGCTGTTCAAGCCCAAGAGTTCCTGTTGTAGCAACCATCAATGCTTCTACACCGGTAACCATCAATGCAACTTCAACAGCATTGTGTATGGGACAATCTTCAACACTAACAGTGAGCAGCAGTAACAGTAATTACAGTTATACATGGACACCCGCAACAGGATTAAACACAACTACAGGCACAACAGTAACTGCTACACCAACAACACCTACTACTTATTATGCAATAGCTGTTGATGGAAGTTGCGGTGCCATAGACAGCGTGTTTATTGATGTTGGGCCAACATCTGTTGCAGGAACAGCCTCTGTTACTTCATCAACTTTATGTTCAGGTACTAACACAACATTAAATCTTAGCGGTTCATTGGGAAGCATCCAATGGCAATCAAATACAGGTAGTGGTTGGGTAAATATGAGCGGTGCAACAACAGCACCCTATCAGTTTGCACCAACTGTCACTGCCGATTATCAGGCAATTGTTACCAGCGGAGGCTGTCCATCGGCAACTTCAAATATGCTTTCTGTTACGGTGATTCCTGTAACAACACCAACAACGGTGAATGATACAATCTGTGCCGGTGAAACAGCCAATCTGCAGTCAAGTGGCACAGGCATTGTTAATTGGTTTACTTCGCAAACGGGTGATACGTTAGTTAATACAGGAAATACCTATAGTGTTTCACTAGCCACAACTACGACATTTTATGTTCAGACTGTTGACGGTGGAACGGTATATCATGTAGGTCCTACTGACCGTGGTATTGGCAGTCAGGCAAGCAATGCTCCAAACAACTATGGTGTTCGTTTTGATGTTTTACAAGAGGTAACGATTGACTCGGTTTATATTTATCCAGTTTCTGCAGGAACTGTTACCATTAACCTTGTTGATTCTACAGGTGCTAATATCTTAAATACTAAAACGGTTACAGTTCCTAATACTTTTAATATTTATCCTGTATATCTTGGATTCAGTGTTACAGGCGGAACTTCTTATAGATTGGTAGTTGCTTCAGGAGGTGTAAATCTTTATTATAATACTTCAGGTGCAACTTACCCTTATGTAGTATCTGGTTGCCCGGTTTCGATTACAGGATATTATAATCCAAATCCAAATACGGGAGCAGCATATTATTATCTCTACAACTGGGTTATCACCAGTGGATGTAAGAGTGGTTATATCCCTGTAACAGGTGTGGTGCAAGGTCCGCCAATGCCAACCATTACGCCAAGTGGTTCACTTTTAACTTCATCAACAGCTGCCAATTATCAGTGGCTATTGAATGGAAATATCATTCCGGGAGCTAATAGTCAGACATATCAGACAACGCAACCCGGATCTTATACTGTTCAGGTGACTGATGCTACAACAGGATGTGTTACAACTTCATTGCCTTTTTTGATTGTTTCTATAAGTGATCCAAATGCTATTGCTGCTGGAGTAAGCATTTATCCAAATCCATCAACAGATAAATTTTACCTGAACTTTAATGAAGCTGTTAAAGGTAATGCTGCAGTGAAGTTATTTAATGGAGTAGGACAGTTGATTTATGTTACGGAAGTAAATAATGTGTCAGGAAAAGTGGTAGAATTGGAGAAAGATTTATCAAAAGGAATCTACTTTATGCAATTGACTACAGAAAAAGGAACGTTTCAGACAAAAATTATTCGAGAATAAAAAACAAAAAAACCGCCACAAAAGGCGGTTTTTTTTATTAGGCTTGTGCTGTTGGCCCACCGAAATTCATCGGTATAGCTATTCCATCGGTTTGTTTAATTGTGCCATGTGCCTGCTCGTATTTTGCAATATTTTCGACTAAAGCTGACATCAGTCTTTTAGCATGTTGTGGCGTTAAAACAATTCTAGATTTAACTTTTGCCTTCGGAACACCAGGCATAACTTTAATAAAATCTACCACAAACTCCGAGTTTGAATGGGTTATGATAGCCAGATTGGAATAAATACCATCTGCTATTTCCTCGCTCAGTTCAATATTTAATTGATTCTCATTTTTATTGTCCATTGTCTGAATTTTCTTCAAAGATACGGTTAATTAGCAAGAAGCCTTATTTGAAAATCCGATTTAAAAGTCGCCTTGAACAGAAATAGCAATAAAAAAGTCAAGATTATTTGTAGAAAGAATAAAAAATCTATCTTTGCGCCCTCTAAAAGAGGGTCCGGTAGTTCAGTTGGTTAGAATACATGCCTGTCACGCATGGGGTCGCGGGTTCGAGTCCCGTCCGGACCGCCTCTTAAAAGCCACTTCAAAAAAGGAGTGGCTTTGTTTTTTTAGAATAAATATCCCCACAGATTTCAGCAAAAATAGTTCGTTAGCACTTTTAGAATAATTATTAATGAATTGATAATCAATATATTGTTTCTTGTAATTTGAATTGAACAGGTTATTGGAGGATAATTTATAATAAACCACTATTTATTTCATACTCACATAATCAGTAAAGTTTTCGGAAATGGGGGGTTATTGTCAATGCGGTTTATTGCCTTTGCATTATTTAAATCTCAGTTCTTTAAATATGCTTTTAATAATTAATTACGTATTCAACTCTATATAAAAGTTGGTTTTGTTTTTCTAATCAACAACCCCTACTATGTTTGAAGTAATTAAGTTTAAAGAAAAGCTATACTGAAACAGGTTTGATTTAATAAAGTCACTTAATGTTGAATGTTTTTTAACTTGCTTCATTAATCATCCCCTGGCTTACTTCAAAGAGTTTAATGGTTACTGAAATGTCTTCAAAAATCTTTTTTAATCTTTCTGGATGTGTGTCTGTAATAAAAATCTGACCGAATGTGTGACGGCTTACCAATTCCATCAACCGTTTTACTCTGAAGTCATCTAACTTATCAAAAATATCATCAAGTAAGAGAATAGGTTTTGTTTTTTTATGGCGAAATAAATATTCAAACTGTGCGATTTTAATTGCCATTAAAAAAGTTTTCTGTTGTCCTTGCGAAGCAATTCTTTTAAGAGGATATTTCCCTAACTTAAAAACCAATTCATCTTTATGTATGCCTGTAGAAGTGTGTTGTAGGGCAAGGTCTTTTTGTAAAGACGATTTAAGAAGTGTATTAAAATCGTTTTGTTCAAGTTGTGTCTGATAGTTAATTGAAACTTCTTCGGCATGATCGGCCAAATAACTATATGTCTCATTAAACAATGGTATAAACTCAGCAATAAATTTTCTTCTTTCTTTTTCAATTGCACAGCCATATTTTACCAATTGTTCATCCCACACTTCCATCATAGATGTGTCGGGCATACGTCCATACAATTGTTTTAGATAGCTGTTGCGGTGCGTTAGTGCTTTGTTGTAGCTAATCAGGTTTTCGAGATATGTTTTATTGACCTGCGAAATGATGCTGTCAATAAATTTTCGCCTTTCATCACTGCCTTCTGCAATCAGAATATGATCAACAGGTGCTACCATAACAACAGGAAAAAGTCCGATGTGATCACTCAGCCTTTCATATTCTTCGTTACCTCTTTTAACTTGTTTCTTAAATCCGGTTTTTACTCCGCAAAAAACGTCTTCCTCTTTTTCATTAACAACAAACTTGCCCTGAATGACAAATAAAGATTCGCCATGATGGATGTTTTGTGTGTCAGAAATATTAAAATAACTTTTTGTAAAAGAGAGATAATAAACAGCATCAATAATATTGGTTTTTCCACTACCATTGCTGCCGGTAAAACAGTTTACACCGGAAGAAAAATTTAATTGTGCTTCAGTGTAGTTTTTAAAATTTACAAGAGACAGGTTTGAAAGATACACTGATTGCAGACAAATTGATGGATGTAATTATTTTTTCAAATATTGTTTATTCACGTCATCCCAAGATGGAAAATCATTGTAATGCCACATGGAAACAACTACACCATTTTGCAATAAGACCAAACCCGGATTGGAGCGGATGATAGTCTTCAAAGCAGTGCCATCACAAAAATAATAATCAAACATGTTTTGATTTTCATGACGGAATAAGTCGGTCTCTGCTGCAACTGTAGAAGTCAATCCGAAAAACTGTACTTTATGCTTGCTGCAGGCTTCAGCCAGTTGATTTACCTTACTTTGAATTTTTGTATTAGACTTTTTCAGATCATAAGCAACAAGCATAAAGGAATATTCAGGGTTATTTAAAAACTCCTGAGTATAATCATGACCATCTGCATCAACAATAGTAAAATCATGTATTTTAGGTTTATCACCTTCACGAATAACTTTGTCTGTGCGATCAACAAACTCATAATTTTCCAAATCTTCCGGCAGGTTGTTCATGCCAAATTCTTTTATTGTACCGTCTTTCGCTTTATATTTGAAAACAATAACCACACTATCAGGACGTGCATTTGGTGGCGGCAACATGCCAATTTTAAGGTTATTCCCTATTGCATAAGGTCTGAAATCAATTACGGGTAAATGCGCATAGGTGTAATATGTAAAAATCGAACTGGCAAATAATGCGAAAATTACTACCCAACGTGTTTTTTTAAGTTCAAACAACGGTTTGACTTTATTGCGCCATACGAAGATTATCAGAATCAATGCTAAAAGAACTACATCTTTTCCAAATGATTGCCATGGAGTAAGTTTTAAGGCATCACCAAAGCAACCACAATCTTTTACAACATTGAAATAAGCTGAATAAAAGGTCAGAAACGTGAAAAATACAATCATCAGCATCAGTAACCAGGTAACTAAATTCATGCGCCAGCCAACTAATGTTGCGACCCCAAGTACAATTTCTGCAACGCAGATAAACTGCGCCAATGCCACAGAGAAAGAACTCATAAATGACATGTTGAATACTAAAAAGTATTCATCAAGTTTATAACTGAAGCCAAGTGTATCGTTGGCTTTAATAAAACCTGAAATAATAAATAAAACACCAACTAAAATTCTACAAAGTGTAACTAAATATTTCATACCTTCTGTTTGTTATTAATGTCTTTTAAACCAATACAAATAATGTTGTTTTATGCTAATTGTTTTCAATTATTGATAAAAACTTTTTCACACCTGATGTCAATTGATATTTTTGCTCTGTAAATCAGCATATGCAAACATTTACTTCCATAAACTGTTGTGGCAAATTAGTCAATCTGCAAACACCTCGTGTTATGGGTGTATTAAATCTTACACCGGATTCTTTTTATGATGGAGGCAAATATAACAGCGAAGATGCAATTTTAGCACAAGTTGCATTAATGCTGAATGAAGGCGCAACTTTTATTGACATAGGAGGTTCTTCTTCGCGCCCGGGCTCCAGAATGCCGTCTGTAGAAGAGGAGTGGAGCAGAACCGGAAAAGCTATCACATTAATTAAACAACATTTTCCTGAGGTATTAATTTCTGTAGATACAGTTTATTCAGCAATTGCAAGGCGTGCAGTTGATTCAGGTGCCTGCATGATTAATGATGTTTCTGCCGGTTTAATAGACAGTAGAATGATTGAAACAGTTGCTGCACTAAAAGTTCCTTATTTGATGATGCACATGAAAGGCCTGCCGGAAAATATGCAGGATAATCCTGTTTATGATGATGTGTTGAAAGAGATAATTGATTTTTTTTCAAAGCAATTATCGTTATGCAGAAATTTTGGTATTACTGACATTTTAATAGATCCTGGTTTTGGGTTTGGTAAAACAATAGAGCATAATTTTGAACTATTGTCCAAACTTAATTTACTAAAGATTGTAGGACTTCCAGTTGTGGCTGGTTTATCAAGAAAGGGAATGATCTGGAAAACACTTGATGTATCTCCTGCAGAGGCATTAAATGGCACTACAGCGCTAAATATGGTAGCATTAATGAATGGCGCGAGAATCTTAAGAGTGCATGACGTTAAAGAAGCTATGCAGTGCATAAAACTTTTCAATAAACTAGATGCTGCAAATTAACAAGAGTACTATTTTAGAATAGGAGGAGAAAAGGTCAACTAAACCAACTCTGCAATGACGGTTACACCACCTTTGGTTTTCTGATTGAGTTCAACATTAATCTTTGCTGTCAGTGGCAAATAAATGTCAACACGTGAGCCAAATTTAATGAACCCCATTTCGGCACCTTGTTTTACCAGGTCGTTTTCTCGTGGATAGTAAACAATTCTTTTGGCTAATGCTCCTGCAATCTGTCGTAATAAAATAGTTTTGTTGGAATCCTTTTCAACAACAATGGTAGAACGTTCATTTTCTGTTGAAGCTTTCGGGTGCCAAGCAACTAAATATTTTCCTTTATGATAGCGTAAAAATTTTATTTTACCACTCATAGGATACCAGTTGGCATGCACATTTATAGGCGACATAAAAATAGAAACCTGAATACGTTTGTCTTTATAGTATTCACTTTCTTCAGTGCGTTCAATTACTACAACTTTACCGTCAGCAGGGGCAATGACATAGTTTTCATTGCGGGTAATATTTCTTTTTGGGTAGCGGAAAAACTGAAGTATCAGTAAAAAGAAAACTAGGGTTACGATTAAAACTAAAACTGTTATCCAATCGTGTTCTGCACGAAAATTAAGAACAAGAAAATTGATAAGGAGGACAGTAATGAATGTCCCCCACACCCAATTTTTTCCTTCACGGTGAATAGTCATTTTTAGTGGATTAGTATGCGGTATTTTTAGTAGTGACCGCGAGATTTAATTCCTAATTCAATTTTTCCCAGTGCATAAATATATGCAGCAATGCGCATAGTTGTTTTATGCTTAACAGAGGTGTTCCAAACATTGTGGAAAGCTTGTTTCATCCAATGATCGGCTTTTGTGTTTACTTCATCTTCTGTCATATATAATCCTGAACGGTTTTGACCCCATTCAAAATAGGATACAGTTACACCACCACCATTTGCAAGAATATCCGGAATTACAACTGTTCCTTTTTTGCTCAGAATGTGATCTGCCTCATCAGTAGTTGGTCCATTGGCACCTTCAACAATCAATTTTGCTTTAATCTTCGCAGCATTTTCGTCAGTAATCTGATTCTCCATTGCGCATGGTGCTAACACATCAACATTAAGCGTTAATAACTCTTCATTAGAGATAAGTTTACCTCCTTTAAATCCTTTAATAACACCTTTATTGGAGTTTCTGTATTTAATTGCCTTGTCTATGTCAATGCCATCAGGATTATAGAAAGCTGCAGTATGATCGGATATGGCAACAATTTTTAAGCCTTTAGCTTCATAGTGTTTTGCTGTGATAGAGCCAACATTTCCAAAGCCTTGTACAGCAGCACGGCATTTAGCAGGATTCAACCCCATTTTAGCCATAGCTTCCATTGTGGCAGTCATAACTCCTCGACCTGTTGCTTCTGAGCGTCCCAATGAGCCACCAAGATGAATAGGTTTTCCTGTAACTACACCGGGAGTAAAACCTCCTTTTAACTTACTGTATTCATCAACAATCCATGCCATTTCCTGAGGGCCTGTGTTCATGTCAGGTGCTGGAATATCCTTGTCCACACCAAATACATCTACCATAGCATTTGTATAGGCTCTTGTCAAACGCTCTAATTCCCCTTTAGACATAGTCGAAGGATCACAAGTAATTCCACCTTTTGCACCACCATAAGGTATATCAGCAACTGCACATTTAAAGGTCATCCATGCCGCAAGTGCCATCACTTCATTTTCGTTTACATAAGTGCTGTAACGTACTCCACCTTTTGAGGGCCCTAACGCTGTGCTGTGAACAACTCTGAAACCTTCAAATACTTTTGTTTTTCCATTATCCATTTTAACCGGCATACTGCAATAAACAAGCTTGCTCGGCTTTTTCATAATTTCATAAACTTCAGAGTCTAATTTCATGATTTTTGCTGCTACATCTAAGCGCTTAATCATTTCTTCGAATGGGTTTTCCTCTTCGTGATTTTGTTTTGCTTTTTTACTATCAGCCATGTCTTTTTTAAGATTGATTGGGAACGCAAAAGTAGGAAAGATTTATGTGTTTGCAAACCATGAGGAAAGGCTGTTTTCTTTTATTGGTTTTACATGAGATAAATCATGTTTATCGTATGCAGCAGTATATTTAAAACATTCAATTACTGTCTGAAAATTATAGCCATTAAGAAGCATTGTGACATACCGCTTACAATGCACGGTTTTATCAATGAAAAAGATGTTTTTTAAATTTATTGAATAATGTTCACTTCTGGTTCAATATGGACACCGAAATGGTTGTAAACAGATTCTTTAATTTTTAGTGCAAGGTTATAGATTTCAGCACCGGTGGCATTGCCGTAGTTTACCAGCACTAAAGCTTGATTTTTATGACATCCTGCATCACCTTCTCTAAACCCCTTCCACCCACATTGCTCAATAAGCCACCCTGCTGCAAGTTTGATTTTGTTTTCACCTGCCGGATAATGTGGAATGTTTGGATGTTGTTGTTTGATTTTTTCAAATTCCTTGTCAGTAATTTCAGGATTCTTGAAAAAACTACCGGCATTGCCAATCATTGCCGGGTCGGGTAGTTTACTTTTTCTGATGGCAATTACTGCATCACTTATGGCTTTAACACTTAGTGTTGTAATCCCCAGTTTTTCCAGTTCCGACTGAATGGCCCCATATTCGGTTTTAAACTGAGGCTGTTTTTTTAATTCCAGAATAATGGCAGTGATAATGTATTTACCTTTTACAGCGTTTTTGAAAACACTATTCCTGTATCCGAATTCACACTCTTGATTAGAAAAAACTTTTTTTTCTGCACTATCTATTGCCATTGCTTCAACAGCTACGAGTGAGTTTTTTATTTCAACACCATAGGCACCAATATTCTGAATAGGTGCAGCTCCGGCAGTACCCGGTATAAGCGAAAGATTTTCGAGGCCACCAAGTTTTTTTTCTACCGACCACATTACAACATTGTGCCATACTTCTCCTGCACCAACCCGCACCTTTACATAGGTTTCATTCTCTTCAACTACGTCAATGCCGTTGAGGTTGTTTTTTAAAACTATACCATCAAAATCTCTAAAAAAAAGCATATTGCTGCCGCCACCCATGACCAATAAAGGCAGTGCTGTTTTTTTATGTTGAAGAAGAAAGCTTTTTAATTCATCCTCACTGTTTATTTCAATAAAATAGCGCGCTTTTGCTTCAATGCCAAAGGAATTTAAATTCTTTAATGAAACATTTTCACGCATAGGCATCAGTTGATGATGAATTTACCAATAGCAACAACTTCATTAGCCGACATGATTCTTACATAATACATTCCGGGTATCATACCTTGATTTTCTATGCTGAAGGTTTGTTTTTTTCCGTTATTGCCAATATTGCTATAATGTATATTTACCATTCTTCCTGCTACATCAAAAAAGTATAATTTAAAGTCTTTTGATTCTGTAGTTGTAATGCTTAAGAAAGCCTTTTCAGTAAAGGGATTCGGGAAAATTTTAATTTCTTTTATTTCCGCTGAAAGACTATTGATTGCCGTAGCTTCATCAACAAATACACTATCGCATTGCATGCAGTTGTTGAAGTCCTGTGTACAAAATAAGTAATATCCCATGCCCAGATTGGTTGCAGCGGAATCAGCAATACCTAATGTAGGATACAAATAATCATACGGTGGTGTGCCACCTGTTGCAGTTGCTACAATGCTGCCATCAGTACAACCGGGGCACGAAGCATCTGCTACTGTAAAACTTATTACAATAGTGTCAGGTTCAACAAAAGTAAAAGAGTCAACTGCTGCACACAGATTAGCATCTGTAACAGTAACCGTGTAGGTGCCTGCACAGGTATTAAAAATAGAATCAAAGGTTGCACCGTTCGACCATAAATAAGAATATCCGGGTGTTCCACCTGAAGGTATTGCACGAACAAAGCCATCACAGTTTCCATTACACGTTATTCCCAGGAAATTATTCCCGATAGATATTGGTGAAGGTTCAAAAATCAGGACAGAATCGGTGACAGAACAATTGTTAGTGTCTGTAATAGTATAGGAAGTGTAGCCAAAACACAAATTAGTATTGGTAGAATCTGTTTGTGGAGGCACTGTATTCCATAAATAAGACAAAGTGCCATTACCGGTTGCAGTGATAGTAGAAATACCGTTACATAAATTGGCGCAGGTAGCATCTGTATGCGAGGCAGAATAAGTTATTGCTGGTGGGTCAATAATGGTAACAGAGTCTGCACCAATACACCCTACAGAATCTGTAATTGTGATGTAATATACTCCGGCACATAAACTGTCAATAGCTAGCGATGTTGTATCTCCTGTTGACCATTGCCATTGAAATGGTGATACACCTGATGGATTTATTGAAGCTAATCCGTTGCATTGTCCTGCGCAAGTTGGTGCTGTTGCAACGGGATTTAATAAAACAGGTTGACTGATAATTTGTACTGAATCTGTTACTATACATCCAAGGCTATCTGTAATGCTTACAGTATAAAGTCCCTGACAAAGTGAATCGATTGAAGCAATTGTATCGCCAGTTGACCATATATAACTTGTTGGATTGATGCCTGTAATTACTGCACTTACTGCGCCAGTACACACACCGTTACATCCTGCAAATTGTGTTGTGAAAGTAACCGGAAGTGGAGGAGCAGGGTTAAGTGAAACAGAATCTGTTACTGTACAGCCAATACTGTCACTAATGGTAATGGTATAAACACCTGTGCAAAGTGAATCTATTGTGCTTGTTGAATCACCGTTTGACCATTGAAAAATAAATGGGACAGTTCCGGTTGATGTTGCAGTTAACAAACCATTGCAAGAAGTGACACATGCAGGCGGTTGCGATGCAAAAGAAATCAGATTAGCCACAGGCTCTGTAATCACAACGGAGTCTGTTACAGCACAGAGATTACTGTCAGTAACAGTAACAAAATATGTTCCTGCACATAAATTTGTAGCAGTATCAGTAGTTTGAACAGGTGTTGTGTTCCACAAATAAGTAAATGGTGAAGTTCCGCTCGAAACAACAGATGCAGAACCGTTACAACTTCCAAAGCATGTTGTAGCTGTAGTGCTGAATTGTAATGTTGCAGCAGTAGGATTTATAATCTCTATTGAATCAGTTGCCATGCAACCTGTACTATCAGTAACGGTAATATAGTAAACACCTGCGCAAAGTCCCGTTGCTGTATCGGTTTGTTGTGCAGGAATGGTATTCCACAAATATTGAAAAGGTGCATTTCCTGTTGATACTACTGCGGCAATGCCATCACAGTTATTGTAGCATGTCGGGTTTGACAAAGTAAGAGAAAGTGTGTTTGGTACCGGATTGGTTATGATAACAGAATCTGTTACCATGCAGCCTGCAGAGTCAATAAGTACAACAGAATAAATGCCTTCACAAAGCCCTATGGCAGTTTGTGTGTTTTGTGGTGGAATGGTATTCCAGTTGTAAGTAACAGTACCTTGTCCATTGTTTGATGCTAATGCATTGCCATCGCACAGACCAAAGCATGTAGGGTTATTAGAAGAAAAGCTAACTGTAAATTGTGCAGGTTCTGTAATGGTTACAGGTTGTGTAATGCTGCAACCGATATTGTCAGTAATTGTAACTGTATAATTTCCTGCACAAAGGTCAGCTGCTATTGAATCAGTTTGAACAGGAGTAGTTGACCATTGATAGGTAAATGGGGCATTACCTGTTGCTGTAACTGTTGCCGTTCCATTACACTGACCAAAACAAGATGTTTGTGTTGTAGAAATAGAAGCATTGGTCAAGCAGGTTGTTCTGTATTTGGCAATATAGGTTGCCGGATTTCCTCCTGCCATAGTGAAAGCACCGCCAACATGCATTTCATTACCATAATTCAATAATGCATCTACCTGATTGTTTGTTCCACCACTGAGGTCGGACCAGGTGGTGCCATCATAAGCTGCAATATTTGAAACAGCATTTCCGCCTGCAAGAGAAAAATTACCACCTACATAAAGTGTATTAAATAAATATCCAAGTGATTTAACTTTAGCTTGCCCTCCTGATATACCTCCTGGAATTGCTAACCATGCTGCACCATTCCATTTTGCAACGCTATTGGAAGAAACACCACCTGCAGAACTAAAGGTTCCACCGCAAATCAACTCACCGTTTACTTCTTTAAAAGCTGTTACCCGCATAGATAATCCACTAACGCCACCATTCAGGTCAAACCAGTTTGTACCATTCCATCGTGCTATTCCGCTTACAGCTACACCACCCGCTATGCCAAACTGCCCACCTGCAATTAAATCACCGTTATAAAATGTCAATGCTTCAACATAGTTAGATCCACTTCCTATGCCTGAGCCTAATGCATTCCATGTTGTGCCATTCCATTTAGCAATTCGTTCGGTGCTTATACCACCAGCGGTAGTAAATATTCCACCGGCATAAATGTTTCCGTTAGCATCTCCTGTAAGTGCATAAATCTCATCATTACAGCCTGTACCTAATGGTTGCCATTGTGTGCCATCCCATTTTGCAATACGTGTTATCGGATTTATTCCTGAAGATAAAAACGAACCGGCAGCGTAAAGTGTATTGTTACTATGATCATAATACAGTGCGAATACGTTGCTGTCAAATCCATCACCAATTGCAGTGTAACTTGTTCCATTCCATGATGCCACTCTTATGGCAGTAACACCACTGGCATCGGTAAACCGGCCACCGATGTAGAGAATGTTGTTGACAGTGTCCTTGGTCATGGCATAAACATTGTTATTGACACCGGAACCAACGGGTAACCAAAATTGTGCTTGTACTTTTTGCGATGTGCAAATAAAAAAGCAAATGATAAAACTTAAAAAAGTTAAATTGAATTGAATTCTTCTTCTCATGATTCTCCTTAAAATTTATTTTATAGTGAAAAATTATTGTGCAATAAGTTCTTTAATAATAATTGTCATTTTTTGTTCTGCTGCATTGGCAACTTTCAAAACTTCTTCGTGAGTGATAAACTCCGGTTCATCGCTTCCACCTAAGTCAGTGATAATAGAGATTGCAAAAACCGGCAGGTTCATGTGACGTGCAACTATGTTTTCAGGAACTGTTGACATGCCCACACAATCGGCACCAATAAACTTAATGTATTTGTATTCTGCACGTGTTTCAAACGTTGGCCCTGTAACGGCAGCATAAACTCCTGTATGGCAGGTAAAGCCATGTTTGTCTGCAATGGCTTTTGCATTTTTAATCATAGTTTTATCATAAGGCTCGCCCATATCTGGAAAGCGTGGGCCTAAATCATCATTGTTTGGTCCTATCAAAGGATTGGTGCCCATCAGATTAATATGGTCATCCAATATCATCAAATCGCCTACTTTATATTTTGGGTTAACACCACCACTTGCATTGGAGAGAATAAGATTTTTTATTCCAAGAAATTTCATCACTCTGACAGGCATTGCAACTTCCTGCATGGAGTATCCTTCGTAAAAATGGAAGCGACCTTGCATCGCTACTACTTTTACTCCGTTTAATGTTCCGAAAATAAGTTTGTTGCCATGTCCTTTTACTGTTGACACCGGGAATCCCGGAATGTCTGAATAGTTTAATTCTTTTACAATGTCAATCTCTTTAACTAATCCTCCAAGACCCGATCCTAAAATAATGCCTGTTTCCGGGCTAAAGCCCGTAGTTTTGCTGATAAATTCAGCTGTTGCTTTGATTTTTTCCAACATACGCTTTTACTGTATCTAAAAATTTTATTTCGTTTTCATTGATGACAACTGTTACTGGTATTGAATATACAGGAAGATTTTTAGTGAGTGGTTTTAATTCACTGCTGTTGAATTTTACAGCATCTTTTTCTGTAACTACAATTATTTTTTTTTCAGAGGCTAAATTATTGAAAATGGCAATAATATTTTCAAGATCTTTTGCACAATAATTATGGTGATCTTTAAAGGAAATATTTTTGATTTTTTTGCTATGCGTACTTAGAAAACCGAGAAGACTATTATTGGATGCAATTCCCGTTATTAACAAAATTTCATACTCCGTTAAGTCTCTTAAATTCAGCTTTTCATCACTATTAAGCGACTGAAGGTTGTCATAACTAAACGAACTGAAAAAAACAGGTTTTGAAGGTAATTGACTGATAATAGATCTTTTTTGTTCTGCTGTTATTACTGATGGGCATTTGGTGACTATTATCACATCTGCTCTTGAGGCAGACGATGCAGATTCCCGCAGATTTCCTGCAGGTAGTAAGCAATCATTTATAAACAGGTCATTGTATTGTGTCAGCAATATATTCATTCCTGCTTTTACACTGCGGTGTTGAAATGCATCGTCAAGTAAGATTACTTCTGTATGCGGATAATGTTTTAAAAGATAATCAATGCCTTCACTTCTTTTTTCGCTGACGATGAAAGGCACAAAAGGAAATTTACGTTTAATCTGTAATGGTTCATCACCGGTATCATTGACCTGGCTGTCAACATGTACTTCAGCAATGCCTGGAGTGTTTCGACCATACCCACGTGAAACAACTGCTGTTTTATAATTACTCAATGCAGAAAGTAAATATTCTGTATGTGGTGTTTTACCTGTGCCACCGGTGTTTAGGTTTCCAATACATATTACAGGAATATTTATAGTCCTGCTTTTTAACAGACCAACATCAAACAAAAAATTACGCAAAAAAACAACCATTCCGTACAGCCACGAGAAAGGAAGGAGTAATATGCGTAATGACTTCATTGAACAAAGGTATTGATAGTAAAGAGTTTTATAAAAATAAGAAAGCCTACCCGATTAAAGGATAGGCTTCTTTAAATTGAAAAATATTTTTATGCCTGTGCTACAGGAGTAATGTAAACGTATGACTTGTTATCAGTTTTTTTCCTGAAAACTACCTTGCCATCAACCAATGCAAACAGGGTATGATCTTTTCCCATGCCCACACCTTCACCGGCATTGTGTTTGGTGCCACGCTGACGAACAATGATGTTGCCTGCAATAGCATGCTGTCCGCCATATATTTTAATTCCGAGACGTTTACTGTGCGACTCGCGGTTGTTTTTTACTTTACCTTCACCTTTTTTATGTGCCATGACTAAATAAGTTTAGTTAATTATGCGTTAATGGAATTGATTTCAATTTTACTCATATACTGACGATGACCATTCATCTTCTTGTATCCTTTTCTTCTCTTTTTCTTAAACACCAGTACTTTGTCACCTTTTACATGGCTGATGATTTTTGCAGAGACACTTGCGTTTGATAAAGAAGGCTTGCCAACTTTTATACTGCCACCATTATCTACTAACAAAACATCGTTGAATTTTACTTCTTCGCCTTCAGCACCTTCTAAACGGTGTACAAATAATTGCTGCTTTTCTTCAACCTTAAACTGTTGTCCTAATATGTTTACTATTGCGTACATGATTAATGTGTTTTTACAAACGGACGGCAAAAGTAGTTTTTTTTACTATATTTTCAAATCCTTTGTTAAATTTATTTTCAACTTCAAATATTTGATTAATCGGCCGGAAAATGACTGAATATACGTAATTTAAGGATGATAAATTCATTGGTTATCAATATAAAACAAAAAACTATTCTCCGGTTTTGACTAATTTTATACTTGAAACAGAGCCTTTATCAGAGACTAATTTTACAAGATAAACGCCTTTTTTGAAATTCTTACCAATAAAAATCTGCTCATTTTTTTGAACTTTTAGGGTTTCTACCATTTTTCCGGTAATATCTGTAATGGTCAAGGTACCACCATATTCGCCAATGTGCAGTCTCGACTCATTTTTAAACGGATTTGGGCTTGATGACAAAGTATTTGTAGTTGCTGATAATGTTGATATACCAACAGTTCCGTTAACTTCAAATTTATCAAAACCACCTTCAACCACATGTCCTGACATTGCTTGGTCGGCAGTGTAAACACTAATCTGCATGGTATTGGTAACAGGAATCAAACCATTTAAGTTAAATGACTGTGACACCCATGTTCCCATTCCCGGAGTTGAAGCACGAACTGTTTCTAAAACAACATTGGTAGTACCATTAGAAATTCGAATTATCAAACTATCGTTGGGGTTTGAATTTCCACCGGCATTATAAAACCAGCGTGAATAATTTATAGTTGGATTTGTCAGATATGTCGGGTCAAAAACTGGAGATGTCAAAAGTGTATAGCCGTCATCAACATCGTTTGATCCTGAAGAAGATGCATTAGGATTGTTATCTGTAACATAGGCCTGATTCAAACAATCCGTTTGATCATCGGCATCAGGATTGGCAAAGCCCGGTCCGAAAACGGCAGGAGTTCCGTGAGGCACACCTCTTTCCCAAAGATTTTGAGTAGTACCTGTTATTGTCCATCCGAAGTCAAAAGAAAAGTCATCATAATAACCTTTGTTCAAGGTAATTACCAATGGTGCAGGGTTAAGCATAATGTTTGAGTTGAAGCATGTAGTGCGATGACCCCAACTTCCGGCTACAACCTGATAGTTGCCGACTACCATTGAAGGAATTGTAAAATTACCTGAGGCATCAGCAGTTGTATTATACACCAATGCACTATCCTGAATGGTCACCGTTGCATTGGGTATTGGATTTCCTGTTCCAGCTTCAACTACCTGTCCACTTACCGATGTAGAAGCAAGTGGTGATAACTGAACATCAAGTTGCGTTACATTGCCATTGGTGAGCGATACTCCATTAATTGTCTTGGTGAAGTAGCCAGCCGCAGAAACTTCAACATTATAACTACCTGCAGTAGCTGTTCCTGTTTTATATTCTCCGTTTGCTTTTGTGTTTTTAGTAATGTTTGTAGAAAGAACTTTTACGGTTGCATTAAAAATAGGATTGCCGGTAACTGAGTCTGTCACCACACCTTCAAGATAGCAGGCACGCTGATAAGTAGGTCCTAAAACAAAAAGTCCGTTGTTGATGTCAGATACTACAAGATTACCTGAGGGCAGATAAGGATAAACGCCCCAATCCCCACTAAAACCATCACCTGCACCTTGTGTATAGGTGTCATACCATCCAACGTTAACCATGTTTTGTGGTCGCGTAACATCAGTAATCACTACGCCATCTTTATACCAGGAAGTAACTGCATAATCAGCACCATTTTTTTGTATAATGTGTGTATTGTGTACAATAGATCCGGAGCCAGGAGTGATTTGAATTCTGTCCATTTCAATTATGTTGGCCGGATTTGAAATATCATAAGCTGTCAGATAGGAGTCAGAAACTTCATCAGTAGTAAACAAATACTGACTATTGGTAGAAAGCCATGCATTGTGAGTAAACTGCCCGGGTGTTACTTTTATTCCCAATGGAATGGGATTGGCTTTATTAGTTACATCATAAATTGTAAAATCACCATTATAAATATGGCATCCGAAATAATAATTTCCTCTGGCATAACCGTCATGTACGTAGGCACCGGGTGTATGTCCAACATAATTCGGGCTTAGCGGGTTGGTAGCAATATCAGCAATGATTGTTGCTCCCTGAAATAAATTTGAGCCATGCAGATAAACATAGCCATCTTCAATATGCAGTGAGTGAATGTTATCCAACTGGCCACTGATGGCGCCATTACCTGTCCAGTCAATTGCAGGTGCTGCATTAGGAAGTTGTGAGAGGTCAACTATTTGTAGTCCACCACCACCTTCAGTAGTTACGTATGCATAATGATCGTAAGTCTTTACTTCGCGCCATTGAGATTGTGGTCCGGGAACTAAAATTACTTCTGTAGGATTTGCCGGATTGCTGACATCAACAATAGAAAGTCCGGATTCTGAGCCTACGAGTGCATATTCTTCGCCCGAAGGAGATACCCATCCGCCAATATTAGCAAGGTCGTCATTGGGATAAGGCAATGTGCCGAGTAATGAAATGTTGAAGTTTTGTGCATTAACTGTTGAAGCAAAGCTTGCAGCTAAAAGGAGTGTGAAGAATTTTTTCATGTTTATTTTTGAAAAGACCGACAAAGCTATTAAAATAGCCATTCAAAGGGTTAAATGGTAACATTATCTTAAACTTTAATTAACAGATGAAAATGTTAGGGTACAGATGCGTAAAATTTGAGGAGACCTTAAAAGTTAAAGTCAACATTGCTTAAACCCGGGAGCACAACTCAGGTTAATTACCAGGCTTTTCCAAACTCATTCAAATAGTCTAAATGTTATTTCAAGCAGACTCAAAGTAGAACACTTGGTGCTATTGAAACATTATTTTTTTTGTCATTATATTTTTCTCTGATTGCAACCTGACAAAATAAACACCTTTGCTTAGACCCGATAGGTTGAATGAATATGCAGCGAGTTGCTCTGAAGTGTTGAAATAGTATGTTCTTAATGTTTCACCACTTATGTTGTGTATGGAACATACCGTATTACCAAATTTATTTTCAGGAACCAGATAAAAGAATCCGCTGGCGGGGTTTGGATAAATATCAAAGTTTAAATTAAGTTCAGATTCCGGATTATGACTTTGAACACCTAATACTAAAGGTAAATTACTGTATCGAATCAAATAACCACCAATGCGATAAGAAGGATTGTAGCCATCATTACAATTGGCACAGGTAACTCCCGACACACATGCCGGGTTGTTGGGATGACATATATCCTGATAGCTGGTTTGGAAAATATATTCGAAGTTAAAAGGTGCTTGCGATAAATATGGGGTTAAATCATAGAAATAAGGTTTAGGAATTGTTCCGGGGCACCAACCTGCGCGGTTGTATTGCCAGGTTCCTTGTTGTCCTGTACAGCCATCAGGATTGGGGTTGCAGTCTGTCCATAAATCCTGAGTAAATGTGGTCACATTGTTTATTTTTAAATCGTGAATAGCATGGTAGAACTCCGCTGCATTGCCTGTGTTGTTGCTACCCCAGCCATGTCCTGTGGTTACTAATCTGAACGTAGCCTTTGATACATTAGAATAGGGTTTTATGACAACAGTATCCATAGGTTGTAAATTGAGCGGGTTACCAAAGTTATAGTTACCTTTCCAAAGTTGTTCAATGGTTGAGTATAGAAATGCAGGCGGTGAAGCGTAATAATCAAAGTCAAGATTTATTTGCCATCCTCCCGTTCCCCAGGTTTCAATGTACATACGCAGTTCAATTTCTCCTTGTAATACCGATGCATAATCGGTAACATCAATCTGATGGTTGCACGCAACACGATAGGGTGTTATATAACGAAACAGCTCCATCCATTCACCGTTAGGAGCTTTAAATTCAACCCATGCTAAACGATCCCAGTCATCGCATCCTCCGGGCACTGCAGGGCAGCTGATGTGCAGGTTGGCAACAATGCTATCATATACGCCTACTGATTGTGGCAGCGTATAGGTGCCATAAAACCATTGCGAGCCAATTGTGCCCATATCAATGACACCGTTGGTGATGGTTTGTGCATTTTGTGTTGCAAAGGTATTGGTGACATTCAGGTTAATGGTATCCACATCGGTGTTTCCGTTGTTGCCTGTTGCTGTAACGTAAATGGTGTAGTTGCCATAAGCAGGTGGTGTCCACCAAACCTGATAGTCGCCATCATTGTAAATGGTGTTTAATACTACTCCGTTGATATTGTATTCTACCGAGGCAATGGATAATAAAGTAGGTTCTGCAATGCTGGCATTGGTATGCAAAAGATAGGGGTAAAGTTGCGGCATTTCCAAGTCATAATCACCGGTAAGCTTGCTGCTTACAGCAGGAAAGTAGGTAGTTAAATCAATCACATCAAAAGATAGTTGTGCACTTGCCGGGTAGTATAATGCATTACCTGCCTGATCGGCTTGCACCATTACAGTGCCTGTTGCGCCTGTCAAAGTCAAAGTATCACCATTTATAGTTGCAGGACCTGATACAATAGAGTAGGAGATAGGCAGTCCTGATGTTGTGGTACCTGTTAATGTAATTGGCGTTGAAACGGTAGATTGCTTAGGTACCGGATTGAGTGATATAATTTGATTGTTTTGACCGGTAGCACCGCAGCTCAAATCCTGAAATACGTTGAGTTCTGCACACATCACATGAATGCCGGAATAGCTTGAGTCGAAAACTAACCTGATGTATTGTGCATTAACGGCACCAAAATAAATTGCAGCAGTCTGTTGAGCACCGCTGTTGGGATTTGGATAAATTAAAACACCAGCAGCTTGTGGACTACCCCATGTGATGCTATCGTTACTCAGATAAACATGAAAATTTTTTACTCTTCCACCGGTGTTGTTGTCACGTGTTAAAAAACTAAAACCATTAACAGGATAAACAGCACCTAGGTTGATTTGAATTTCATGAGGGTATGGAGTAGTTATTCCCTGCCATTTGGTATGCCAGAAGGTAGCAGTGTCGTTGTCAATACAATGTGTAGCATGACCATTATTTGGGCCTTCGCCTACAAGTTCTTCGCTGTCAACATAACTTACTGTCCATTGAGTTTTTGCAATGGATGTAGTATCGCATGCTTGCGAAATATTTAATACAAAAACACCGATAAGAAGCAGGTATATTTTTTTCATCATTTAATTTTATTTATTGATTTTTTCGATAATTATTGACAACAAAAGTAATTATAATAGATGACCTTTTCCACTTAACTTTTCAACTTCATCAAACAACTAAACATAGTGTCGGATTGATGTTTGTATCCATGGAAAAATGTTTGCTCCACAATATTAAGATTGCAATGTTTTGCAATACGCTTGGTATTTTCTTCGTTTTCCATTCCAAAGGCAGAGCAAGTCAAGTACAGAAACAGTCCATTATTTTTTAGATGTTTTGTTGCATTTTTCGTAATAGTAAATTGAAGGTTTGCATAATCCTTAATTTTATTTTTATCGAAATTCCAAAAGTTTTCCGGAGTTCGACTCCATGTGCCGGAGCCACTACAGGGTACATCGGCAATAATTACATCAAATTTTTCATTGAAGTTTAAGTCTTTTGTAAGATCGGCCTGCATCGTTTTATAATTTCTGACAGCAGCTTTTTTTAATCTTTCTTCTGCATTTTGCAGTGATGAAGTGCGTAGGTCGGTAAGTAAAAAAGCAGCCTTTTGAAAACGGTCGGCCAATAACAATGTCTTGCCTCCTGATCCACTGCAACAATCCCACATACGCTGCCCGCAGTTGTCGGGAAGCAACGATAGTGTTTGTTGTGAAGATAAGTCCTGTATTTCAAAATGTCCTTTCAGATAAGATTCAAGTGCAGTAAGTGGTATGGCAGGAGCAAAACCAAGTGCATTTTCAGTGCTTTGAAAGGAGATAATTTCTTTTAACTTTAATTCATCTAATACAGATTTTTCAAAACCTTTGCGTATTCTTATCCACACTAATGGTTGTTGAAACATTGATGCAGCAAATGCTTCTTTATCTATTTCTTTTGATAGTAAATCTAAGAATGAAAAGGCTACATCAGGAGTTATTCCGTCTTGTTTTCGGATAAATTCCAGCCTTTCAGAAAGGCTGTTTGATTCATTTTTTGCAATCTGGTATTTTTCAGATAAATAGTCACTTAATAAATTTTTTTCATTAGTAATAGAAAAGCTCAATGCCAATTGTTCTTCAACACTTCTATTGGGCAGAAGTAAAGCATAGCGATAGTAGTCATAGCATCCTGATGAAATTATTTTTCTGTCGCGACTGCCAAGTTGCTTGTTTTGCCTGAAATGGTTTTTCAGATAATGATGCAAGGGTACAGAAAAATCAAAACCGGCAATGATGCCGGTTATATGATTAAGTAATGTTTGTTGACGCATGAATCAGATTTCCATTTTCATCTGTACTTTTTGTGTAGGTGTTTTTACCTGTTCGGCAGGGCTTTTTTCTTTTGGAAACTCAAAGAGTTCAGGTTCACTTTCCTTGTCGTTTTTTTTTGAAGGCTCAGAACTTTTTACTGCAGAAGCTTCTGATTTTCCTTTGCCAACTTCTGTTATTTTGTGAACAGGAAATTTGGTGAGAATGTTTCCAACAGCAGAACGGTTTTTTATCAGCATCTCGTTAAAGTTGACATTAAACATTGTGTTTTTTAATTTAGGACGTGGCTTCAGCACAATTTGAATGGTTGGTGCATTGTCAGTTCCCGAAATACCGAGATAGATAATCTTTGAGTTTTCTGTTCCTTTTGTAAGATCATAAATTTTTTCGCGCGTGATGCCTCCAATCGAAAAACGTTTGATAAACAAATCACCTCGCGCACCATCTCTATATACCATGTTGTAAACGGTGTTTTCATCATTCTTCTCAAACACTTTGATGAAACGAATGTCTTTACCATAATAACTTTTATCAGATATTCGGTTCACTACAAATTTTCCATCACCGGTTATGGCCAAAACATCATCAATATCTGAACATTCACTAACAAGTTCATCTTTTTTCAGACCGTAGCCAGCAAATCCCTCTTCACGATTTACGTATAATTTGGCATTATTGATAACAACTTTTCTAACTTCAATCTGCTCAAATCCTTCTTCGCTGATTACAGTTTTACGCTCTTTGCCTTTACCGTATTTTTTAAGTAAATCTTTAAAATAAGCAATAGCATAAGGTGTCAGATTTTTAAGATTATCTTTTACGACTTTTATTTTATCGTTAAGTGCTTTAATATGTTCGTCAGCTTTCTTAGCATCAAATTTTGAAATGCGTTTGATTTTTATTTCAGTAAGTTTTACAATATCATCTTCGGTGACTTCGCGCTTCAGTAATTTCTTAAACGGATTCAGTCCTTTGTCAATTGCCTGAATTACTGCTTCCCAGGTTTCGCATTCTTCTATTTTTCGATAAATACGGTTTTCGATAAATATTTTTTCAAGAGATGAAAAATGCCAATCTTCCATCAACTCGCTCAACTCAATTTCCAATTCACGTTTCAATAATTCCAGTGTATTGTAAGTTGATTCTTTCAGAATGTCATTCACATTCAGAAATTCCGGTTTGCCATCACGAATCACGCAACTGTTGGGAGCAATGCTCACTTCACAATCAGTAAATGCATAAAGTGCTTCTATTGTTTTTTCAATATCCTCACTGGAGTCCGGATGTAGATAAATAGCTATTTCAACTTCTGCAGCAGTGTTGTCTTCAACCTTTTTTACTTTGATTTTTCCTTTGTCATTTGCCGAAAGGATAGAGTCAATTAGCGAAGAGGTTGTTGTGCCAAAAGGAATCTGTTTAATCAGCAATGTCTTTTTGTCTTTCTGCTCGATGACAGCACGTACCTTTATTCTACCACCACGCAATCCTTCATTGTAATTCCTGAAATCGGCAATGCCACCGGTGGCAAAATCGGGAAGGATGTTTGTTTTCTTATTACGTAAAACATCAATAGAGCCTTGTATCAACTCACAAAAATTGTGTGGTAAGATTTTACAGGCCAGACCAACGGCAATTCCTTCAATGCCTGATGCCAACAGCAATGGAAATTTTACAGGAAGAGAAACCGGTTCTTTATTTCTACCATCATATGAAAGCTGCCAAACAGTAGTCTTTGGATTATAAACCACATCTAATGCAAACTTTGACAGGCGTGCTTCAATATAACGTGAAGCAGCAGCGGCATCACCGGTGTAAATATTTCCCCAGTTACCCTGCATGTCAATTAGTAAATCGCGCTGACCAATCTGAATCAGTGCATCACCAATTGAAGCATCACCATGAGGGTGATATTTCATGGTGTTACCAATAATGTTGGCTACTTTGTTGTATCTGCCATCTTCCATTTCCCACATGCTGTGCAGGATTCTGCGTTGAACAGGTTTTAGTCCGTCATCGAGATAGGGAACAGCACGTTCAAGAATTACATACGAGGCATAGTCTAAAAACCAGGTCTGATACATGTTTGAAATGTGTGTTGCCGGTTGTTCGACAATAGTGTTTACAGGTGATTTTACAGGTTTAATATTTTTTTTGCTCATTAGTTACTTTTTTGTGTCCGGTGACGGTGAAATAAATCAAATTAATTTCAATTATGCTTCTGCAATTTCAGGTTCTAACTCTTCTTCTAGTTTCAGATTGCCGATAATAAATTCCTGTCTTTCCGGAGTGTTTTTACCCATGTAATATTCTAACAAATGCTGAACGGAACCTTCGCCTTCAATACGCACAGGTTCGAGGCGCATTTTACGACCAATGAAATTTTTAAATTCATCAGGTGAAATTTCTCCAAGACCTTTAAAGCGGGTTATTTCAGGTTTGCTTCCCAATTTTTCTATTGCAGCAACACGCTCCTGCTCGCTATAGCAATAAATTGTTTCTTTTTTATTCCTTACTCTGAAAAGCGGTGTTTGTAAAATATAAACGTGATTATTTTTCACCAACTCAGGAAAAAATTGCAAAAAGAAAGTGAGTAACAACAATCGGATATGCATTCCGTCAACATCGGCATCGGTGGCAATTACGATACGGTTGTAGCGTAATTCGTCAAGTCCGTCTTCAATGTTTAATGCATTTTGCATTAGATTAAACTCTTCGTTTTCGTAAACAATTTTTTTAGTCAGACCAAAACAATTCAAAGGTTTTCCTTTTAAACTGAAAACAGCTTGTGTGTTTACATCACGAGATATAGTTATAGAACCACTTGCCGAGTCGCCCTCTGTAATAAACAGCGTTGATTCAAATCTTTCAGGCGACTTGGAGTTAAGGTGTGTACGGCAATCACGTAATTTTTTATTGTGCAGATTTGCCTTTTTTGCACGTTCGTTAGCAAGTTTTTTTATACCAGCAATTTCTTTTCTTTCACGCTCGCTTTGCTGAATTTTTTTCAACCAGATTTCGGCAGTTTCAGGATGCTTGTGAAGGTAATTGTCGAGGTTGGTTTTAACGAAGTCGTTAATCCAGTTGCGCAATGAAGGACCGTTAGGATAAGTATTTTGTGAGCCTAATTTTGTTTTTGTCTGCGACTCGAAAACCGGCTCCTGAATACGAATGCTTACAGCAGCTTCAATACCTTCGCGCACATCACTTGGGTCGAACTCTTTTTTGTAAAACTCACGTACTGTCTTAACTACTGCTTCTCTAAATGCTGCAAGGTGAGTTCCGCCTTGTGTTGTGTGTTGTCCGTTTACAAATGAAAAATATTCTTCGCCATAACTTGGCGTATGGGTAAAGGCAATTTCTATGTCATTGTCTTTTAAATGCACAGCAGGATAGAGTACTTCTTCACTCAGGTTTGCTTTCAACAAGTCAAGCAATCCGTTTTGCGAAAAGAATTCTTTGCCGTTGAAGTTTAACCTTAAACCTACATTCAGAAAAGCGTAATTGTTCAACATTCTTTCAATAAACTCACTGTTGAATTTGTAGTCAATAAACACTTCGTTGTCAGGAATAAAACTAATCAGAGTGCCGTCAGCAAGATCGCATGATTTTTCTTTTTGCTGTTTTTTTAATTCACCTCTTTCAAATTCTGCAATAGTCGTTTTACCTTCTCTCACACTCTGCACTTTAAAATAAGTTGAAAGTGCATTCACTGCTTTAGTACCTACACCATTGAGTCCAACAGATTTCTGAAATGCCTGTGAGTCATATTTTCCACCGGTATTTATTTTGGAAACACAGTCCACAACTTTACCTAATGGTATGCCACGACCGTAATCACGAACAGTAACACTTCCGTTTTCTACTGTAACATCAATCTGCTTTCCATATCCCATCACATATTCATCAATGGAATTATCTATAACCTCTTTCAATAAAACATAAATACCATCATCGCGCGAAGACCCATCGCCTAATTTGCCAATATACATTCCGGGCCTGAGGCGGATATGCTCTTTCCAGTCTAAACTTTGAATGCTGTCTTCTGTGTAATTATGTGCAACTTTTTTTGACATGCTTCGATTATTTTCTTAGTTCTTTAAAATTAAATAAATTGGTTGCAATGCAATACATTGACCGATTGCTGAAATTATACTTTTAATACAGACCGTTTTGCTTTAACAAAATTCCTTTTAAACAAGTATCTGTTAAAAAATTCAGGGGGCAAAGATAAGTGGTGTGGATGCTTCATTTTTCATTTCTTCAATTGTTGTTAAAAAGTATTAATACTGAATTTTAGGCGGTTATCATTTTTAATAATTGTTTGTATGCACAGGCTTTTTTTGTTAAAGAACTGTTTATGTTGTCGCATTTTGACCTTAGGATCAATCTTTTCAGTATATTATCCAAAGGACATGAAAGTTTTATGGTAGAAAAGATTTTTATAACTCAATATAATAAACAAGCAGACGTTTTGTTTTAATTTGTAATTTAGAGCAATATAAAAAATGGAAAAGCAACGCATACTTTGGGCTGATGATGAAATAGATTTGTTAAAGCCACACATTTTATTTCTTAATGATAAAGGTTATGAAACGGTTACAGCAAACAGCGGAAACGATGCATTAGAGATTTTCAGGAAAGAGCCCTTCGATATCGTTTTCTTAGATGAGAATATGCCCGGACTCAGTGGCATTGAAACGATGATGCGCATTAAGAGCATCAATAGTAATATTCCTGTTGTTCTAATTACCAAGAGTGAAGAAGAGTCTATTATGGAAGATGCCATTGGTTCGCAGATTGCAGATTATCTGATAAAACCTGTAAACCCGAATCAGATTTTATTGTCACTGAAAAAGAATCTTGACAACAAGCGATTGGTCAGTGAAAAAACAAACACACAATATCAGCAGGAGTTCAGACAGATAGGTATGATGTTAGGCGACAGACTTGGGCATGCAGAGTGGGCTGAGTTATATAAAAAACTTGTTTACTGGGAATTGCAACTCGATAAAGTCCGAGATGAAAGCATGTTTGAAATTCTGATACAACAAAAAGAGGAAGCCAACAGGTTGTTTTCAAAATTTGTTGAGAGCAACTATCTCAACTGGATAAGAAATCCGGAAAACAATGCACCTCTCATGTCGCAGCATGTGCTTAAACGAAAAGTAATTCCTGTTGCAGAAACATCGGATGTGCCTGTTTTTTTTATTCTGATTGATAACCTGCGCTTTGATCAGTGGAAAGTTATTGAGCCTATCATCAGTGAACTTTTCAGAGTGACAGAAGAAGATACTTATTTCAGTATTTTGCCTACTGCAACACAGTATGCACGCAACAGTCTGTTTGCAGGACTTATGCCTGCCGACATTGAAAAAATGCATCCAAAATGGTGGGTCAATGATGATGATGAAGGCGGTAAAAATTTACATGAGGAAGATTTGCTGAAAGATCAGATCAGCCGTTTAAGAAAAAATATAAAATCATCCTATACAAAAATCACCAACCTTGATGCAGGGAAGGAGCTGGTTGACAATATTCCCAATTTGTTTGGCAACAAACTCAATGTTATTGTTTATAATTTTGTAGATATGCTTTCGCATGCGCGTACAGACATGCAGGTTATTCGCGAACTTGCAGATGATGAACCTGCATATCGTTCCATCACACTTTCCTGGATTGAACATTCGCCATTGCTTGAGGCATTGAAACGCATTGCACAAAAAAATGTAAAACTCATTATCACAACTGATCATGGTACCATCAGAGTTAAAGAACCATCAAAAATAATTGGTGACAGAAACACCAATACCAACTTGCGCTATAAGCAGGGGAAAAATCTGAATTATGAAAAGCGCGATGTGTTTGAAATAAAAAATCCTGCTGATGCACTGTTGCCACGTCTGAATGTGAGTACAGCTTTTGTTTTTGCTAAACAAGATAAGTTTTTTGCATATCCCAACAACTTCAATTATTACGTAAATCATTATCGAAATACATTTCAGCATGGAGGTATTTCACTTGAAGAAATGATTGTGCCATTTGTTTCATTGGTTAGCAAATAAAAGTAATGAGTGAGCATGTTTTTTTTTGTAACTCACCGGATGAGTTAAACAGTGTTGCAAAACAAATTCTTGCCGTGATTGGAGAAAGTAAAATAGTATTGTTTAAAGGTGAGATGGGGGCAGGCAAGACAACACTTATCAAAGCGCTGTGTAAGCAACTTAATGTGGCTGACAATGTCAGCAGTCCCACTTTCTCCATTGTCAACGAATATCATGCTGCCAATGAAGTGATTTATCATTTCGACTTTTACAGAATCAATAACCTGCGAGAAGTTTATGATATGGGTTATGAAGAATATTTTTTCGGTGGGCACCGTTGTTTTATTGAATGGCCTGAAAAGATAGAAGGAATTATAAATTTTGATTATACGCTTGTGCAAGTGGATGCGAAAGACGAAATTCGCACCATAATTGTTACGATATGACAACTGCGTCAAAGAGTGGTGGAATGTTTTCTTCAGAATCGGTTTTGCTTCCACGTGAAAGCATGCTCGAAGTACAGAAGACAAAAAGAGAAGTGCTGATTGGTATTCCAAAAGAAATTTCATTTCAGGAGCATCGTATTGCATTAACACCCGATTCGGTGGCCGTGCTAACAAGTAATGGACATCAGATAATGGTTGAAACCGGTGCCGGTGACTCTGCAAATTTTACTGATACAGATTATAGCGAAGCAGGTGCAAGAATTGTTTATAGCGCAAAAGAAGTTTATACTGCAGATATTATCATAAAAATCGCAGCACCTACCAATGATGAGCTAGACTTAATGCATGATAAACAGACTTTATTTTCTGTATTGCAGGTTAATATGCAGAGTAAAGATTTCTTTCTCAAAATGGCCAAGAAGAAAATTACAGCAATCGGTTATGAGTATATGAAAGACGACTCATCACTCATGCCGGTAATACAAGCCATGAGTGAAATTGTGGGTCGTACTTCCATACTGATTGCATCAGAATTATTGAGTAACACTACAGGAGGAAAGGGAGAGTTGCTTGGAGGCATTGCAGGTGTACCCCCTTCAGAAGTTGTTATACTTGGTGCCGGCACGGTAGGTGAAAATGCTGCACGCACAGCTATGGGACTCGGTGCTGATGTCAAAATTTTTGATGACAATATGTACAAACTCAGGCGTGTAATCAGAAATCTTGGTGAACATGTTTTTACCAGTACATTAACACAGTCCACCATGCTTAAAGCGCTGCGTACTTGTGATGTTGCCATTGGTGCTTTACATGCACGAACGGGACGTACACCAATTGTAGTGACAGAAGAGATGGTAAGCGAAATGAAATTCGGTTCCGTAGTGATAGATGTCAGCATAGATCAGGGTGGATGTTTCGAAACGTCTAAGGCAACCAACCACACGCAGCCTACTTTCAGAGAGTATGGTGTGGTGCATTATTGTGTACCTAATATCGCAAGCCGTGTAGCTAAAACAGCTTCACATGCATTGAGTAATATATTTACTCCCATTCTGTTGAATGTTGGTGAGCATGGAGGACTTGAAAGTTTGTTGTGGAAAGATGCTTCTTTTCGTTCCGGAGTTTATCTGTTCAGAGGTACAGTAACCAATAAATACGTCAGTGATTTGTACCGTTTGCCTTTTCGTGATTTGAACTTGCTCATGGCAAGTTTTACATTTTAATTTCAGGTAACAAAAAACCCGCACATTGGCGGGTTGATTTTTTTTGAACTTACAATTCTTTATGGTATTTCACGATAGTATGTAACTCCATTGATTGTGATTGCAGCAATAGCATCACAGGTGCCGTCACCGTAGTCTATATATCGAATAGCCTGCTCACCGGGAGAAAGTTCCGCTTTGCCTTTTGTAATAAATCGACATTGCAATGAAATTATTAAAGGCTCCGTAATATTGGCACTGAAAGTAGTTCCGTTAAATGATTTTCCGCTGCCGCTGCCGGTAACAGCGTATATATCATCCTTTACACCATTAAGACTATCAGTATTGAAAGTGGTGTTTTCTCCGGCAATCCAAGTGCGGGTACGCTGACTTTGCCAGGTCATTGTTTTGCCATTAGGATTGCTGATATTGATATCTGCATTTATTGAAAATACAGTTTGATTTTGACTGTCTTTTCCGATATTAGTTATTTTTCGCGTGCCTTCAATTTTGTAGTCATTCACAAAGTAATTTTCAAAACTGATAGTGTGTTCATGATTAGCATCACGATAATTTCCTTCAAACTGAACGAATATTTTACCGCGTCTTCTTTTGCCATCCATGCAAGTAACATCAGTTGCTCCAAAGTCTAGCGTCATTTTTTTGATGGTTGCTGTTACATTTTCAATGGTCACTGCTGCGCAACCGATAGCAGTAACTGTTGCAGAAGTGCTGTTTCTGTAAGTCATCAATTGTCCGTAGTCTCCGGCTTGATCTGCCATCTTTGTAACTTCTTCCATTGTGTTTTCTGCTAAGGACATATCTGTTGCCATAGAGTAATCGTAGTCAGCATCACTTTTGTCTTTTTTACAAGATGAAAAACTCATTACGATTGCAAGTGCGACTATTCCGTAAATAACTGATTTGTTCATTTTGGATAATTTTTTAAATGCCTATACGTTAATTCCGGTAAATGGTTTCAGGGATTTATTGTTTAGGTGATTTTAGAATGATTATTCATCAACTATCAGAATTTTTGTGACTGAAAAAGGGTTAGTTATCCTCATTTTTCTGTTCATAAAAAGGTTAATAATCGGATTTAAATTCATTAGCACCCTAAGCACATCAATAATTTTGCATTTTATCTTAAATCAGCAATTAAACATGTTTAGAATGGTCAGGCGAAGTATATATTTGGTGATATTGTTTTTTCCACTGTTGTCGTTGGCACAACAAACCAACATTTACACCGATGTGGAATGGCGTTATAAATCTGCATTGGATTTATTGCGTAAAGAAAAATTCAGTGCAGCACGTGAGGAGTTTACAAAAGCTTTGGAAGAACCAATTTCTGAAGCAGCACGTCAGGATGCAATGTATTATATTGGTCTGTGTGCAGCAGAGTTATATCATCCTGATGCAGAATTTTTGCTGACAGATTTTATTAGTAAATATCCGCAGAGTATTAATGTTTCATTCGCACATTTTCAACTTGGGCGAATTTATTATAAGCAGCGGAAGTATCGAAACGCGATCACTCATTTTGAAGCGGTGGATGTTGCCTATCTGAAAAATGATGAAGTGATTGAATATTATTTTAAGAAGGGTTATAGTTATTTCACACGTAAGGACTATGATAAGGCAGGTAAAAGTTTATCGCAGATCATCAATGTTGAATCCAAATATCAGACAGCGGCACAATATTACAATGCACATGTAGAGTATTCAAGAAATAATAATAAAGCTGCATTGGAACAATTTATGAAACTGAAAAATTCAGAATCATTTGGTCCCTTGGTGCCTTTGTATATCACACAAATTTATTTTGATCAGCAGAAGTATGATGAAGCACTTGACTATGCAATACCGGCCTTAAAAGCAGAAAACACTCAAAACAAAACAGAAATTACCAGAATTGTTGCGGAGTCATTTTATCGTAAGGGAAACTTTGCAAAAGCAATCACTTATTTTGAAGACTACACTAAAAATATACCGCAAACCACAAGACAGGAAAAATATCAGGTCGGTTTTTGCTACTACATGCTTAAAGACTATACAAAGGCAATTGATTATCTCAAGCAGGTGCTAAACCCCAAAGACAAGCTGGCGCAGAACGCCTATTTTCATCTTGCAGACTGCTTCCTGAAAACTGACGATAAACAAGGTGCGTTGACGGCTTTTGAATCTGCATCGAAGATGAGTTATGATCCGCAAATACAGGAAGAGGCCATGTTTAACTATGCAAAACTCGCTGTTGACCTGAACATGCAGTCATCAACTATCAGGGTGATGAATGATTTTATGACTAAGTATCCAAAGTCTGAACATAAGGATGAGATAACAGAATTGCTGGCAACGCTCTATATGCAGACAAGGAACTATAAAGAAGCATTAGCTGCATTGGATAAAATTAAAAACCGAACTGCATCTGGAAATGCAGCCTACCAGAAAGTGGCCTATTACCGTGCCGTTGAATTATTCAACGACCACCATTATGAACAGTCAATCAGGTTACTCAATAAGGCAATAACAACCAACATAGATCCGCTCATTCAGGCACAGGCAATTTATTGGAAATCGGAAGCATTGTACAATCAAAATAAATTTGATGATGCTATAAAAGAGTATCGCATATTTATTTTCACACCTGCAGCATTGAAGCTAGGTTTTTATAATCGCTCAAATTACGATATGGGCTATTGTTATTACAAGAAAGGAAATTATAAAGAAGCAGCAACATGGTTTCGAAAGTACATTGCATCAAGGGGTGAGACTGACAACAGTCGTTATAATGATGCATTGGTACGTATAGGAGATGCCTATTTTATGCAACGCGATTTTGCTAATGCAGAAAATTTTTACTCACAGGCAGTAGGATCAAAGGCTTCTTCTTCAGATTACTCATTGTTTCAGAGAGGAATCATTCTGGGAATTAATGGTAACAACAGAGCAAAAGCTGATGCCATGCAGCAATTGATTACTACTTATCCAAAATCTAATTATGCCGATGATGCTTATTTTGAAAGAGCTAAAGCATTGATGGTTCTCGATCAGGATGCTGAAGCAGAGTTAGCTTATAATAAACTCATTAGTTCGTTTCCTGCCAGTCCATATATCAAAAAATCATTGCTCAATAAAGGTCTCATTTATTTTAATAATAAAAATGATGAAAAAGCAATTGAAACCTTTAAACAGGTTGTTACAAAGTACCCTTCAACACCGGAGTCGGTAGAAGCTTTAAATCAGATTAAAAATATTTATGTAGCTCAGGGAAATCCCAATGCATATTTCGATTATGTAAAGAAAATCCCCAATAATGCAGTCAGCAGTGGCGCACAAGATTCCATAACTTATGAAGCAGCAGAACAACGCTATATGAAAGGTGATTATAAAAATGCTTCAAATGACTTTGCGCAGTATTTGTCGCGTTTTCCTAATGGCACATACCTATTGAATGCAACTTTTTATAAAGCAGAGTGTGAGTATATGGCTAAAGACTATGTTAACGCACTAAAAGGCTATGAAACGGTAAACAGTGCAACAAAGAATTTATTTACGGAACGTTCACTCATCCGATCATCGGCTATTTATTATACACAGAAAAATTATGATCAGGCACTTACTGCCTATCAGCGTTTAGAGTCTAATGCCGATTATGCAGACAACCTGCTGATAGCACAGACAGGTTCAATGAGAAGTTACGATAAATTGAAAAACTGCAGTCAGGCAATTGTGTATGCCGATAAACTTTTGTCGAATGATAAGACAGATCCATCGGTTATCTCAGAAGCACGACTTATTAAGGCGCGTTGTTCTATGGAAGCTAAAGATTACGCTGCTGCAGCTAAAGAGTTTAACCAGATTGCGAAAGGAAGCAACAGTGAGGTTGTGGCAGAAGCTAAATATACACTGGCATTTATTCAATACAAGTGGGGCAACTATAAAGAGTCGCAGAAAAAATGTTTTGAAGTGATAAAACAAGTTCCTTCTTACGATTTCTGGATTGGCAAAGCGTTTATTCTATTAGGTGATAATTACATTGCACTGAAAGATAATTTTCAGGCAAAGCAAACCTATCAGAGCATAATTGATAATTACGAAAAAAATCCATCAGACCCTGAAGACCTGAAGCAAATTGCAACAGAAAAACTCAATGCACTGATAACTACAGAGGGTGTTCCTCAACCACAGCAACCTAAGGAGGAGGAAAACAATGAAAACTAAAACAACAATAGAGTCAGGAATGAATACAGCAATCATGTTAAAGCGAACAATATTCTTTAGTGTTTTGGGCTTAGCGTTTTTACAGTCGAAAGCACAAACACGCGACACCATAAAAAATATTGGTGATGAGAACATTATCGTTGTTAAAGACTATCAACCTACCTTGTCTGATGCTGTTAAAATTAGTGACATGCCGGGTGCCGATACATCATCAGTCAAAGAGGTGAAGTTTAATTATAACATAGAAGGTAAACGTGCTGATTTACCTTTTAATACTTCGCCAATAAAGCCTGTAAAAATTAAAGATGATGAAATAAAAATGTTGCACAAGGGCTATGTGCGTGGAGGATATGGAACACACAACACTCCTTATGCCGAATTATTTTATAATGCACTTCGTTCAAAAGAGTTTGATGCAGGAATACATCTGAAGCACCATTCATCAACAGGAAAAATTAAAAACTACGGTAAGACTGACAATAGCGAGAATGCTCTTGAATTATTCGGTAAAAAATTTACTGATTACGGTACACTCAGGACTCAATTAAACTTCGAAAGAAATGTTATTCGTTTTTATGGTTATGATGGAAAGTCAACAGTGTACAGCAAAGCTGAAACACGTCAGTTGTTTAGCGGTATTGCAGGTGAAATAGGTTTTGATAACTTTTCAAAACAGGAGTCAACTTATAAGTTTGATGCAGGCTTGTCATTTTATGGTTATAGTGGGAAGCGCGACACCAGTAAAACAATAGAAAACAGTGTAATATTAGCCGGAAAACTGCAACGTAAAATTGCCGACAGAGATGCATTGGCAAACATAAAAGTTGATTATTCACGTACTAAACTTCCATTTGATACATTGGTTAAAAACACTATTGTGAGTATTAATCCACGTTACACATTGGAGTTTCCGGAGTTTCGTTTAATTGCCGGAGTCAACACAGAGTGGGAGGCAAACAGTGCGGCTAAATTTCATTTGTATCCACACGTAGAAGCCAGATATAAATTGGCAAGTGATGTTTTGATGATACATGCACAGGTTTCAGGAGGTATGCAAAAAAATACGTATAAGGCAATGACTAAGGAGAATCCATTTACCGGTGACTTTGTTTTACCCGGCAATACAAATAATAAGCTTGATATTTCAGGAGGGTTAAATATCAAGTTAGACAAAGAAATTCTCTTTAGTGCAGGGGCGTCTTTTATGAGATTAAAAGATGCAGTTTACTTTGTAAACGATTCAACCGGTGCATTAAACTATACAACATTTTCCACCATTTACAGCGATGCTGATGTGATTACCTTAAAAGGTGAATTGGTATTTGAGCGCAATGAAAAATTCAATACACACATTGGTGCAACATATACCAATAACAAGCCCGATGGACTTGCCAAGGCATGGTTTGTTCCGGCTGTTGAAATCAATTTGGGTGGCTATATTTTACTGAGAGAAAAGATTATCTTTAAAACAGATATGTTTTATCGTGGCGAACGATTTGCAGCTGCTTATAATGGTGACTCATTCCAGCGCTTAAAGCCCTATTTTGATGCTAATCTTTCTGTTGAATACCGCTACTCAAAAATGGTGTCTG
>WBZM01000300.1_pt1 | contig 74654 bp, 70 predicted proteins | sample 5204271 | NCBI WGS metagenome assembly WBZM01 (sample SAMN12344346, study PRJNA552823) | activated sludge metagenome | biome: Activated sludge suspended growth; feature: Nitrification reactor; material: Wastewater; isolation source: activated sludge from nitrification reactor of wastewater... | reverse complement strand
GCCCGCGTCGCGCAGGTTCAGCGTGTGGGCGTGGCCTTGCGAGCCGTAGCCCACCACCGCGATGCGGCGCTGTTGAACGACGCGAAGGTCGGCGTCCTTGTCGAAGTAGATGCGGGCCATGGTACGGCGTCTCCGAAGCGATGATGGTGAAGGGGGGCGTTCCGAATCCGTCGCGGGTCGCCGGTGCGGTCCGCGCAAGTCGTCGCAGGATGCTGGGTGGACCCGCCGGCGCGCGTCAAGACGCGCCCCACGGCACGGCGCGGCGTGCGCCTTTTTTCGAAAGTCGACGAACCCGATGACCGACGACGCGACGAATCGCTCCCAAGACCTGCCCCTGCGGGGCCTGAAAGTGCTCGACGTGGCCTCGTTCATCGCCGCGCCGGTCGCCGCCACCGTGCTCGGTGACTACGGCGCCGACGTGATCAAGGTGGAGCCGCCCGGGTCGGGCGACCCGAACCGCTCGGTGCACCTGCTGGCCAACTACCCGAAGGCCGGCGCGAACTACCCCTGGGAGATGGACAGCCGAGGCAAGCGCTCGATCGCGCTGGACCTCGCCCGGCCGCAGGGCCAGCAGGTGCTGCACCGCCTGGTGGCGCAGGCCGACGTGTTCGTCACCAACTACCCGCTCGCGGTGCGCGAGCGCCTGAAGACCGGCTACGAGCACCTGTCGCCGCTGAACCCGCGGCTGATCTACGCCTCGTTCACCGGCTACGGCGAACAGGGCCCGGATGCGCATCTTCCGGGCTTCGACGCCACCGCCTACTTCGCGCGCTCGGGTCTGCTCGACAGCAACCGGTACGAGGGCCAGCCGCCGGGCGTGGCGATGCCCGCGCAAGGCGACCGCGGCTCGGGGATCGGCCTGCTGGCCGGTATCCTGCTGGCCCTGTTCGCGCGCCAGACCACCGGCCGCGGCACGCTGGTCACCAGTTCGCTGCTGGGCAACGGCTTGTGGGCCAACGGCGTGGGCGCGCAGGCGGCGTTGCTCGGCGGGTTCCTGCCGCTGCGCCCGCCACGCGATCGGCCGCGCAATGCGCTGGGCAATGCGTACCAGACGGCCGACGGACGCTGGATGCAGATCGCGATGGTGCGCGAGGAGCGCGACTGGGGACCTTTCTGCCGGATGCTGGAGCGCCCGGCGCTCGAACACGATCCGCGTTTCGACACCGTGGACAAGCGCCGCGCGCAGTCGGCCGAACTCTTCCAGATCCTCGATCCGATCTTCGCGTCGCGTGACTGGACGCACTGGCGCGATGCCTTCCAGGCTGCGGGCATCCCGCTGGGACTGATCGGCCGCCTGCAGGACCTGCCGGCCGACGAGCAGGCCCGGGCCAGCGGCGCGGTGGTGCCCACCGCGAACCCGGCGATGCCCGAAACGATCGCCGCGCCCTTCGGCCTGGCCTGCTCCCCGGTGCCGCCCGCGCAGCCCGCCCCGGGCCTGGGCGAGCACAGCGACGAGGTGCTGCGCGAGGCGGGGTTCGATGCGGCGCAGATCGCGGCGCTGCGCGCCGCGGGGGCGGTGCACTGATCGCGCCGACGGTGCGACGCCGTGTCGTGAATCAGCGCCGGGGCCAGTGCTCCGGCGCGAAGCGCGCGAACAGCAGGCCGGTGACTCCGATCAGCGCGCCGGCGAACAACAGCCCCGCCTCGGCGCCCTGCCAGTCGACGACCAGTCCCAGCAGGATCGGCCCGATCACGTAGCCCACGTCCGAGAGCATCCGGTAGCCGGAGATCGCGGCGGCGTTCATCCCGGGGGGCGCGTTGTCGGCCGCGTAGGCCGCGGGTGCCGCGCCGTTGACCGCCGCGGCCACGCCCCAGAGCACGCAGGCCGCGCCGAACCACGCGAACGACGGCGCCACGCAATACAGCCCGAAGGCCAGAGCGGTCAGCAGGGCCGAGGGCACGATGATCGGCTTGCGACCGTGGCGATCGGCGAGCACGCCCGCGGGGTAGCTCGCGGCCAGGCCGAGCAGGCTGCCGGCGGCGAGCAGGCCGCCCACCTGGCCCGGGCTCAGCCCCAGCTTGCCCGCGGCCAGCAGCGGGACCACGTTGAACAGACCCCCGGTGCGCACGATCGCGTTGACCAGGCCCACCAGGCACACCATCCGGTAACCGGTGTTGCCCAGCAGCAGCCGCATCTGCGCGAGGAAAGGCACCTCGCTGGGTGATGCGGCCGGACCTCCGGCCGGGGCGAAGTGGCGCGTCTCGGGCACCACGAACCACGCGAGCACCGCCGCGCTCCCGCAGGCCGCCGCGTAGACGGCGAAGGGCGCGGCCAGTCCGAAGTGCTGCGCGAGCAAGCCGCCGGGGAAGGGGCCGATGCCCACCGAGAACAGGAAGGTGCCCTGGTAGATCGACATCATGCGCCCGCGCTCGGCCGGGGTGCTGATGTCGGCCAGCACGATCATGCCGGCGGCCTGCACCCACCCGGCGCCCAGCCCGGCCACGAAGCGGGCGACGACGAACTCGGGGAAGGTGCCGGCGAACGCGCACCACAGGTTGCCCAGCGTGCACACCAGCCCGCCGAAGGCCATCGAGGGGCGTCGCCCGACCGCGTCGGCCAGCCGCCCCGCGGGCAGGGCCGAGAGCATGCGCGACAGGCCGTAGATCGCGATCGTGGTGCCGATCGCGGAGGCGGGCACGCCGAAGGCCTGCGCGTACAGCGGCAGCACCGGGATCAGCGCGCCGAACCCGAGCTGGTTCACACCGATGAACACGCACATCCAGATCAGGATGCGTCGCTGCTGCGCGCTCGGACGAAAGCTCATGGCGCGAGCATACCGAGGCGCGATGGCACGGTCGGCGCGGCGACCGTGTCCGGGGCGATTCCCGGAACCCTCGACCGGAGCGCCGGTCCGGGTTCCCACGGCGGGTCAGGTTCCGAGCACGGCCCTCGCGGCGGCGATGTACATCGGGATGCCCAGCAGCAGGTTCATCGGGAAGGTGACGCCCAGGGCCAGGCCGAAGTACAGCGAGGGGTTGGCCTCGGGGATCGCGTGGCGCAGCACGGCCGGCACCACGATGTAAGAGGCGCTCGCCGAGAGCACCATCAGCAGGGCGGCGTCGCCCTCGGGCAGGCCGAGCAGCGCGGCCAGCGCGAGCGCCACCGCCGCGTGCGCCAGGGGGCCGAGCGTCGCGTAGGCGAGCAGGCTCGGCGAGGCGCCTTTCGCCTGGGGCAGGTGCCGGGCCACGGTCAGGCCCATGTCCAGCAGGAAGAACGCGAGCAGCCCCTTGAAGAGCCCCTCGCTGAAGGGCGCCATCGCCGCCTTGCCGGCCTCGCCGCTGATCGCCCCGATCACCAGCGCGCCCAGCAGCAGCAGGTGCGAGCCGTTGGTGAGCGATTCGTGCAGCACCCGGCCGATCGACGCGGCATTGAACGGACCCGGGCCCGGGCGTGCCGCGAGCGTGGCGGTGCCGGACCCGGACACCGTCACCGGCGCGGCGGTCTGGCGCAAGGCCGCGGCCAGCACCACCGCGACCACGATCGCGGGCGACTCCATCAGCACCATCGCCACCACCATGTGCCCCGCGACCCCGATCTGCAGGGTTTCCAGGTGCTGGACGGCGGTGACGAAGGTGACCGCGCTCACCGAGCCGTACGAGGCGGCGATCGCGGCCGCGTCCAGGCGACCGACGCGGTGCTTGAGGATCTGGTAGCCCACGACCGGCACCAGCAGGGCCATGAACATCGCCGCCGCCAGGCTGCCCGCCATCGTGGCGTTCCAGTCCGAGGCGGCCAGCGCGAAGCCGCCCTTCAGGCCCAGTGCCATCAACAGGTACAGCGACAGGAACTTCGAGACGGGCGCCGGGATCTCGAGGTTCGAGCGGATCAGGCCGGCGAACAGTCCGAAGACGAAGAAGAGCAGGGTGGGGTCGAGCAGGGTGTGCATGGGTGATCTCCGGGTGGCGATGCTAGGGTTTCCCGGTGATCGAGTAAAATCGATTCGTCAACCTCTATCTATAGAGGAAAGTCGATGAACATCACGTTCCGGCAGCTGCGGCTCTTTCTCGCGCTGGCCGACACCGGCAGTGTCAGCGCGGCGGCCCGGGCCTGCCACGTCACGCAGCCCACCGCGTCGATGCAGCTTCGCGAGGTCACCGACGCGGTCGGGGTGCCGCTCTACGAGGTGCTCTCGCGGCGGGTCCATCTCACCGAGGCCGGGCACGATCTCGCCCGCACCGCCCGGGCGATGTCCGACGAATGGGCGGCCTTCGAGCAGCGAGCCGACGCGATCAAGGGCTTGCGGCGCGGCAAGCTGCGGGTGGCGGTGGTCAGCACCGCGAAGTACTTCGTCCCCCGGCTGCTCGGGCGCTTCTGCGCCCGCTTCCCGGAGATCGACATCGCGCTGGAGGTGCTCAATCGCGATGGTGTCGTGCAGCGCCTGCGCGAGAACCGCGACGACCTCTACGTGATGTCGATGCCCCCGCGAGACGTCCCGCTCGATGACCAGGTCTTCCTGCCGAACCCGCTCGTGGTGATCGGCCCCGTCACGCACCGGCTGGCGGGACGGCGCCGCCTGGAGACGGCCGCGCTCGAGGGAGAGCGCTTCATCCTGCGCGAGCCCGGATCCGGCACCCGGATGGCGACCGACGCCCACTTCAAGCGCCTGAAGTTCAAGCCGGACCTCCGGCTGGAGCTCGGCAGCAACGAGGCGATCCGCGAGGCCGTCGCCGGCGGACTGGGCCTGTCCATCCTCTCGCGGCACGCACTGCCCGCCCAATTGCCGGCGCAAGGGGTGGCGGTGCTCGACGTCCAGGGGTTCCCGATCGAATCGGCCTGGCACGTGGTGTCGCGCCAGGGCAAGCCGCTGTCGCCGATCGCGCGGGAGTTCCACCGCCACCTGCTGGCCAGCGCGGGGCGCTGGCGCTCGCCCGCGCCCCGGGTCGATCAGCGCGCGGCGCGCGTCACGAGCGGATCGAAGTCGAACAAGGCCTCCCCATGACGCCCGGCAGCCGGGCGTCACCCTGGGGTCTCCTGGATGCCGGATCGGCGGTCGTGGCGATTTCAACACGCGAGGCTCGTGCCGTCGGTGCGATCATCGCCGCCTCCCTTTCCTTCCCGAGGAGCCGACGATGTGGAATCTCGATGGCAGCGCGCCGCGGCGGATCGACGCGACCGTGCTCACCCGGATGCCCGAGGCGATGCGTCGCCCGGTCCACACCGCGTGGGCCGAGGCGAATCGTCCCGGTCATCTCGTCGACAGATTCCTGGAAGGGCCCTGCTTCGATCGACAGGGCAATCTCTACCTCACGGACATCCCGCACGGGCGGCTGCTGCGGGTCACCCCAGACCTTCAATGGCATTGCGTGCACGAGGGCGACGGCTGGCCCAACGGGTTGGCGCTGCACGCCGATGGCAGCCTGTGGATCACCGACTACCGGCACGGCATCCGGCGTTTCGATCCGGCCACCGGCCATCTCGACACCGTGCTCGGCCACCGCAACAGCGAATCGTTCAAGGGCGTCAACGACCTCGTCTTCGACGCGCAGGGCCGGCTCTACTTCACCGACCAGGGCCAGACCGGGCTGCACGACCCCACCGGACGGGTCTACCGCTGGCAGCCCGATGGCCGGCTCGATCTGCTGCTGGCCAATGCGCCCAGCCCGAACGGGCTGGCGGTGAGCGCCGACATGAAGGTGCTCTACGTGGCGCTGACCCGCGCCAATCAGGTCTGGCGTGCGCCGCTGCTGGCCGACGGCTCGATCAGCAAGATGGTCGCGTTGCAGACTTTTTTCGGCCCGTCAGGGCCCGACGGGATGGCGATCGATCGCCACGGCCGCCTGTTGGTCGCGCACGCCAGCCTGGGCGGGGTGTTCGTGCTCAACGCGCTGGGCGAGGTCACCCATTGGCTGCGCAGTCCGATTCCGGGATCGTCGGTGACCAATGTGGCGTGTTGGCCGGGGCGCGATGCGGTGGTGATGACGGAGTCGGCGTCGGGCAGCCTGCTGGTGGCGGATCTGCCGGGTCCTTGAGCGATCTCACGTGGGTCGTCGACGGAATTGTCGGATTTCCGACAGACCACGAGCGGGATTCCGGACCCACAATCCGGGTTTCGCCCGCATCCCGTGGGTGTTCGATCGGAGACAGCCCGATGCCCTTTCGTCAGACACCGGCCCGCCGTCACTTCGTGAAGGCGGCTGGCGCCGCCCTTGCCGCCGCGGCATGGCCGGCTCGCGCCCAGACCGATTTTCCAAAGGGCCCGCTCAAGGTCATCGTGGGCCTGCCGCCGGGCGGCGCCGCCGACATCGTGGCGCGCACGATCGGCGCCGAGATGGAGAAGAACCTCAAGCAGTCGGTCGTCACCGAGAACCGGCCGGGCGGCCAGTTCGTGATCTCGATGCAGGCCCTGCTCAGCGCCCCGGCTGACGGGCAGACGCTGCTCTACGTCTACAACGCCTATCCCGCGGTGCACGCCTCGCTGAGGCTGTTCGACCTGGAGAAGCAGGTCACCCCGGTGACCGCGGTGGCGATCTCGCCCATCATGATCTACGTGCGGGGCAACTCGCCGCACAAGTCCCTGGGTGATCTGCTCGCGTGGGCCCGGGCCAATCCGGGGAAACTGAACTTCGCCTCGATCGGCGTGGGCACGCTGGAGCACCTGGCGATGATCCGGCTGGAGAACGCCGCGGGCTTCAAGGGCAACCCGGTGATCTACAAGGGCGGGCCCGACGCGATCCAGGGCCTGATCGGCGGGGACATCGAGTGCATGATCGGCCCCGGTCTGTTCGCGAAGATGTACGCCGCCAAGCAGGAGGTGCGGGCCCTGGCCACACTGGGTGAGACGCGCTGGCCCGACCTCTCGGAGGTGCCCACGCTCGCCGAACTCGGCGTCAAGACGCCGCCGCTGGCCTACTGGGGCGGCTACGTGGTGAAGGCGGGCACGCCGCCGGAACTCGTCGATCGCCTGTTCCGCGAGATCAGCACCGCGGCGGTGGCGCCGGTCGTGGTGCAACGCCACGCCGCCACCGGCGGGGCGGCCTGGGTCAGCAAGTCGCCCGAGGAGTTCCGTCGGCTGATCAGTTCCGATATTGCGTGGATGACCGAGGCGGCGAAGGGTTTGAATCTCGCCCGATAGCCGTCGGCGCGCGCGCGGCCAGCGGGCGGGCGTCGGCCGCGACGAGGATCTGGCAACATGGGCCGTCGCCCCTCGCGGGCTTCGGCACACCGGAACCGACCGACATGAACACTCCCGCCCAACCCGTGATCCTCTACGGCATCCCGTTCTCGCAACCGGTGCGTGCCGTCATCTGGCTGATGCTGTACAAGCGGCTGCCCTTCAAGCTCGTGCCGATCGCGCCGGGCTCGAAGAACGAGGGCGGCAGCCGCAGCCCGGACTACCTTGCCAAGAACCCCGGCGGCACGATCCCCACGCTCGAGGAGCCCGACACCGGTTTCGTGCTGGGCGAGTCCAACGCGATCATGGCCTACCTCGCCAATCGCCATGGCTGGGACGACGTCTATCCGACCGACCCGCGTCAGCGCGCGGTCGTCGACTGGTACCTGCACTACCACCACCGCAACGTGCGCGACGCCTCGATCGCGTTGATCGCCCCGAAGATCCGCAAGGACCTGAACATTCCGGAGGCGATCCTCGCGGGTTCCCAGGCGGCCTTCACACGGGCCCTGCGCACACTGGAGACGGGCTGGCTCGCGAGCCGGCGCTACCTCACCGGCGACCGGCCCACGCTCGCCGACTTTGCCGCCTATGGCGAGATCGGCCAGCTGCAGCCCGGCTTCACGAACGTGTTCGATTTCTCCCCATACCCGCAGGTGTCGCGCTGGCTGGACGAGATGAAGCGCGTCGAGGGCCACGACGAATCGCACGAGGTGTTGCGCGCGCTGGGCGACATCAGCGCGGAGGCGCCGTCGATGGACGCGATCCGCGGCGCGAACGCGCGGGCGATGGCTTCGCTCGCGCAGCGAGTGGCGGCCACGACCCGCTAGCCGCGAGGGGCCGCGCCGACGTGGGCGCGTGATGTCCGCCCTGGGGGAGGGGATGCGATGACCGGGAAGAGTCGTTTCAGCGGCACGATCGACGCCGACTGGCTCGCGCGACACCGCGAGCCGATCCTCGAACCGGCCTTGCCGATCGTCGACCCGCACCACCACCTGTGGAGGTACCCCGACAACGTGTATCTGCTGCCGGAGCTGCTGGCGGACCTGGGCAGCGGCCACGACGTGCGGGCCACCGTGTTCGAGGAGTGCCGCTCGATGTACCGCGCCGACGGCCCCGAGGCCTGGCGCTCGCTCGGCGAAACGGAATTCGTCAACGGCGTCGCGGCGATGAGCGCGAGCGGCCTGTTCGGGCCGACGCGGGTCTGCGCGGGCATCGTGGGCCATGTGGACTTGCGCCTGGGCGAGGCGGCCGGCCCGGTGTTGCAGGCCCATGTGGCCGCGGCGGGCGGGCGCTTTCGTGGCGTGCGCTTCTCCACCGTCTGGCACGCGGACCCGGGCCTGCACCGGGCCTCGGCCGAGCCGAACCTGCTGGCCGACCCGCGCGTGCGCGAGGGCATCGCCTGCCTGGACGGGATGGGGCTGGCGCTGGACGCGTGGGTCTACCACACACAGCTCGACGAGGTCGGCGCGGTCGCGCAGGCCTTCCCGGGCCTGACGATCGTGCTCAATCACATCGGCGTGCCGATCCTCGGCGGCCCGTACGCGGGCCGGCGTGACGAGGTGATCGCCGACTGGACGGCGGCGATGAAGCGCCTGGCCGGCCATCCGAACGTGGTGGTGAAGGTGGGCGCGATCCCGATCCGGCTGCCGGGTGATCCGCCAGCCGATCGTTCGCGGCCGCCGGATTCGGAGACGGTGGCCCGGGCCTGGCGTCCGTTCGTCGAACCCTGCGTCGAGTTCTTCGGCGCGCGGCGTTGCCTCTTCGAAAGCAACTTCCCGGTGCAAAAGCGCTGGTGCAGCTATCAGGTCACCTGGAACGCGTTCAAGCGGATCGCCTCGGGCGCTTCGGCCGACGAGAAGCGGGCGCTGTTCGCGGGCACGGCGGCGCGGGTGTACCGGCTCGAGGACGTGGACCTGGACCCGCGGTAGGTGCGGCCTGCCGAGGCGGACGAATCGAATTCAATCAGATGGCGAGAAGGCGGACGACATGACGGATCGACTCAAAGGCAAGGTGGCGGTGGTGACGGGCGCGGCGCCGCGCGGCGAAGGCGTGGGCAACGGCATGGCCACCGCCCTCCTGTTCGCGCGCGAGGGTGCCAAGGTGGTGCTGGTGAACCGCAGCGCCGAGCGGGCCGAGAAACTGGCGCGCCAGATCAAGGACGAAGGCGGCGAGGCCTCGGTGTTCGCGGGTGACGTGGCCCGGCCGGAGGTCTGCGAGGCGATGGCGGCGTTCGCGGTCAGCCAGTACGGACGCCTGGACATCCTGCACAACAACGTCGGCATCGGCGCCCCGGGCAGCGCTGAGACGGTGACGCTGGAGAACTGGAACAAGGTGATCGAGGCCAACCTCACCACGACGATGCTGTGCACGAAGGCCTGCCTGCCCCGGATGAAGGAAGGCGGCGGCGGCTCGGTGATCATGGTCTCGTCGATCGCCGGCGCGCTGGGACTGATGGGCAGCACCGGCGCGGTGGCCTACTCGACCGCGAAGGCTGGCCTGCACGGCTTCACCCATTCGGTGGCGGCCGACTACGCGACGCAGAACATCCGCGCCAACTGCATCATCGTCGGCTCGGTGCACACGCCGATGGTCGGCCACATGGGCGAGGAGGCGCGCGAGCGCCGCCGTAAGATGGTGCCGATGCAGACCGAGGGCACGGCCTGGGACGTCGCGCACGGCGCGGTCTATCTCGCCTCCGACGAATCGCGCTGGGTCACGGGGGCGCTGCTGCCGATCGACGGCGGCCTGATCGCACTGCGCGCCTGGCCGCGCTGAGCGGGGCGGTCGTCGTCGATCACCGAGCCATGCCGGTGCGATCGGATCGCACCGCCGTTCATTCACCTCCCACACAGGCGTGAACATGAAGACCTACCAACACTACATCGATGGCCAGTACGTCGATCCGATCGGCCAGCGCTGGTTCGACTCGGTCGACCCGTACACCGGCAAGCCCTGGGCCCGCATTCCGCAAGGCTGTGCGAAGGACGTCGACCGCGCGGTGACGGCGGCCAACCGCGCGATGCGCGAAGGCCCGTGGGCGACGATGACCGCCACCGAGCGCGGCAAGCTGATGCTGCGCCTGGCCGACCTGGTGGCGAAGAACGCGCAGCGGCTCGCCGAGCTCGAGGTCCGCGACAACGGCAAGCTGATCGCCGAGATGCTCGGCCAGATGAACTACCACCCCGAGTGGTGGCGGTATTTCGGTGGCCTGGCCGACAAGCTCGAGGGCCGCGTGATGCCGATCGACAAGCCCGACATCTTCGCGTTCAGCCGTCAGGAGCCGGTGGGTGTGGTAGGCGCGATGACCGCCTGGAATTCGCCGTTGCTGTTCATCGCGTGGAAGTGCGCGCCGGCGATCGCCGCTGGCTGCGCGGTGGTGGTCAAGCCCTCGGAGTTCACCTCGGCCTCCACGCTGGAGTACGCGGCGCTGACCAAGGAGGCGGGCTTTCCCGATGGCGTCTTCAACGTGGTGGCCGGCTACGGGCCCGAGGCCGGCGCGGCGCTGGTCGATCACCCCGACGTCGCCAAGATCACCTTCACCGGCTCGGACACCACCGGCAAGCTGATCTACGCGCAGGCCGCGCGCAGCATGAAGCGCGTGTCGCTGGAGCTCGGCGGCAAGTCGCCGAACATCGTGTTCGACGATTGTGATCTCGACCAGGCGGCGTCCGGGGTCATCTCGGGCATCTTCGCGGCCACCGGGCAGACCTGCATCGCCGGTTCGCGCCTGCTGGTGCAGAACTCGATCCGCGAGGAGTTCACCCGTCGCGTGAAGGAGCTGGGCGCGTCGGCGCGCAAGGGCAACCCGATGAGTCCCGACACCAACATCGGCCCGGTGACCACGCCGGCGCAGTACAAGAAGATCCTCGACTACATCGACATCGCCAAGGCCGAGGGGGCGCGTTGCATCCTGGGGGGCGGCCCGGCGGCGCCTTCGCCCGAGCTCACCGGCGGCCAGTTCGTCGAGCCCACCATCTTCGTCGACGTGAAGCCCCAGATGCGCATCGCCCGCGAGGAGGTCTTCGGCCCGGTGCTCTCGATCATGGGGTTCGACGACGAGGCGCAGGCGGTGCAGATGGCCAACGACACCATCTACGGCCTGGCTGCCGGGGTGTGGACGCAGGACATCGGCCGCGCGATGCGGATGTCCAAGGCGCTGAAGGCCGGCACCGTCTGGGTCAACACCTACCGGGCGGTGAGCTTCATGATGCCCTTCGGCGGCATGAAGCACTCGGGCATCGGCCGCGAGAGCGGCATCGCGGCGATCGAGGGCTTCCTGGAGACCAAGAGCACCTGGATCTCCTACGCGAAAGGCGGCCCGGCCAATCCCTTCGTGCTGCGCTGATCAGCTAGGAGACCCCCATGAAAGGCATCGTCTTCACCGGCAACCGCCAACTCGAGCTGCGCGAGTTCGACGACCCCACGCCCGGCCCGGGCGAAGTGGTGCTGGAGATCAAGGCCTCGGGCATGTGCGGCAGCGACCTGAAGTTCTATCGGGGCGACATCGCGGCGACGATGAAGTCGCTGGGCCTGGGCGCGGGCATCAGCGTGATCGCGGGCCACGAGCCCTGCGGCGTGGTGGTGGCGGTCGGTGCGGGCGTCAATCCCAAGCAGGCCTGGGTCGGGCAGCGCGCGATGGTGCACCACTACCGGGGCTGCGGGGCCTGCCCGCACTGCTCCACCGGCTGGCAGCAGCTGTGCGTGGAGGGCGTGGCCGAGGTGTACGGCGCCACCGGCCACGGCGGCCACGCGCGCTACATGAAGGCGCCGGCCAGCACGATGGTCACGCTGCCCGACGAGTTGTCCTTCGTCACCGGTGCGGCGATCTCCTGCGGCACCGGCACCGCGTGGGGGGCGCTGAAGCGCCTCGAACTCGCGGGCGACCAGACGATCGCGATCTTCGGCCAGGGCCCGGTGGGCCTGTCGGCCACGCAACTGGCCGCGGCATTGGGCGCACGGGTCATCGCGCTCGACGTCAGCCCGGAGCGTCTGGCCCGCGCGAAGGCGTTCGGTGCCGCCGAACTGATCAACCCCAACGAGACCGACCCCGTGGCCGCGATCCGGCAGCTCACGCACGGGCTGGGCGCGCACGTCTCGCTCGACGCGTCCTCGTCGCCGGACGCGCGCCGCCAGTGCGTGCAGTGCGTGCGCACCTGGGGCAAGGCCTGCCTGGTTGGCGAGGGCGGGACGATGTCGCTCGAGGTGAGTCCGGACATGCTGCGCCGGCAGGTCACGCTGATCGGCTCGTGGACCTTCTCCACGGTGGGCCAGGCCGAGTGCGCGCGCTTCATCGCCGATCGCGGCATCGACGTGGACGCGTTGTTCACCGACCGCTGGCGCCTGGAGCAGGGTGTCGAGGCCTACCGGCACTTCGACCGGCAGACGGCGGGCAAGGGGGTGTTCGTGTTCTGAGTGAGCGCGCCCGTGAACAGGGACGGATCCGGTCGTCGATCTTCCCGTCCGGGTTCCCTCACTCCGCCCGGATTCCCATCTGGGGGATCACCGCGCTCCAGACCTGGTTCTCCGCCTGCACGATGGCCTGCAACTGCGTGGTCGTGCCGTCGCCCAGTGCGTGGTCGATGCGGGCGAACTTCTCGCGCACGTCGGGTTCGGCCAGCGCGGCTCGCAACGCGGCATTGAGTGCGGCAACCACAGGCCCGGGGGTGCCGGGTGGGGCCAGGAGCGCGTACCACGCCTGTGCCTCGAACCCGGGAATGATGGAGGAGATCAACGCAACGCCGGGGCGCCGCGGCATGGGTGTCTGCGACGCGACGCCAAGGACCTTGAACGCGCCCGTGTCGACGTGGCCGAGGTTCTCTGACGTCGGGGTCGTGAACATGGCCTTGGTTTCCCCCGTGCGAAGGGCCAGGGTCATCTGAGGCCCGCCCTTGTAGGGAACGTGGACGAAACGGATGCCGGCCTCGCGCGCGAAACGCTCGGCGGTGACATGCCCCAGCGACAACACGCCTGCATTGCCGCACTCGACGCCCTGTGGCTGCGACCTGGCGTAGTCGATGAACTCGCGCAGGTTGTTGGCGGGCACGCTTGCGTTCACGTAGAGCAGCATGGGCGTCTGAGAAATCAGCCCGATCGGCGCGAACGCAGTCAGGTCGTAGGTCGGCTTCGACGTGGCGTAGCGCGAGATCACCTGCCCGGGGTTCGCGAACAGCTGCGTGTAGCCGTCGGCCGGCGAGGTCGCGACGAACTGCGAGCCGATCGCTCCCGCCGCCCCGGGCTTGTAGTCGACGACGAGAGGCTGGCCGAGCCGTCGCGCCATGACCTCGCCGACGGTGCGGACGATGAAGTCCGACAAGCCTCCCGGCGCATAGGGGATGATGATCTTGAACGGGCGACTGGGAAACGCGCCCTGCGCGCGCACCCAGGTGGGCGTGAACGCGGAAAGCAGCAGCGCTGATACCTGGCGTCTCTGGGACTTGTGCATACGGGGTACCGGCTCGTCTTGTGGAGGGTCGGGGCGTTCACGCAGCGAGCTCGAGCTCGCCTCGGTCCAGCACGGTGACGTTTCGCTGCGCCGCCCGCACGCGCCACCTGAGGTGCGCAGAGTTCCCGAAGAACTCGAAGCGCAGGCGCTCTCCGGGATAGACGGGGCTCGCGAAGCGGATCGACATCGAGCGCAGCCGCTCTGGTCTGTCGTCGCAGAGCAAGCGCAGCGCGGCGCGGCATGCCATGCCCAGCGAGCACATGCCATGCGCGATCGGCTGCCGGAAGCCTGCCTGTCGCGCGACGGCCGGGTGCGAGTGCACAGGATTCAGGTCGCCACTGAGGCGATAGATGAGCGCGGCGTTTCTGGCCACTTCCACCTCCATCGCGTGGTCGGGCGTCTCTGCGGTCACCGGCGCAGGGGACTCGGGAGCGATGCCGAAGCTGCCGCAGCCGCCGTCTCCGCGCAGAAACACCGCCTGCTGGATGGTCGCGAACGGCACGCCATCGGTGTCCGTCAGCTGCTTTTCCGTGAAGACAGCGGCCCCCTTGTCCTTGCCCTTGTCGTCCACGGCGACGACGCGGGACGTGGACTTGACGGCGCCCTCGGGCGGCAATTGCCGATGGATCGTGAAGCCGACCTGACCGTTCAACAGGCGAACCCAGTCGACATCCAGTTCCGGGTCCCGCATCCAGAAGCCTGGGTACGCGAGCACTGCGGCCATGGAGGGCACGGTCTTCTGGTCGGTCTCCAGGACGTAGGCGAGATCGGCTTCGTCCAAGGGGTCCGCCCCATAACCAAGACCGAGCGCGTAAAGGCTCGAGTCGCGCCAGGTATAGCTCTGCACGGCATCCGGGATCCGGAAGGCCTGGAGTTTCTCGATGTTCATGGCGTCCTGAGCCTCAGTCGATGCGGATGTTCGCTTTTCGGATGATTTCTGCGTTGAGGGCGAGCTCGGCGTCGATCTGATTCGAGATCGCTTGTGGCGACTTGATCGAAATGCGTCCCTGCGTCTGGAGGCGTTGGCGGATCGCGGGGTCCTTCGTGATCTCGAGCGTCGCGGCGTGGATCGACTCGATGATCCTGGGAGGCGTTCCGGCCGGCGCGATCAACCCGACCCAGGCGCTGAACTGCACGGACGGAAAGCCGAGCTCGGCGACGGTCGGGACGTCGGGGAGGTCTTCCCAACGGGCGCTTTCCGTGACCGCCAGCGCGCGCAGCCTCCCCGCCTTGATCTGCGGAACCGCGGTCAGGGTGTCGAAGTTGAAGTCGACCTCGTTGGACAGCAGCGCCAACTGCATCGGCGTGCCACCGCGGTACGGGACGTGAGTCGCCTTGAAACCGGCCTCGCGCACCAGTTGCTCGGCGGCGATGTGGAGGAAGTTCCCGTTGCCGCCGGAGCCGAAGCTCAGCGGGGGATTCTGCTGCGACCGGCCCAGCGCCACGAAATCGGCGAGCGTCTTCACGTTCGCCATCTTGGGGTTGGCCGGATTGACCGTCAGCACGAGCGGGTAGGTGACGATCGTGGTGATCGGGGCGAAATCCTTCACGCTGTAGCCCAGGTTCTTGTACAGCAGCGGGTTGACGGTCAGTGAACTGGTGTTCGAGACCAGCAGCGTGTAACCGTCCGGCTTGGCGCGTGCCACGGTCTCGGTCGCGAGCGCGCCGTTCGCACCGGTCTTGTTCTCCACCACCACCGGCTGGCCGAGATGTTTCGATAGCCCGTCGGCGATGGCACGCGCGACCGAGTCCAGCGTGCTGCCGGGCGTGAAACCGACCAGCACCTTGATCGGCCGTTCGGGATAGACCTGCGCCGAGGCGCGACCCGTCACGCCCGCGGCCGCGCAGATCGCCAGGGCGACGAACAGCGCCCGCCTATCGAGTGCCGTCATGAGACTGTCTCCTCGGCGTGGCGCCGTCTCGGGCAGGGTCGGCAAACAGGGAGCGGCCGATGATCTGCTTCATGATCTCGATGGACCCGCCGCCGATTCGGGTAAGCCGCGAGTCGACGAACGCTCTGGCGATGGGGTACTCGCGCATGTAGCCGTAGCCGCCGAAGAGTTGCAGGCACTGATCGACGACCTTGCCCTGCAATTCGGTCGAGAGCAGCTTGATCTTGGCTGCGTCGATCGGGCTGAGTTCACCCTCCAGGAAGCGTGCGATGCACCAGTCGGTGAACACGCGCAGGGACGTCGTCTCGGCGGACAGCTGCGCGAGCACGAACTGGGTGTTCTGAAACTCGGAGAGGGTGGTGCCGAACGCCTTGCGATCCCGTGTGTAGGCAACCGTCCAATCAAGGGCGGCTTCGCAGACGGTGGTGCTGCGCACGGCCTGCGCAAGCCGTTCCTGGGCCAGCTTCGTCATGAGCATCCGGAAGCCATGGCCCTCCTGCCCAAGCAGATTGCTCACCGGAACCCGGACGTTGTCGAAGAAGAGCTCTGCCGTGTCCTGCGCATGGGTTCCGATCTTGTCCAGTGCGCGGCCCTTCACGAAACCCGCCCGGTCGGCTTCCACGAGGACCAGACTGATGCCGTTCTTGCGCCCCTCGCGGTCGGTCTTCGCGGCCAGGATCAACAGGTCGCACACCATCCCGTTGGTGATGAAGATCTTCTGCCCGTTGATGACGTACTCGTTGCCCGATCGATCAGCGCGGGTGGTGATGTTCTGCAGATCGCTGCCCCCGCTGGGTTCCGACATGCCGATGGCGCCGACCACCTCGCCCCTGGCCATCCTCGGAAGCCATTGCTGCTTTTGCGCTTCGGTGCCCCACGTCCGGATGTAGCTGGCCACGATGTCCGTCTGCACGAGGAACCCGGATCCGGGGCCACTCAGTCCCAGGCGCCAGAGCTCCTCGAGAACGATCACGCTGTGCAACCAGTCGCCGCCTGGGCCGCCGTATTCCTCGGGAACATCGCAGCACAGCAGGCCCATGCTGCCGGCCTTGAGCCACACCTCCCTGGGCATGCGTCCCTGTCGCTCCCATTCGGCATGGTGCGGGACGATCTCGGTCTCGGCGAACCGGCGCACCGCTTCCCGGAAAGCGAGATGTTCGTCGGTGAAGAATGAACGCTTCATCGTGTCGTTCGATCAAGGTTGAAGATCAAGCCGCGGCGTGCGGGCCTGCCCCCGGATGCATGCGATGTGCCGAGCCTGCGATGGCCGGGTCGGGCGCAGTCGTCGGACCTGCACTGTCGCGTTCGGTCCTCGCGTGCCCGGTCCGATGACGTGCTCACCGTCGCGTAGGACCGTTGGTCGATAGAGGGGCTGCTGATGGCGCATGCACGCTGTCCGGCAGTGGTATGCGGCGGTATACTAGCACGCACAGACGGATACTTCACGTCTTTCATCCGCTGCACCGCAGGGCTCGCGTCTCGTCTATCCGGGATCGCCCTGAGCTCGAATGACGACGCTCTCGTGAAGATCGACAACCCGGTCCTGCGGAGATCGAACCCGGATCCGTCGAGACGGTCCAGGGGGCTGTCGATGGTCCCGCCAGCGCGGTGGCTGAGCCCCCAGCGGCAACCCCAGGACGAAGGCGCGGCGGCGCAGGCCTCGTCTTAATGGGTTAGCGCTCGATCACCTCGGCCCCGCCACCACCCGCTCGAAGCCCAGGTGATGCAGGCACTCGCGCAGCACGAGCAGCGCGGCCGCGATCGGTGCTCCGTTCGGCAGCGAGGCCTCGGCCACCGGCGTCCCCAGCGCGCGCGAGGCCAGGTGCTGGAACAGGAACTCCAGCGCCTCGCGCCCCAGGGTGGCGCCCGGCGAAGCAAGGCCGGGCAGCGCGGTGAGCCGCGGGTCGGTGACGACGAGTTCGCCGCCCGTGGGCCTCGTGTCCGGCCAGCGGGCCAGGGCATCCTCCACGCGGTCGATCGCACGCTCCAGGTCGGCGGCGCTCGGCGGATCGTGGCGCAGCACGGCATCGACCAGTTCCTGCGCGCCGATCCCGACTGACACCGTCGCACCGTCGTCCCACACGAACACGGTGGCGTGAGGCTGCAGGTGGAGGTGGGCCCTCGGCGAGGTCACTGCGTCTGTCCGAAGACGATCGCGTCCATCGCCAGCATGCCATGCGCGATGCCACCGTCCAGCATCCGCCAGGCGTGCGCCGGCGAGGCCGCGCCGGCGGCCACCAGCAGCGGCCAGAAGTGCTCGGGTGTGGGGTGGGCGCGCGCGGCCTGCGGGGCATCGATCAGGCTGCGACGCAGTCGTGTGGCGTCGCCGGCCGCCACGGCCTCGCGGACCCACTGCGTGAAGGCGACGACATAGGGCAGATCGGCTCCCTGTCCGCCGCGGAAGTCGGCCAGGTTGTGCGTCAGGCTGCCCGAGCCCACGATCAGCACCCCGTCGTCGGCCAGCGGAGCGAGTGCCTGACCGAAGGCCCAGGCGGCATCGGCATCCAGGCGCGACGGCAGAGACACCTGGAACACCGGCACGTCGGCGTGTGGAAACAGGTGCCGCAGCGGCACCCAGGCGCCGTGATCCAGGCCGCGCTGCTCGTCGGCCCGGGCGGGCCAGCCTGCGTTCACGAGCGCCTCCAGGGTCCGACGGGCGAGCGCCGGATGCCCGACCGCGGGGTAGTCGAGGCGATACAGCTCGGGGTCGAAGCCGCCGAAGTCGTGGATCGTCGACGGCCGGCCCACGAGGCCCACCCGTGGGCTCGGCGTCATCCAGTGCGGCGAGACGACGAGCACCGCCTCGGGCCGGGGGAGCGAGCGGCCCAGGGCCGTCAGGGCGGGGCCCGCTCGGCCGGGCGCCAGCGCGAACGTGGGCGCGCCGTGCGAGATGAACAGGCTGGGCAGGCGGGCCATCAGCGGGCTCCCCCGGGATGCGTGGCGAACGCGGCGCCGGCCCTGGCATCGGCCGACAGGCGACCGCCGCCGCTGAGCATCACCGACACCGAGGCGGCGAAGAGCGCGAGCGCGTACTCGTAGCCGTTGGTGCTCAGGAAGAAATCCTTGGACCCGTGCACGGCGAGGATCGCGATCAGCATGGCCACCGCGAGCGCGGCGGCGGCCGGCCGCACCAGCAGGCCGACCACCAGCGCCAGCCCGCCGAAGAACTCGACGGCGCCGGCGAGCAGCGCCATCAGGTACCCGGGGTTCAGGCCGACCGAGGCGAAGAACTGGCCCGTGCCCTCCAGGCCGTAGCCGCCGAACCAGCCGAAGAGTTTCTGGGCGCCGTGGGCGGCGAAGATGAGGCCGATGGGAACGCGCAAGGCCAACGCCGCGGTGTTGTCGTCGGTGGCCAGCAGGCGGTGGATCAGGGGATGGGACATCGAAGGCTCCATTGAGGATGTGAAGGGGGAAGAGGGGTCGCTCAGGGGCTGCGTTCAGGCCTGGCGGATCCACGCCGGTGCGATGCCGGTGCGCTGGCCCGCGCCATAGGCGAGGTGGATGTTCAGACCGGCCACCGGCTCCAGGTAGCGGCCTTCTTCAGCGGACCGGCGTCGACTGTGGAATCTCCGGTGTGGAAGCAGCGCATCGCTGCGATGGAGAGACTGTAGGAGCCCTTCAGTTCGAGATAAATCGCCGGATCGGGGTTTGTTTATCCCTAAAACAGGGATAATCGGCGGATGGATCGTTTCGACGAGATGCAGGCCTTCGCCGCCGTGGTCGATGCCGGCAGCTTCGTGCGCGCCGCCGAGGCGCTGCAGATCTCCAAGACGGCCGCGTCGCGCCTGGTGGCCGACCTGGAGGCGCGCCTGGGCGTGCGGCTGCTGCACCGGACGACGCGTCGGCTGTCGCTGACGCCCGAGGGCGAGGCGTTCCATGCCCGCTGCAAGGAGCTGCTGGCGGGTGTCGAGGAGGCCGAGGCCGAGGTGACCGCCGGGGCCGACGAGGTGGTGGGCCTGCTGCGGCTGAACGTGCCGGTGAGCTTCGGCCTGCTGCACCTGGCGCCGCTGTGGCCGGCCTTCCTGCAGCAGCACCCGAAGGTGACCCTGGACGTGACGCTGTCCGATCGCATCGTCGACTTGGTCGACGAGGGTTATGACCTCGCGGTGCGGATCGCCCGGCTGCCCGCGTCCACTCTGGTCAGCCGCCCGATCGGCACCACCCGGCTGGTGCCCTGCGCCTCACCCGAGTACCTGCGACGTCATGGCGCGCCGACGCACCCGCAGGACATCGCGGGCCACCCAGTGTTCAGCTACACGTTGCTGTCCACCGGCGACACCTGGTCCTTCGAGGGGCCGCACGGACCGGTCAGCGTGCGGGTGACGCCCACGATCCGCAGCAACAGTGGCGACACCTGCCTGGCGGCGGCGCTCGCGCACCAAGGCATCGTGATGCAGCCCTCGTTCATGGTGGGCCAGCACCTGCGCTCGGGCGCGCTGGTGGCCTTGCTGCCGGGGTACCGCGCGCTCGAGCTGGGCATCTACGCCGTGTACCCGAGCCGGCGGCATCTGCCGCCGAAGGTGCGGTCGCTGGTCGACTTCCTGGTCGCGGCGTTTCGCGTGCCGGGCTGGGAGGGCTGAGCGGACGGGCGACTCACCGACTCGCCACTCGTCTATCCTGGACCTCCCTGGTCTCGAGCGAGGACGCCCGCATGAAGATCGACAACCCGGTCCTGCGGGGATTCCATCCGGACCCGTCCATCCTGAGGGTCGGCGACGACTTCTACATCGCGACGTCGACCTTCGAATGGTTTCCCGGCGTTCAGATCCACCATTCGCGCGACCTCGTCCACTGGCGGCTGCTGACACGCCCCCTGACCCGGATCTCGCAGCTCGACCTGAAGGGTGTCAAGGACTCGGGCGGCGTGTGGGCCCCTTGCCTGAGCCACCACGACGGGACATTCCACCTCGTCTACACGATCGCCCTGTGCCAGAGCGGCATGCACGGCGGTCCGATGAACGACCTCCTCAACTTTCTGGTGACGGCGCCCGCCATCGAGGGGCCTTGGTCGGAGCCGGTGCCCCTGGCCGGGGCCGGCTTCGACCCCTCGCTGTTTCATGACGACGATGGCCGCAAGTGGTTGCTGTGGGCCGCGTTCGACTATCGGCCGATGCACTTCATGCAGGCGGGCCGGCTGCACCCGTGGCTCGGCCTGTCGGTGCTCAGGCGCTCCGGCGCGGCGCGCCTGAATCCGTTCAAGGGCATCCTGATGCAGGAGTACGCCCCCGATCGCGGGGCGCTCGTCGGTGAGGCGGCCCTGATCTTCTCCGGAACACGACTCGGCGTGACGGAGGGCCCGCACCTCTACAAGCACGGTGGCTACTACCACCTGATGACGGCCGAAGGCGGCACCGGTCGCCACCACGCGGTGACGATGGCGCGTTCCCGGACCATCGACGGACCCTACGAGGTGCACCCGGACAATCCGCTGCTGACGTCCCAGGGGCAGCGCGGTCTGGTGCTCCAGAAGGCCGGACACGGCAGCCTGGTCGAGACGCAGCACGGCGAGTGGTACCTCGCCCACCTCTGCGCCAGGCCGGTCGGCGGCACGCCGCACTTCCGGTGTCCGCTGGGCCGGGAGTCGGCCCTGCAGAAGGTGCGCTGGGACGCCGACGGCTGGCTCAGGCTCGATGCCGGCGGCCGGTATCCGGAACTCAACCCGACGGCCCCCGACTTGCCGGCCCAGCCGTGGCCCTCCCTGCCCGCGCGCGACGACTTCGACGCGCCCGAGTTGGGACGGCATTACCAGACCTTGCGGGTGCCGCTGCGCGAAGACACCTTGTCACTGGGCGAGCGCCCCGGCCACCTGCGCCTGAAGGGGCGCGAAGGCCTCGGTTCGCTGTTCACGCAGGCCCTGGTGGCGCGTCGTCAGCAGGCCTTCCGCTATCGGGCCGAAACCTGCGTCGAGTTCGAGCCGATCAGTTACCTGCAGTGCGCGGGGCTGATCGCCTGGTACGACACGGGCAACTACTACTACCTGCACGTCACGCACGACGAGAAGCTCGGCAAGGTCCTGGACCTCATCGGGGCCGATCGATACGTGGCCAGACCCCTGCTTCGCCGGCCCGTGCCCATTCACGGTGCCAGGCGCGTCGGCCTGCGCGTGATCGTCGACGACAGCCGGCTGGTCTTCCAGTTCGCGACGGACGGGGACGAGTGGGTCGGCATCGGCAAGCCCTGCGATGCCAGCACCCTCTCCGATGAGAACCACGAGCAACTCACCTCGCGGATCGACCGGTTGGTCATGCGCGTCATGGGGAACTATTCGCTGGCGTTCACCGGTGCCTTCGTCGGCCTGTGCTGCCAGGACTTGTCGGGGCGGCGATTGCCCGCGGATTTCGACTACTTCGACTACAGCGAGCAGTGACCCCGGGGCTTCCTCGATTGCCCGAATCGCACCGCGCGAGGGTTCGAACCAGCCACGTCCGTCGTTTCGTCACGGCGCTTCGATCGGCGATCTCGTCATCGAGCCGGGCGGCTTCGCACTGAACTCGGCCCATGCCAAGAACGGGCCCGTCGCGTTGCGAAGCACTGCCCATCGATGCATGCTCGTTCCATGCGCGGCAGGGCTCGATGAGCCAACCGAATCCAACCATGGCCAAAGAAGACACGCTCCATGACATCCACTCGACTCAAGTCGTCACCCGCAGCACCCGCCCGTCGTGGCGCGATTGACCCGTCGGCCCGGGCGGCGGGATCGGTCGATCCCTCTCGGCGTGCGCTGCTGCAGGCCGCCTCGGCCGCGGCGCTGGGCGCGGCCGCCGCAAGCGCCTCGGCGCAGGCCGCCTGGCCCCAGCCGGGCAAGCCCATCCGCATCGTGATCCCCAGCGGTGCGGGGGGCGGTGCGGACCTCTTCTCCCGGGTATGCGCCGAATGGATGTCGAAGGAATTGGGCACGCAGGTGGTCGTCGAGAACAAGCCGGGCGCCACCGGCATGCTGGCGACCCAGGAAGTGGCTCGTGCCTCACCCGATGGTCACACGCTGCTGGTGTCGTTCACCGCCGCCACCGTGGCCAACAAGCTGCTCATCCTCAAGCCGGTGGTGGATCCGCTCGAGTCGCTGACCCCGATCGCACGCGTGGGCGGGCGTGGAGGCAACCTGCTGATCGTGAACCCGCAGGTCCCGGTCAGGAATCTGAAGGAACTGATCGAGTACTCCAAGACGCAAAAGGACCTGTCCTATGCGTCCTGGGGAGTGGGCTCGGGCGGCCACCTGGTCATGGAGTGGCTCAAGGAAGTGACCGGCATGCGGATGGTGCACGTCCCCTACAAGACCGTGGCGCAGATTCCGCCCGATGTGATCTCGGGCGTCATGCCGATCGCCACCATCGACACGGCCACGCCGGTGCCGCACATCAAGTCGGGGCGTGTGCGCGGCCTGGTGGCGCTGACCAACGAGCGCGTACCGCAATTGCCCGACGTGCCCTCGCTGGCCGAATCGGGCTTCAAGCTCGATGCCTTGCCGTGGTACGGCTTCTTCGGACCCAAAGGCATGCCGCGTCCGATCGTGGAGCGGCTCAATGCGATGCTCAATCGCTGGATGGTCAGCCCGGAAGTCGTCTCCTTCTTCGAGCAGAAGCAGAACATCAACGCCCCCATCCCGATCTCGGTCGCCGAGTTCGAGAAAGTCATCCAGGCCGACCTGGTGAACTGGAAGAAGCTGATCGACGCGGCCGGCGTCAAGCCCGAGTAGGGCGCACCTGGAAGGACCCTTTTCGCCTGGCGCAGCCGATGGGGTCACGAAACGTGAGGGCACCATCGACCCTGCAGGCCAACCTTCACGCGTCGCCGGGTTCCTGCATCCAAGCCGGGATGTCACGCTGCCCGTGCAACACACGCCAAACGTCGACGTGGTCCGAGCGCTCGACGTAGAAGACCAGGTAGGGATACCGCGTCAGCGGCCAGGAGCGAAGGCCCGGCAGGTTCAACTCGTGGGCGTATCGCGGGGAGCCCGTGGCCGGGTGCCGGCCGACGTGGCGGTACGCACTCTCCAGCGCGTCGATGAAGCCCAGCGCGGCGCTCTCGTCACCCTCGGCCAGGTAGTGGGCGATCGCGTCCTCGACGTCCCGATGGGCCTGCTCGCGCGGGACGACGGGCTTGGCCTTCACGACCGGCCGCGTGTCTTGCCTGTCGCCCTGGCCGCGCCGCGTACCCGCTCGCGCAAGCCTTCGAAGTAGGTCTCGGTCACCGGTTCCGTGGGAGCCGACGATGCGCCCGCCAGCAGCAGGTTGCGCAGCTGGAGCCGGTCCTGATCGCGGCGGATCAGTTCGCGCACGTATTCGCTGCTGGTGCTGTAGCCGCGTTGGCTGACCTGCTCGTCGACGAAGGCCTTCAGGCTGTCGGGCAAGGATATGTTCATCGTGCTCATGCCGGCAGGTTAGACAGCTTGGCAAAATTTGGCAAGATTGTCCCGCAGCGGGCGGCCATCCGCCGCGATGGAGTTGAGCATTTCCGATGCTCACCCTCTCTATGGAGAGCAACCACCGGGAAGCCGGGAACCTCCTGTTTCCCCTGGGGGCGGACCATTCGCACCCTTGCCCGGGAACGATTCAGTCCGGGAACGCTCGATCGCCATCGGGCCACCCGGTGCCGGAGCGCCCCAGGCGTCCGATGACGAACACCGCCTGCCGGCGGGCGACCAGAGCCCGACAGGGCGCGGGGATCGCGGGCGAAAAAAGGGGCCCGGAGATTTTCCGGGCCCTGGGTGATGGTGGGCCGGCGTCTACCGAATAGGCCGCAGAGAGGCGCGCCAATGCTTGTGACTCCCTTCATTGACTCGACTAGATGCCCCCAGATATGCCCCCGCGCACCGCTTGCTGCCTGCCCCTTGCTCGCCATTCAGCTGGCCGCTGTTCTCGGTGTCTAGCTCGCGGCGTCGGCGCAACGCCGAGTCAACAAGATCGATGGTGAGACTACCGCACGGCTGCCACTGCGCTTGGCCTGCGTCACCGGCATCGAGCCTTACCTCGCTGCGGTAAGAGATCCGAAAATTCTTCCACTGGCTTTCGATCGGGGTGCGAATTACCCGCACTCGAACCCCTCGGGAGGGACCCGATGAACCCAGGCACTTCCCGGCCTCGTCTGCGTTCTGTCTGGCCTGCGCCTTGCCGGCATCACATGGCGGGCCAGTGGGCTGTTCGCGCGCGCACGATCACCGCATCCGGTGGCCCATGAAAAATTGGGCCATGCACGGGCTGTTCGCGCGCGCATGATCACCGCGCAACCAATCCGCGCCCCTCGGCCTCCAGCGCTGCGACGGTCTTGCGCGCTTCGGCCTCGGCCTGCCGTGCGTTGATCTTGTCCACCCGCCGGCCGCGCGTCGTGGCATGCAGGTTCAGGAGCCGCGTGAACGTCATTGCTCGACGGCTCATCATGTCGGCGATGCGGGTGCGCGGATCGAGCCTTGGTGATCCGCATCGGTTCTCGATCACCCCGGACTGTCCCGCCAGTTCGGCGGCAACGCGCTCGATCTCGGCGAAGGTGCGCGCCAAGAACGCGGCAAGCACCAGGTCAAGGTCGGGCCACGGGCCATCCGGTCGCGACGCGATCAAGGCGCGGAAATGCGACAGCGCGGCCGGCGTCAGCCTGACGAACGCGGGAGGGGGAATCTCAGGGGGGCTTGTCATGTGATGCCTGTCGAAAGTGATCGGCCAGAAAATCTGCGGTTCGCGATGAAAGAAGGGGAACCGGACGGTTGCCAGTTAAATCGGCCCAGAGATCTGTACCGCCCTACCCCCTCGTTTGATTGCCCGACCCGCGCCAGCGCGGCCAGCCGGCCGCAGGCCGCGTCGCTACCGCCTCAGCACTACCAGCGCGAGCATCGCGTCCTGCGCGCTTCTGGATCGTCACAGCGCCACCTCGACATACTCGGGACAGCCGGCGCCACGATCAGCAGGCAGCGCGCGCAAGTTGCCGTAAACGACGGGCATAAGCGAGTTCCCGCAGCAGTAGCCCGGATCGCTCAGTCCGGGGCGGGCGAAGTGCCGGCAGCGCCGACAGCGCCCGATGCGCGCGTGCATGGCCTCGATCAGCCCGCGCGCGCCGTCGGGATCGAGTGCGAGCATCGCCGGCAGCGCGGCCCGGTCGTCGTCGGCGTATAGCCCGATCCCGATGCACGCATCGAGCATTGCCGCCAGATCAGCCGGCACCGGCACGCTTGGTGGATCGCGCATAGGCTCGGCCGCGAACGCTTCCGGGTAGGCCGACAGCACGCCGGCATGATCGACGGCAGGCGCGAAGGCAACGGCCACGGGGTCCGCGCCGGGAAGGTGCAGCAGCCAAAGCGAAGCGCGCGCTTGTGGCGTAACGGCTTCCGGTGGCGTAACAGGCGTAACAGGCGTGCAATCCAATGCTGGCGCGGGTTTCGCCGTTACGTCTCGGACTTCAGCAGGCGTAACAGGCGTAACAGCGTCGTTTTCCAGTCGGGACAGCAGGGCATCAAGTCCCATCGCCGCCTCGCAGTTGGTCAGCGTGGATCGCGTAGACGCGCACAAGACGCCCGCCGATGCGCTCGGGCTTGGATCGCTCGCCGCTCGATGGCGGTAGCGCGCCGGCCTGTTGCAGCGTGTCCAGCGCCCGCTTGAAGTCGAAGCCGGCCAGCGCTTCCTTGAGTCCTGCCGCAGTAAACAGGTACACCCGGCCGTCGGCCTCGTTGCGCCACCAGCCGGCCCGGTTGATCCGCATGGCGTCGCCCTCGTTGGCGACGACATCTGAGAATCGGCTGTCGCCGTGCCGTTCGATGAACTCAGCCACGCGCTCAACGATTTGCCTGCGCTCGTCATTGCCGGTGCCTCGCAGCGTCCGCCATGCCTTGAACGCCTCGGCTGCGGCAGTCAGTGCCTCGCCCTCGGGCCAGCCGGTGATGCCGTACTCGGTGGCAAGCTCGCCGGCCAGCGCCAGTAGGGCAAGTCGCCCCGCCGCCCGCTTGTCCTGCCCCTCGCCTGCGTCAGCCGCGAACGCCGGCAAGCCCTTGATCCGTTCCAGCGTCTCGGCGAAGTCGCGCGGATCGCGGGTGAGCCGTTCCAGGTACGCTCGGCCGGCGTGCCCGTAGTGTGTGGCGGCGGTGCGCTTGATCGCATCCGACAGCGCCGGCCCGTTCGGGAAGCCGTGCAGGGCGTCCCATGCACCGTAGCGCCGTGCGGCCGGCACGTCCAGCAGCCGGACCGACTGTCCCGCCTTTGCCCGCTGCCCACCCTCGACCATCGTCGTTCCGATGGTGCGTTCGCCACTGGACAGCACCGCGCACCGCCAGCGGGTGACGGCCCGCGCCGCGCCGCTGCGGCTCGCACGTTGCTTGCCGCGTCCGTTGCCCAGCGCGTAGACGATGGCGCCGACTTCGCGCGGATCGCACTCGGATATCTCGTCCAGCGCGAGAAGGCAGTCATTGAACATCGTCGCCGCGCCTTCCATGCCGTTGGCGGTTGCGCGCCAGCTTCGGCGAAAACCCGGCCCGCCCCAGGTCGCGCACGCGGCTTCGATTGCCGTCGTCTTGCCGGTGGACGAGTCGCCGACGAAGTGAACCCCGCCGCTCTCCGCGTTGCAGCGGGCCAGCAGCGGCCCCGCAAAGGATGCGGACAGCGCCAGCGCCAACAGCGGATTGCCGACGGCCTGTGATGCGATCCCGTCGCGCCAGCCGTCCAGGGTGCCCGCGCGCGAATGCTCGTCGTGTCCGCGCTCGCCGGACTGGAAGATCACGCCGGCCGCGTCAGGCCCGATGACGACATCCGGCAGGACGTAGGATTTGCCGCACCAGCCCACCGACAGCGCGCAGTGCACGCGCCGATGGGGCGTGATGGCTTGCAGGTAGCGGCCCAGCAGCCGATGCCCGTTCGGGTCGATCTGCACGCCCATCGCCAGCAGCTCGCCGCGCAGCTCGTCGCCGGACGCCTTGAGTAGGTCCATCGGCATGGCCCATTCGCGCCAGCGGCCCAGGGTGTTCTTGAATCGCAGCAGCCGTCCGAAGTTGCGTTGCTGGTCGTCGAACGTGACGGCTTCGACGTACAGGGGCGAGCAAACCCATTCCTCGATGGGCGTGATTGAGTCCTTGCCTTCTTTGAACGAGAACCACCAAACGCCCGGCCGGTACTTCCGGCCGTTGGCCTCGGTCCAGTCGTCCAGGACGACGAAGCGCCGTTCACCCAGAGGCGGAATCGGGCTTGCCGTTACGCCTGTTACGTCACGATTTTCGGCAGACGTAACACCGGAAGCAGCGTCATTGCTTGCTTGCACGGCTGTTACGGCTGTTACGTCAGGAACGGGCGTAACGGCATTGCTGCGCGCATCGCCTGTCGCCGTCGAGCCGTCATCGGACTGCGCTTCAGTGTCGCCGGTCAGTGACGACAGCGCCGCCGTGATGTCGCGTTGCACGGCGTCCTTGCCGCACCGCTGCGCCAGGTCGTTGAAGTCGGTATCGGCGGCCTCGCGGCTGATGCCGAAGTCGGGGACGGCCACCGCACCGCCGACCACACGCGCCGCCTGCGTGGCCCTGGGGTCAGGCTCAGCCGTGTCTTTCGATAGGTCGGCCAGGATCACGATGGCGGCGGCCGGTAGGCGCTTGCGGATCGCCTTCGCCGCCGCTTCCAGTTGACCCGCCGACAACGCTGCGAGCGTGGCGTGCCCGGTGGCCTCGCGGGCGGATAGGGCGGTCGCCACGCCTTCGCCGATCAGGATGCAGTACCCCGCTCCCTCACCCTCGGGCAGCGGTTGCGCGGCCCAGTACCCGCCGGACTTCGCCCCGCCCTTTAGCGCCGACTTACGCCCGGCCTCGTCGATCATCTCGACCGTGGACAGCTTGTCGCCAATCTTCACCGGGGCCAGCAGGACACGGCCCGCCAGCGGCTCGCCGCTCGCCTGCGGCGGGTATCCGGTGACGCGGGCCAGTTCGTCGGCGGCAATCTCGCGCAGCGCCTCGACGGGACGAACGCCCTTGCGGATCAAGTAGGGGTGATCCTCGCCTGCCGGCATGCCAGCCTTCCAGACTTCGCCGGCTTTGCGCGCCGCTGCGGCCCGCCGCTTGGCTTCATCGGCGTCGCGCTGCGCCTTCAGTTCGGCCATGCGCTTTCGATTGGCTTCGCGTTCCTCGGGCGTCAGCTTGCGTCCGATGTCGGCCCGCCAGTTCTCGGAAAGCCCGGTGCGCCAGCACCCGAAGTGCCCAGCGGGGATGCCGTCCAGGTGCAGGGTATAGAAGCCGCTATCGTCGCGGCGCTTGCCGTTGCCAGGGAAGCGGTGCAGCCGGCCATCAGCTTCGATGGTGTCTGGCGGGGTCAGCCCGGCCGCGCGGATGGCGTCGCGGAATTGCTCGATGGGCTCACGCATCGCCGCCCCCGATCCGGCGCACCAGCCGTCGCGCCACGTTGATGGGGACGATGCCCCAAACGGCCGCGCGTTCGATTGCCTCTCGTGTGCGCAGCGCGATACGATGCCGCCAGTTCGGAAGTGCCTTCGGGGTCGCACGGTCGCCACCGCTGCGGCCCCTGTCTTTTGCGGGGGGCGTCATTGCGTCGCCCTCACTCGCCGGCCTGCGCGATCAGCGCGCGGATGTCCTCGACGCGCCAGGCAGTGACGCGCGGCCCCAGCTTGATCGGCCTGGGGAAGCGGCCGGACTTCACGCCGGCCCACCAAGTCGATTTGCAGACAGGGATCAGGGCCGGGATTGGCGGGGTTGCCTTGTCGTCGCCGAGGATCGCCGGCAAGCGCAGGAAGCCGGTTGCGGGAAGTTGGTGCATCACGGATTGCCCTCGTCCAGGTTGGTACGGGGCAATCCTCGGGATTCCAGTCCGATCCGGCACCGCAGCAGCGGAGCCCCTGGTCGCAGGTGCGGCGTCAGGTGCCGTTCAGGCTTCGCTTGGCGGCTGCAAATTTTTCTTCAAGGGTTCGCGCTGCGATGCCCGGCTTGCCCTCGTGGTGCGCCAGCATGGCCGAAATGATCGCGGCCTGGCTCTCGTAGACGGACTGCGCCTTCCCGGCCGGGGACTTCCCGAGCATCAGCGCCAGCAGCCCGCCGATGATATTCATGTACGTCGTTTCGGCACGGTCGCCGGGTGCGCTCATCTTTTCTACGATGGCCCGCAGCGAATCCCGCTCGCCGCGCATAGCATCCATTTCCTGCATGGTTTCAGCCGCCCAGGCGCGCGCCTTATCAAGTTCCGCCCTCGCAGCGTCTCGATCAGCCTGCAATGCGCGGAACGAATCGGCGTTGATCGCCGAATGGGTCTTGCGTTCGATCTCGTCAAACAGGAAAGCGGGGCGGTCGCCAGGGAACGCTTTGGCGATCCAGTTCTTCAGGTTCTCGCGCGAAACGTGCCTTCGCGCCGGGGCTATATGGTCGCGGGTGACAGCGCCGTTCTCGCGACTAGCTTCAAGCGCGCCGTTGACGATGGCGTCATGCAACGCCCGGCATCGCGGCTCAAGGCAAGGGATGTACGGGTGACGGTAAACGCCTGGGAGCACTTCAGTCGAAGCGCGAAGGTGTTCGTCTACTTCGCTTGCAGGAATTCCGCACCAAAGTGCTGCCGCAACCGGCACCGGGTAGACGGTGAAGTAAGCCCGGACGGCCTCGCAGTTATCGTTTTCCCACGGTCGTTTCATCGCATCCCTTCATGCGTCGCCCTTGCTCGGGATGCCGCGCCAGCCGGGCAAGGGAACCCGGTTTCGCCCTCGGGGATCAGCCTCGGGCTAGGCGCGGCAAAGCTCAAGTTTTCTCAGGTCACGCGGCGTTGCCCCGTAGCGGGATCACTTCCGCGCCGGCCCGTTGTCGGTCCAGCCAGTCGGCCCATTGCTGCATCATTTCCCGTCGCTGCGGCAGGTGCGCCGTGCGGTTGTACGCCCGTCCGTTCGGGTCTTTGACGGCATGGGCAAGCTGATGCTCGATCAGGTCCGGCCGCACGCTCAGGACTTCATCGAGGATCGTCCGGGCCATCGCGCGGAAGCCGTGTCCGCTCATCTCGTCCTTGCCGATTTCCAGCCGGCGCAGCGCCGCGAGGATGGCGTTCTCGCTCATCGGCCGATCGCGGCTGCGCGCGCCAGGAAAGACGTAGCGGCCCTGGCCCGTCAGGGCGTGCAGTTCGCGCAGGATGTCCACCGCCTGCCGCGCCAGCGGGACAATGTGCCCGGTGTCGGTCTTGGTGACATGGAAGCGCCATTCGGCCGCGTCCAGGTCGATATCGGCCCATTGGGCCGCCCGCAGTTCGCCGGGCCGCACGAACACCAGCGGGGCCAGCTTCAGCGCGCACTGAACGGCAAAGGTGCCCTGGTAGCCGTCCAGGGTCCGCAGCAGGCGTCCGACTTTCGCCGGGTCAGTGACGGCCGCGAAGTGCGTTCCCCTCACCGGGGGCAGCGCGCCGCGCAGGTCGCCGGACGGATCGCGCTCGGCCCGGCCGGTGGCGATGGCGTAGCGGAACACCTGTCCGCAGTTCTGCAAGGCACGGTGCGCCGTTTCCAGCGCCCCGCGTTTCTCGATGCGCCGCAGGACGCCCAGCAGTTCCGGTGCGGTCACTTCGGCCACCGGCCGCGCGCCGATCCAGGGGAAGATGTCGCGTTCAAGCCGTCGGATGATGCGGACGCCGTGCGCCGCGTTCCAGGTCGGGGACATCTTCCCGTACCACTCGCGGGCCACCACCTCGAAGCTGTTCGCCGCGCGCTCGGCCCCGGCCGCCTTCGCCGCCTTTCGATGTTGGCTTGGGTCGATCCCGTCGGCCAGCAGCTTCCGGGCCTCGTCGCGCCGATCGCGGGCCTTCGCAAGCCCGACGTCAGGGTACACGCCCAGCGCCAGCCGCTTCTCGGTGCCCCCAACTCGGTACTTCAGCCGCCAATACTTGCCCCCAGCCGGGGCGACTTCAAGGTACAAGCCGCGCTCGTCCCATAGCCGGATGCGCTTGTCTGCGGGCTTGGCATTGCGGACGGCGGTATCGGTCAACGGCATGGCGTCACCTCGGGGCTACGGCTCGGGCCGCATCCACTAATCGGCGCCGTTCGCCCGCTTCGGCCGGGGGCCGGGTCGCCCGTCGATTACCGAGTCGGATCGAAAGCGCGCCGTCTCTTTCGATGGCGAACCGGGCTTCGTGTATTTGCTTCCCGGACCGCGTGGTCGCCTCGATCAGGAAGTCATTTAGGGGGCTTGGGGGCATCAGATCCGGGCCTTGGATTGACTTCCCCAAACATTCCCCCAGCTAGCGCCGGATGTCAATGGACGCTAGTGCCCCCGTTTGGATGCGAAACTCAAGAAAAAACCGGCACTTAGGCCGGCTTTTGGATTCCGCTGGACATCAGCGGATGGGGTGATGGTGGAGCCGGCGGGAATCGAACCCGCGTCCGCAAGTCCTCTACGACCAGTTCTACATGCGTAGTCGATCTACTTGGGTCTCGGTGCGGATCTTGCCGATCGACAGGCCCATCCACACCCAGTCACCTAGGGTTTCGCCGCCGGACAAAGTGACCCTGCCCGGAAGCTATCCAACTGAAGTTACACCGCAGCCCGACCGGTTACCCGATCAGACCCAGCCCGTTGGCTGACTGTTGCGGCGCTCGCGGGGTTTAAGCCGCGAGAGCGAAACGCTCGTCGTTGGCGTTTACTGTGTTGCCAATGGATTTACGAGGAAAAGGCGCCTCGGCATGCCCTGAGCCGCTTCGCTACCCACGTCGAAACCAGGTCGGCCCCGGTGTTCGGATGATGCGCGTGCGCTGCTTCGGTCGCGGGTGACGTTCCCGCGATGTTCCCGAAGTATAGCCCCCCGCCCGGATTTCAAGTCCTCGCCCTCCGACGGTCCGACCGTCGGCGATTGCCGATGCCCGCCCAGGCTTTGCACTATCCTTGCCATCCTTCCCGTACCCGCACCGAGAACGACCGATGAGCGCAGACCACACCCACGATCACAAGCCCACCGACTGGAAGCACGACGGCGTGCGCGTGATCCCCGGCAACCAGCTCGACGCGAACACCGCGCAGACACCGGGCATGGACCGCAAGGCGGCCATCACCTTCGCCCGCGTGGGTGCGCAGAAGCTGTGGGCGGGCACCGTGCACATCCACCCGGACGCCAAGACCGGCGCGCACCACCACGGCCCGCTGGAGAGCGTGATCTACATCGTCAAGGGCAAGGCCCGCATGCGCTGGGGCGACCAGTTGCAATTCGTCGCCGAGGCGGGCCCGGGCGACTTCATCTACGTGCCGCCCTATGTCCCGCACCAGGAGATCAACGCCAGTCCCACCGAGGTGCTGGAGTGCGTGCTGTGCCGAAGCGATGGCCAGGCAGTGGCGGTGAACCTGGACATCGAGCCGGTGGAGCGGCCCGAGCAGGTGTTGTGGGTGGATCCGACGCACCCGAAGGGCGGCGTCTGAACGGCGCCAGGGCGCGGAGCGGCTGACACGCCGCCCCGCCGGGAAGGCCGTCCGATGGGCGCGGCGGGCGGGGCCCGCCGGCGCCCCGTCACTTGATCGGCGAGTACGAGGTCGGCGCCAGGATCGAGTTCGAGAAGTGCGTGATCAGCGGGCCGTTGCGCTCGGTCTCGGCGCGCGCCGAGAGCCACTCCGGATCGCTGGCGAACGCGGCCCACTTCGTCTCGCGCTCGGCCAGGCTCTCCCAGGCGAGCAGGTAGGTGAGCACGTTGTTGCTGTCGCCGATCACCGTCGTCCAGAAGCCCACCGGCCGGATGCCGTGCTTCTGCCAGATCCGCAGCGTGATGGTCTCGAAGCGCTTGTTCAGGTCCGGCAGGCGGCCGGGCACGCAATGGTAGATGCGCAGTTCGTGGATCATTCGTGTCTCCTCCAGGTGTCGTGAAGACCCGGGCCGCGTGCCGCGCCCGGGTGGGGCGGCGTGGTCAGGGCTTGATCACGCCGATGTCGCGCAACATGCCGCCCAGGCGGGTCGACTCGGCGTCCACGAAGCGGCCGAACTCGTCGCCAGTGAGCAGGAACGGGCCCCAGTCGTTCTTCTTCAGGGCTTCCTTCCAGCTCGGGTGCTCGGTGGCCTTCACCACCGCGTCGATCAGCGTCTTGCGCTGCTCGGCCGTGATGCCGGGCGCGCCGTACACGCCACGCCAGTTGTAGATCTCGACGTTCACGCCCTGCTCCTTGAAGGTCGGCAGGCCGCGCAGCTTGAAGCTGGAGGAGATGCCCAGCGCGCGCATCCGGCCGGCCTCGACATCGCCGGCGAACTCCGAGACACCGGCCACGCCCACGGTGACGTGACCGCCCAGGATGGCGGCCTTGGCCTCACCGCCGCCCGCGAAGGCCACGTAGTTCACCAGCTTCGGATCGACGCCCACCTCCTTGGCGATCAGGCCGACCATGATGTGGTCGATCGAGCCGCGCGAGCCGCCGCCCCAGGACACCGAGCCCGGATTGGCCTTCAAGCGGTCGACCAGGTCCTTCATCGACTGGATTGGCGAACTCGCCGGCACCACCAGGATCATCGTGTCGGCGAACAGGCGCGCGATCGGGGTGGCGTTCTTCAGCGTGACGGGGGGCTTGCCCATTTCGATCGCGCCCACCATCACCGCGCCGGTGACGACCAGCGCCGCCGGGTTGCCCTTCTCGGTGTTGACGAACTGGGCCAGGCCGATCGAGCCACCGGCGCCGCCCTTGTTCTCGTAGGTGGCGTTCTTGGCCACGCCGGCGGCGATCATCGCGGCGCCCAGGTTGCGACCGGTCTGATCGAAGCCGCCGCCCGGGTTGGCGCCGATCATCACCTTCAGGGTGTCGAGCTGGGCGAAGGCGGGCGCCGCGAGCGCGGCCGCCATCGTGAGGGCGGCACCCGAGAGCAGGCGACGCAGCGGGCGGGGAAAGGCGGGGATGGGATGCACGGTTCGAAGTCTCCTGGCGGTTGTGCCGGCGTGGGTGTCTGCCGGGCGATGCGGGGCGATTCTGCCACCGCGGCCCGGCGGGCGCGAGTGTCGCGCGATCAGGCCAGCAGCAGGCGGGCCAGAATCGGCGAGGTCGCCGCGAGGTGGTCGGCGCCCCAGGTGTGCGGCGGCGAGGCGTCACCGCAGTACCCGTAGGCGGCGGCCACCGTGCGCATGCCCGCCGCGCGGCCGGCCTGCACGTCGCGCTCGTCGTCGCCGACGTAGACGCAGCGCGCCGGATCCACCCGCGCCAGCCGGGCGGCGTGCAGCAGGGGCTCGGGGTGCGGCTTGGCGAAACCGGTGGTGTCGCCGCCCACCGCGCTCACGCTGCGTTCGAGCAGCCCCAGGCGGGCCAGGATCGGCCGAACGTAGCGCTCGACCTTGTTGCTGACCACCCCCCAGGCGATGCCGCGCGCGTCGAGCGCGTCGAGCATCTCGGGCAGGCCGTCGAACACGCGGGTGTGCACCACCATCGCCGCCTCGTAGCGGGCGAGGAAGTCGTCTTTCAGGGCCTCGAAATCGGGGTGCTCGCGTTCCACGCCCAGGCCGCGACCAATCAGGCCGCGCGCGCCCATCGAGGCGAAGGGCCGCAGGTCTTCCAGGGGCAGGGGTTCGAGGCCACGTTCCACCCGCATCCTGTTCACCGGCGCGGCCAGGTCGGCGGCGGTGTCGGCCAGTGTGCCGTCGAGGTCGAAGAAGATGGCGGCAGGCCGCCAGGGCAGACGGTCGATGGGGTCGGTGCGGGTCATCGGGGCTCGGTGCGGGCGCGGGTCAACGGGGTGCCCGGCTCACGCGGGCGGGCGTCGGAACGCCACCAGATAGTTCACCGAGACGTCCGTCCGGTCGAGGCGGTAGCGCCGGGTGAGCGGGTTGTAGGTCAGGCCGGTCATCTCCACCAGCGACAGGCCGGCGGCCCGGGCGAAGCCGGCCACCTCGGCCGGTCGCAGGAACTTCTCGTACTCGTGCGTTCCCCGCGGCAGCAGGTTCAGCACGTACTCCGCGCCCACGATCGCGAACAGGAAGGCCTTGGGGTTGCGGTTGATGGTGGACAGGAACACCCAGCCCCCGGGCTTGACCAGCGTGGCGCAGGCTCGGACGGTGGATGCCGGGTCGGGCACGTGCTCGAGCATCTCCATGCAGGTGACGACATCGAAGCGCCCGGGTTCGCGCTCGGCCAGGGCCTCGGCGCCGATGCGTTCGTAGGCCACCTCGATGCCGCTCTCCAGGCCGTGCAGTTGGGCCACCCGAAGCGGCTTGTCGGCCAGGTCGATGCCGGTGACGCGGGCGCCGCGCCCGGCCATCGATTCGGCGAGGATGCCGCCGCCGCAGCCGATGTCCACCACCTGTTTGCCCGCGAGCGCGGCGTGCGTGTCGATCCAGTCGAGGCGCAGCGGGTTGATCTCGTGCAACGGGCGGAACTCGGACGAGGGATCCCACCAGCGCGAGGCGAGCGCCTGGAATTTCGCCAATTCCGCCGCGTCGGCATTCGTGGGCAGCGCGGCCCGGTCGTCGACGGGAGTGTTCATGCCCGCATTCTAGTGCGGGCCCCAAAGAAAAAGCCCCGCGACTGCGGGGCTTTTCCAGGCGCGAGGCGCGAGATTATTTCTTCGGACGGGTGCCGACGACTTCGATCTCGACGCGGCGATTCTTCGCGCGGCCTTCGGCGGTCTTGTTGTCCGCGGTGGGCTGCTTCTCGCCTTTGCCTTCGGTGTAGATGCGGTTGGCTTCGATGCCCTTGCTGACCAGGTAGGCCTTCACCGATTCCGCACGCTTGACCGACAGCTTCTGGTTGTACGCGTCCGAACCAACGCTGTCGGTGTGGCCGACGGCGATGATGACTTCCAGCGTGATGCCCTTCAGCTTGCCGGCGAGGTCGTCCAGCTTCGCCTTGCCTTCGGGCTTGAGCACGGCCTTGTTGAAGTCGAAGAACGCGTCAGCGGCGAAGGTGACCTTCTCGCTGGTGGGCGCGGCCGGCGCGGCGGGGCGCGGCGCGGGGGCCGGAGCGGCACCGGGGCGAGCCGGCGCCGGGGCGGCTGCGGGCGGCGGCGACATCGGCGAGGCGGGGCGGGCGGCCGGCGCCGGTGCCGGGGCGGCCGCCTTGGGCAGCAGGTCGTCGTCGCAGCCCTTGATGGCGTGCGCCGGCGTCCAGTAACCGGTCCGCCAGCACAGGCCGAACGGGTTCACGACAACTTTGGAGTCGGGGCTGATGACGTATCCGCTGTTCTTCGGATCAGCCGTCTGCGCGCTGACGGTGCTTGCCGCCATCAGAGCCGATGCGACCAGGACTGCCAGTTTGACCGGTTTGTTCATGTTTCTCCTCTCGGTAGGACGATTCCGTGACATGACGCCGACCCGCGCGAATCAGGCACCAGAAAGGCGCAGCCCGGCCGGCAGAGTCTCGACAATTCGATTGTGCCATAGCCGCGTACCGGCCACTACCTCGCCCAGCCGCGCGGCCGCGGGCGGGTGGACGAGTTGTCGCGCACGGACAACAATTCGACCGTCCACCCAGACGTGATTCGCCTGATTCGATCCGGCCGCGTAGACGAGCTGCGACACCGGGTCGAAGACCGGCTGGGTGTTCACCGCCGACAGGTCGAACGCGACCAGATCGGCCTGCTTGCCGGGCTCGAGGCTGCCGATGCGCTCGCCCAGGCCCAGCGCCTGGGCACCGGCCAGCGTCATCGCGCGCAGCGTGTCGTGGGCCGGCCAGACGGTGGCATCGCCGCTCAGCCCCTTGGCCAGCAGCGAGGCGGTGCGCGCCTCGGCGAGCAGGTCCAGGCGGTTGTTGCTGGCCGCGCCGTCGGTGCCCACGCCGATGTTCACCCCGGCGGCGTGCAATCGCGCCACCGGCGCCAGGCCGCTGGCCAGCTTCAGATTGGAGTGCGGGCAGTGCGCCACCGAGGCGCCCTGGGTGGCGAGCAGTTCGATGTCGGCGTCATCCAGGTGCACCGCGTGGATCGCGAGGAAATCCGGACCGAGCAGACCGAGGTCGGCCAGGCGGCGCAGCGGGCGCCGGCCGTGCTGCTCGAGGCTGTCGCGGATCTCCCCGGCGGTCTCGTGCACGTGGCACTGCACCGGCAGGCCGAGCTCGGCGGCCAGCGCGGCCACCCGCCGGAAGCTGTCGTCGGAGACCGTGTAGGGCGCGTGCGGCGACAGCGTGAACGAGACGCGCGATTCGTCGCGCAGGTGGTCGCGGGTCTCCAGGCCCTTGCGGATGTAGTCGGCCGCGCCGCTGCCGTAGGACGACGGGAACTCGATCACGATGATGCCCACCACCGCCCGCTGGCCCATGTCGAGCGCGGCGCGCGCGACCTCTTCCGGGTGGAAGTACATGTCGTTGAAGCAGGTGATGCCGCCCAGCAGCATCTCGGCGCAGGCGAGCACCGCGCCGTCGGCGACGAAGCGCGGCGACATCAGCCGGCCCTCCAGCGGCCAGATCCGCTCGCGCAGCCAGGCCTCCAGCGGCAGGTCGTCGCCCACGCCGCGCAGCAGCGTCATCGGCACGTGCGTGTGCAGATTGACCAGGCCCGGGGTGAGCAGGTGCCCCGGCAGCTCGGTGACCGGGGCGTCGGGCCAGCGCGGCCGGGCGTCCTCGAGCGAGCCGATCCAGGCGATGCGGCCGTCGTCGATGGCCAGGGCGTGATGCTCGAGCACGACGCCGGCGGGCACGACCGGCGCGATCCACTGGGGCGCGATGAGTTCCATCGCGCAAGTAAAGCACAGCTCGGGCGGGGCCGCATGCCGGAATAGGTTAAGATTCAAGGCTTTACGTCGATCGGCCGCGCCCTCGCGGCGCCGGGCGCCAGGCCCCCGATCCCCCCGACCTCCCGCCCCCTGCGCGCATGGACTCGTTCGCCAAAGAAACCCTGCCGATCAGCCTCGAAGAGGAGATGCGACGCTCGTACCTCGATTACGCGATGAGCGTGATCGTCGGGCGCGCACTGCCCGATGTCCGCGATGGCCTCAAGCCGGTGCACCGGCGGGTGCTGTTCGCGATGCACGAGTCCAACAACGTCTGGAACCGGCCCTACGTGAAGTGCGCGCGGGTGGTCGGCGACGTGATGGGCAAGTACCACCCGCACGGCGACTCGGCCATCTACGACACCCTGGTGCGGATGGCCCAGGATTTCTCGCTGCGTTACACGCTGGTCGATGGCCAGGGCAACTTCGGCTCGGTCGACGGCGACAACGCCGCGGCGATGCGCTACACCGAGTGCCGGCTCGAGAAGATCGCCTCGGAGCTGCTCGCCGACATCGACAAGGAGACGGTCGACTTCACGCCGAACTACGACGGCAAGGAGAACGAGCCCACCGTCCTGCCGGCGCGCATCCCGAACCTGCTGATCAACGGCTCCGCGGGCATCGCGGTGGGCATGGCCACCAACATCCCGCCGCACAACCTGAACGAGATCGTCGACGCCTGCCTGCTGCTGCTGCGCCGGCCCGAGGCCGACATCGACGAGCTGATCGAGCTCGTGCCCGCGCCCGATTTCCCCACCGCCGGCATCATCTACGGCGTCTCCGGCGTGCGCGAGGGCTACCGCACCGGGCGCGGCCGCGTCGTGATGCGGGCCAAGACCCACTTCGAGGACACCGACCGCGCCGGGCGCCAGGCGATCATCGTCGACGAGCTGCCTTATCAGGTGAACAAGCGCCTGCTGCTCGAGCGCATCGCCGAGCTCGTCAACGAGAAGAAGCTCGAGGGCATCAGCGACATCCGCGACGAATCCGACAAGTCCGGCATGCGCGTGGTGATCGAGCTCAAGCGCGGCGAGATGCCCGAGATCGTCCTGAACAACCTGTACAAGCAGACCCAGCTGCAGGACACCTTCGGCATCAACATGGTCGCGCTGGTCGATGGCCAGCCGCGCCTGCTGAACCTGAAGCAGATGCTGGAGTACTTCCTGCTGCACCGGCGCGAGGTGATCACCCGCCGCACCGTGTACGAGCTGCGGCGGGCGCGCGAGCGCGGGCACGTGCTCGAAGGCCTGGCGGTGGCCATCGCCAACGTCGACGAGATGATCGAGCTGATCAAGGCCTCGCCGACGCCTCCCATCGCGCGCGAGCGGCTGATGCAGCGCACCTGGCGCGCGGGCGTGGCCCGCGAGATGCTGGCGCGCGCCGGCAGCGATCCGTCGGCCTATCGGCCCGACGGCCTCGAACCCGGCGTCGGCCTGCAGCCCGACGACGGCCAGGGCGAGGGGGTGTACCGGCTGTCCGAGACGCAGGCGCAGGAGATCCTGCAGATGCGGCTGCAGCGCCTCACCGGGCTGGAGCAGGACAAGATCGTGCAGGAGTACCGGGAGGTGATCGACACCATCACCGACCTGCTCGACATCCTGTCGCGCCCCGAGCGCATCACCTCGCTGATCACCGACGAGCTCACCTCGATCCGCGGCGAGTTCGGTGACGCGCGCCGCTCGGTGATCGAGCTGAACGCCACCGACCTCGACACCGAGGACCTGATCACCCCGCAGGACATGGTGGTCACGCTCTCGCACGGCGGCTACATGAAGAGCCAGCCGGTCTCGGAGTATCGCGCGCAGCGGCGCGGCGGCCGCGGCAAGCAGGCGGCCGCCACGAAGGACGAGGACTGGATCGACCAGCTCTTCATCGCGAACACGCACGACTTCATCCTGTGCTTCTCCGACCGTGGGCGCGTCTACTGGCTGAAGGTCTGGGAGGTGCCGCAGGGCACGCGCAACTCGCGCGGGCGCCCGATCGTCAACCTGTTCCCGCTGGCCGACGGCGAGAAGATCACCGTGGTGCTGCCGGTGCGCACCTTCGACGACGATCACTTCGTGTTCATGTCCACCAGCCTGGGCACGGTCAAGAAGACGCCGCTCACCGATTTCTCGCGCCCGATGAAGCGCGGGATCATCGCGGTCGACCTCGACGAGGGCGATTTCCTGATCGGCGCGGCCGTCACCGACGGCAAGCACGACGTGATGCTGTTCTCCGACAGCGGCAAGGCGGTGCGCTTCGACGAGAACGACGTGCGCCCGATGGGGCGCGCCGCGCGCGGCGTGCGCGGGATGATGCTCGACGAGGGCCAGCGCGTGATCAGCATGCTGGTGGCCGGCAGCGAGACCCAATCGGTGCTCACCGCCACCGAGAACGGCTACGGCAAGCGCACGCCGATCACCGAATACACGCGTCACGGCCGCGGCACCAAGGGCATGATCGCGATCCAGACCAGCGAGCGCAACGGCAAGGTGGTGGCCGCGGTGCTGGTCGAGCCGCGCGACGAGCTGATGCTGATCACCACCGGCGGCGTGCTGGTGCGCACCCGGGTCTCGGAGATCCGCGAGATGGGCCGGGCCACGCAGGGCGTCACGCTGATCAGCGTCGACGAAGGCATGCGCCTGTCCGGCGTCCAGCGCGTGGTCGAGGCCGACACCGACGAGGATCCGGGCGCCGAGCCGTCGTCCGGTGAAACGCCCGCGGGCGATCCGGGCGCGTCGGTCTGATCGGCGGGTTTACCATCGACGCCATGTCCGAGTCCGACGCCTCCTCCTCGCCCGACCGCCAGCTCGCCGCGCTCCGTGTGCGCATCGACGCGGTCGATGCCCAGCTGCTCGCGCTGCTCAACGAACGCGCCCGCCTCGCGATCGAGGTGGGCGAGGTCAAGAAGATCACCGACGCCCCGGTCTATCGGCCCGAGCGCGAATCGCAGGTGATCGCCCGCCTGCGCGCGACCAACCCCGGCCCGCTGGGCGGCGACGCGATCGAGGCGATCCAGCGCGAGGTGATGTCGGCCTGCCGGGCGCTGGAGCGTCGGATGCGGGTGGCCTACCTCGGGCCCGCCGGAACCTACAGCGAACAGGCGTTGCTCAAGCACTTCGGGCGCAGCGTCGACGCGGTGCCCTGCAGCAGCGTCGACGAGGTGTTCCGGATCACCGAGGCGCGGGGCGTCGACTTCGGCATCGTGCCGGTGGAGAACTCCACCGAGGGCGCGGTGACGCGTCCGCTCGACCTGATGCTGCAGTCGCCCTTGCGCATCAGTGGCGAGGTCACGCTGCCGATCCGTCACAACCTGCTCACCGCCAGCGGCACGATGCAAGGCGTCACCCGCATCTGCGCGCACGCGCAGGCGCTCGCGCAGTGCCAGGGCTGGCTCGATCGCCACTGCCCGGGCATCGCGCGCGTGCCGGTGTCGTCGAACGCCGAAGGCGCGCGCCTGGCCGCGTCCGACCCCACCGTCGCCGCGGTGGCCGGCGACAGCGCGGCGGTCACGTATCAGCTGCAGGCGGCGGCCACGGCCATCCAGGACGACCCGCAGAACCGCACGCGCTTCGTCGTGATCGGCTGGCACGAGTGCGCCCCCAGCGGCGATGACCAGACCTCGCTGATCCTCTCGGTGCCCGATCGTGCCGGCGCGGTCCACGCGCTGATCGAACCGCTCGCGCGCCACGGCGTCTCGATGAAGCGCTTCGAGTCCCGGCCGGCCCGCCAGGGCACCTGGGAGTACTACTTCTATCTCGATGTGATCGGCCACGAGCGCGACCCCAAGGTGGCCAGCGCGCTGGCCGAACTCAAGACCAATGCCGCCTTCTATAAGGTGGTGGGTTCCTACCCCCGAGCGACGACATGACGATCCAGGCTCCCGAATACGTCCGGCGGATCGCGCCCTACCAGGCCGGCAAACCCATCTCCGAGCTGGCCCGCGAGTACGGGCTCGACGAGGCGAAGATCGTCAAGCTCGCCTCCAACGAGAACCCGCTGGGCATGCCGGCGTCGGCCCGGGCCGCGATGATGGCCGCGATCGACGACCTCGGCCGCTACCCCGACTCCAACGGCTTCGACCTGAAGGCGGCGCTGTCGCGTCGCTACGACGTCCCCGCCGACTGGATCACGCTGGGCAACGGCTCCAACGACACGCTGGAGCTCGCCGCGCACGCGCTGGTGCAGCCCGGCCAGTCGGTGATCTACGCGCAGTTCTCGTTCGCGGTGTACGCGCTGGCCACCCAGGAGGTGGGCGCGCGCGCGATCGTCGTGCCCGCGCGCGACCACGGCCACGACCTCGACGCGATGGCCGCGGCGATCGCACCGGACACCCGCCTGATCTTCATCGCGAACCCGAACAACCCCACCGGCACCTTCCTGCCGGCGTCGGCGATCGAGGCCTTCCTGGCGAAGGTGCCGGCCTCGGTGGTGGTGGTGCTCGACGAGGCGTACAACGAGTACCTGCGCCCCGAGGACCGCTTCGATTCGTCCGCGTGGGTCAAGCAGTACCCGAACCTGCTGGTCTCGCGCACGTTCTCCAAGGCCTACGGGCTGGCCGGGTTGCGGGTGGGCTTCGGTCTGGCCCAGCCCGAGCTCACCGACCTGCTCAATCGGGTGCGCCAGCCGTTCAACGTGAACTCGATGGCGCAGGCCGCGGCGATCGCCGCCCTGGACGACGCGCCGTTCCTGCAGCGCAGCTACGAGATCAATCGCCAGGGGCTCGAGCGCCTGCAGGGCGCCTTCCGGCAGATGGGCCTGCCCTTCGTGCCCTCGTACGGCAATTTCGTGCTGGTGAAGGTGGGCAACGCGGCCGCCGTCTACGAGAAGCTGCTGCGCGCGGGCATCATCGTGCGCCCGGTGGCGGGCTACGGCCTGCCCGAGTGGCTGCGGGTGTCGGTCGGCCTGCCGGAAGAGAACGAGGCCTTCCTGAAGGCGCTGCCAGCCGCGCTGGCCGGATGAGCGGGCAGGGCACCGCGACGCCCGGCCCGATGCGGCGCATCGCGCTGCTGGGCGTGGGCATGATCGGCGGGTCGGTGGCGGCCGCCTGCCGCGCGCGCGGCCTGGCCGCCGAGGTGGTCGGCTACACCCCCGGGCCGGACGCGGCGCAGGCGGTGACGCTCGGCTGGCTCGATGGCGCCTGTCCCAGCGTGTCGCAGGCGGTTCGCGGCGCCGATCTGGTGGTGCTGGCGGCCCCGATCTCCGCGCAGCCGGCCTTGTTCGGCGAACTCGCGCCCCATCTCGAGCCGCAGGCCCTCGTCACCGACTGCGCCAGCACGAAGTCCAGCACCGTGGCCGCGGCCCGTGCCCAGCTGGGTGCGTTGATGTCACGTTACGTGCCGGCCCACCCGATCGCGGGTTCCGAGCGCCACGGGCCCGGCGCGTCGCGCCCCGACCTCTTCCAGGGCGCGCTGGCGATCGTCTGCCCGCAGCCGGAGAACACGGTGGGCGCGGTGGCGCGCGTGCGCGCCTTCTGGGATGCGCTGGGCGCGCGCGTGGTCGAGCTCGACGCGTCCCGTCACGACCGGATCTTCGCCGAGGTCTCGCACTGGCCGCACGCGGTGGCGTTCGCGATGTGCGCGGCGATCGCCAACGGCGATTGCGCCGAGGACGCCCTGCGTTTCGCGGGCGCGGGACTGCGCGACACCTCGCGCATCGGCGCGTCCTCGCCGCAGCTGTGGGCGGACATCCTGCTGGACAACCGTGGGGCGGTGCTCGAGTGCGCGCAGGCCTTCGAGCGCGAGCTCGGTGCGGTGCGTCGGGCCCTGGAGGCGGGCGACCGTCAGGCGCTGGCCGCCTGCTTCGAGCCGGGCAGCCGCTGGCGGCAGGCGCTGCGCTGACAGCGCGCGGGGTGTCAGCTGCGCTGGCTCGGGCGGACGTGCCGGATGTGGTAGGCGCGCAGTTCGGTGAGTTCGGCCACCACCGGGAACGGGAAGCCCTGGCGCTTGCCGCGGGTGTCGATCAGCAGGGAATCGAGGTAGGTGTCGAAGGCCTTCGGGTCGTCCCACACCGCGGCGATGTGGTTCACGATGCGCGGAAATGCGCCACGCAGCGCCACCAGCCGGATCTGCGGGGGCAGCAACTGCAGCAGCGCCACCGCCTGGGCGTTGAGGGTTCGCACCTGGGGCGCGGTGCGCGGGCGGTCGCTGCGGCGACGGCCATAGCGCTGCGAGGCCTCGGCGCTGGCCAGAGAGCCACCCAGTGTCTGGGGCCCGTTGGCACCGCTCTGGCGGGCGTCGCGGAGGGTCTGCGCGGCGCGCTGCGAGATTCGCGTCAGCAGCGCCACGACCTGGTCGTCATCGAAGGGAGCGGGTGTGGGCATGAACCGGGCCTCCTCGCCCGGTAAGATTCGCGCCGTCCATGGCGTGATCACGGATCGGAACTTTGCGCCGGCCCGGGCCGCCCGCACAGGAATTATTTCATGACGAAAGGTGTCGAGGCCAGCCACGCGCCGGTGATCACGATCGACGGTCCCACCGCCTCGGGCAAGGGAACGATCGCGGCGTCGGTCGCGCAGCGCCTGGGCTGGCACACGCTCGACTCGGGCGCGCTGTACCGCGTGCTCGCGCACCAGGCACTCGCGCGCGGCGTGCCGCTGGACGATGCCGACCGTCTGTCGGCCCTGGTCGGTCAGCTGGCGCTCGCCTACGAGGCCGATGGCCTGCACCGGGACGGGCGTCTGGTCGGCGACGAGATCCGGCAGGAGGCGGTCGGCTCGGCGGCATCGCGCCTGGCCGTGCTGCAGCCGGTGCGCGCGGCCTTGCTCGACGTGCAACGCCGCGCCGCCCGTTCCCCGGGGCTGGTCGCGGACGGCCGTGACATGGGCACCGTGGTGTTTCCCCGGGCCGATCTGAAGATCTTCCTGACGGCCAGTGCCGAGTCGCGCGCCGCTCGTCGCCATAAGCAGTTGATCGAAAAGGGGTTTTCTGCTAACTTCGACGATCTTTTGCTCGATTTGCAGGTTCGGGATGCGCGCGACGCCTCGCGCGAGCACGCCCCGCTGCAGCCGGCGAAAGACGCGGTCACCATCGACTCCACGCACCTCGACATCCATCAGACCGTCGAACGTGTGCTGCAGGCGTGGCACCGCCGCCCGCGCTGAGATCCATCGTCCGTCGTCCTCGACGGCAGGGGTTCTCGGCCAGGCAAAGGGTGTCCGGACGGCCTCGCGGCGGCGCCGGTCGATCCCCCTGGCGATCCCCATCGCCCGGGCGGTTCGCCCGGTGTCCAGGCGTCGACGTCCGGACTGTCGTCAACACCGCTGGACGGTACGCCTTCACCGGGGCCTCCCAGGCACCCACCGTCTCGTCCGCCCGGCGCGATTGATCTGGAAAACCAATTGACCACTGCCACAACCACCGCCCCTGCCGGCATGGAAAGCTTCGCCCAACTGTTCGAAGAGTCGCTCTCCCAGAAGGAGATGCGCGCGGGTGAAGTCATCACCGCCGAAGTGGTGCGCATCGACCACAACTTCGTGGTCGTGAATGCCGGACTGAAGTCCGAGAGCTACATCGACATCGCCGAATTCCACAACGACCGTGGCGAACTCGATGTCGAAGTCGGCGACTACGTCACCGTCGCGATCGACTCGCTCGAGAACGGCTACGGCGAAACCCGCCTGTCGCGCGACCGTGCCAAGCGCCTGGCCGCCTGGATCAACCTCGAGAAGGCGCTGGATTCCGCCGAACTCGTCACCGGCACCATCACCGGCAAGGTCAAGGGCGGTCTCACCGTCATGACCAACGGCATCCGCGCCTTCCTGCCCGGCTCGCTGATCGACACCCGCCCGGTGAAGGACACCACGCCGTTCGAGGGCAAGACCCTCGAGTTCCGCGTGATCAAGCTCGATCGCAAGCGCAACAACGTCGTGCTGTCGCGTCGCGCGGTGATCGAACTCACCCAGGGCGAAGAGCGCGCCAAGCTGCTCGAGACCCTGCACGAGGGCGCGATCGTCAAGGGCGTCGTCAAGAACATCACCGACTACGGCGCGTTCGTCGACCTCGGCGGCATCGATGGCCTGCTGCACATCACCGACATGGCCTGGCGTCGCGTGCGTCACCCGTCGGAAGTGCTGGCGGTCGGCCAGGAGGTCACCGCGAAGGTGCTCAAGTTCGACCAGGAGAAGAACCGCGTCTCGCTGGGCGTCAAGCAACTCGGCGACGATCCCTGGATCGGCATCGGCCGGCGCTACCCGCAGGGCACGCGCATGTTCGGCAAGGTCACGAACATCACCGACTACGGCGCGTTCGTCGAGATCGAACCGGGCATCGAAGGCCTGGTGCACGTCTCCGAGATGGACTGGACGAACAAGAACGTCAACCCCGGCAAGGTCGTGTCGCTGAACGACGAGGTCGAGGTGATGGTGCTCGAGATCGACGAGGACCGCCGCCGCATCTCGCTGGGCATGAAGCAGTGCAAGCCCAACCCCTGGGAAGAGTTCTCCGACAACCATCGCAAGAACGACAAGGTCAAGGGCACGATCAAGTCGATCACCGACTTCGGCGTGTTCATCGGGCTGCCTGGCGGCATCGACGGCCTGGTCCACCTGTCGGACCTGTCCTGGAACAAGTCGGGCGAAGAAGCCGTTCGCGACTTCAAGAAGGGCGACGAGGTCGAGGCGGTGGTGCTGGCGATCGACACCGAGCGCGAGCGCATCTCGCTGGGCATCAAGCAGCTCGAGGGCGATCCGTTCAACAACTACGCCGGCGTCCACGAGAAGGGCAGCGTCGTCAAGGGCAAGGTCAAGAGCGTCGAGCCGCGCGGTGCGGTGATCGATCTGGGCAACGACATCGAGGGCTACCTGCGGGCGTCCGAGCTGTCGCGTGACCGTGTCGAGGACGCGCGCAACCTGCTCAAGGAAGGCGACGAGGTCGAGGCGATGGTGATCAACGTCGATCGCAAGACGCGTTCGATCAGCCTGTCGATCAAGGCCAAGGACAACGTCGAGACCGCCGAGGCGATGCAGCGCATCGCCGCGGAGAGCAGCGCCGTGTCCGGCACCACGAACCTCGGCGCGCTGCTGCGTGCCAAGCTCGACAGCCAGAAGGATCAGTGATCCGGATGGCGGGCTGAGGAAACCGACCGACAACGGTGGCCATGAACGACGAATTGCTCGACGATCGCGGGGACGACGGCGTCCCCACGATGACCAAATCGGAGCTCATCGGCCGCCTCGCCGAGCGCTATCCCCAGCTGGTGGCCAAGGATGCCGAGTTCGCCGTGAAGACGATCCTCGACGCGATGGCCAAGACCCTCGCGGAGGGGCATCGCATCGAGATCCGCGGATTCGGCAGTTTCTCGCTCTCCCACCGACCGCCCCGGATCGGACGCAATCCGAAGTCCGGCGAGCGCGTGATGGTTCCCGAGAAGCGGGTGCCTCACTTCAAGCCCGGCAAGGAGCTGCGCGAGCGCGTCGATGCGGCCATCCGGGAGCCCTGAAGCCGACACCGTCGCGAGCCGTCCGGCCACGGGCGGTCGCACGCACTGCAGGTAGGAGGCAACAATGCGGATCGTCGCCTGGATCTTCCGGGTCGTGCTGTTCCTCGCGGCGCTGGGCTTCGCGCTGTCGAACACCGGCATCACCGAGCTTCGTTTCTTCGGCGTGGACGTCGTCTGGCGTGCGCCACTCGTGATCTTCCTGCTGGTCTTCTTCGCCGCCGGCACCGCGCTCGGCCTGCTGGGGGTCGTGCCGATGCTGTTTCGCCAGCGTCGCGAGATCACCCGCCTGCGCAAGGAGCTGCGCACCGGGCCGCGTCCCGGCTCGACGCCGCTGCCGCCCGGTCCGCCCGACGTGCCCGCCAGCGTGCCCCAGGCGCCCGGCTCCCTCGCCCGCTGACCACCGCCCGCGCCGATGGAATTCGAGACGTGGTGGCTGCTGGCCATCCCGCTGTTCTTCGGGTTGGGTTGGTTGGCCGCGCGCCTGGACGCCCGACAGGCGGGCCGCCCCACCGGGCAGCTGCCCGATGCCTACTTCAAGGGCTTGAACTTCCTGCTCAACGAGCAGCCTGACAAGGCGATCGACGCCTTCATCGACGTGGTGCGCCTGGACCCGGAGACGGTCGAGCTGCACTTCGCGTTGGGCAACCTCTTCCGGCGGCGCGGCGAGACCGAGCGGGCGATTCGCGTGCACCAGAACCTCGCCGACCGGCCCGACCTCGACGCGCGCCAGCGCGAACACGCGGTCTTCGAACTCGGCCAGGACTTCCTGCGGGCGGGGCTGCTCGATCGGGCCGAGGATGCGTTCAACCGATTGGCGGGCTCGAGCTACGCCGACGCGGCGCTGCGTCACCGCCTGTCGATCGCGCAGATGGTCAAGGACTGGCCGCTGGCGATCGATCTCGCGGCCCGGCTCCCTGGCGATGCCACCGGCTCGGTGCAGGCGGAGATCGCCCAGTTCCACTGCGAGATCGCCGCGCAGGCGCTGGCCGGCAACGGGAGCGACCGCTTCGAGCGGGCCGCCCGCGAGCTCGACGCCGCGCAGCGGTCGGCGCCCGCCCACCCCCGCCCGGCCCTGCTGCGCGGCGAGCTCGCGATGGCCGAGGGCGATCCGGGCGCGGCGATCCGCGCCTGGGCGCCCTTGTTCGAATCGCACCCGGCGCATGTGTCCCTGATCGCCCGGCCCTGGTTGTCGGCGCACGAGTCGATGGGCACCTGGCGCGAGGGGCTGGAGCGCCTGGAGCAGGCCCATCGACGCGACCCGGGGGTGGACACCTTCGCGGCGATCGCCGAGGCCCGCGCGCGTCACGAGAACCGGGCCGACGCGACCCGCTGGGCCGACGCCCAGCTGGGCGAGCGGCCCTCGCTGCTGGGCCTGGACGTGGTGCTGGGCCTGCGCCAGAACACCGAGCCGTCCGATCCGACGCTCGAGCTGATGCGCCGCGTGATCACGCCGCAGGCCCGTCGCCTGTCGCGTTTCGTCTGCACGCACTGCGGGTTCAAGGCGCGTCAGTTCTACTGGCAGTGCCCCGGCTGCAGCCGGTGGGACACCTACTCGCCCCGGCGGGGCGAGGAACTCGAGGCTGGCCGATGATCGACTTCTCCCGCGCCGAGGTGCTCGTGGTCGGCGACCTGATGCTCGACCGCTATTGGTTCGGGGACGTCTCGCGGATCTCCCCGGAGGCGCCGGTGCCCGTGGTGCGCGTGACGCGTCAGGACGAGCGGCTCGGCGGCGCCGCCAACGTGGCGCGAAACCTGGCCAGTCTCGGCGCCCGTCCGAGGCTGGTGGGCGTCGTCGGCGCCGACGAACCCGGCGATCGCATCGAGGCCCTGGCCCGTGAAGCCGGCATCGACTGTCATCTCGCGCGCGACGCCGCGATGCCCACGACGATCAAGCTGCGGGTGATCGGCCGGCAGCAGCAGTTGCTGCGCATCGACTTCGAGCAGCCCCCGGGCGCGCACGCGCTGGCGCGCAAGCTCGAGGACATCGACGCCGGGCTGGCGAGCGCGCGCGTGCTGGTGCTGTCCGACTACGGCAAGGGCGGGCTCGCGCAGATCGACCGGATCGTCGAACTCGGCAAGGCCCGGGGCGTGCCGATCATCGCCGACCCGAAGGGCGACGACTACCAACGCTACCGCGGGGTCACGCTGCTCACGCCGAACCGCTCCGAGCTGCGCGAGGTGGTCGGTGCCTGGAGCAGCGAAGCCGACCTGCACCGGCGCGCGCAGGCGCTGCGCCAGGAACTGCAGCTGGAACACCTGCTGCTGACCCGATCCGAGGAGGGCATGACGCTGTTCTCCGCGCAGGGCGCCTCGCACGTGCCGGCCCAGGCCCGCGAGGTGTTCGATGTCTCGGGGGCTGGCGACACGGTCGTCGCGGTGCTCGCCGCGATGGTCGCGGTGGGCCGTCCGATGGACGAGGCGGTCCGGCTGGCCAACCGGGCCGGGGGCATCGTGGTCGGCAAGCTGGGCACCGCGGCGGTCAGCGCCGCCGAACTGTTCGGAGAACCATCGTGATCATCGTGACCGGCGCCGCTGGCTTCATCGGCAGCAATCTCGTGCACGCGCTGAATGCGCGTGGCCACCGCGACATCATCGCGGTGGACAACCTGACGAAGGCCGACAAGTACCGCAACCTCGTCGACGCCGAGATCGCCGACTACCTCGACAAGCGCGAGTTCCTCGAGCGGCTGGACGAATTCGCCGACGCCCGCGCCATCTTCCACCAGGGCGCCTGCTCGGACACGATGGAGTCCGACGGCCGCTACATGATGGAGAACAACTTCCGCTACTCGGTGCGCCTGCTCGATTTCACGCAGCCGCGCGGCATCCCGCTGATCTACGCATCGTCGGCGGCCGTCTACGGCGGCTCGGAGCGCTTCACCGAGGACCGCCCGCTGGAGCGGCCGCTGAACGTCTACGGCTACTCGAAATTCCTGTTCGACCAGGTGGTGCGCCGGCGGCTGCACGAGAGCCGGGGCACGCTGGTGGGGCTGCGCTACTTCAACGTCTATGGTCCGCGCGAATCGCACAAGGCGCGGATGGCCTCGGTGGCCTTCCACAGTGTCAACCAGTTCCGAGAGCAGGGGCACGTCCGCTTGTTCGATGCGTGGGATGGCTGGCAGGCCGGCGCGCAGACGCGCGACTTCGTGCACGTCGACGACGTCGTGGCCCTGAACCTGCACTTCTTCGAGAACGCCGGCACCCGGGGCATCTTCAACGCCGGCACCGGCCGGGCGCAGCCGTTCAACGACGTCGCCAGCACCGTGGTGAACACGCTGCGCCAGCGGCAGGGCCAGCCCGCGCTCGAACTGCCGGCGCTGGTCGAGCAGGGGCTCGTGCGCTACATCCCGTTTCCGGATGCGCTCAAGGGCAAGTACCAGAGCTTCACCCAGGCCGATCTCACCCGGTTGCGGGCCACCGGCTGCGATCACGCCTTCCTGACGGTGCAGCAGGGTGTTGCGCGTTACGTGAATTGGCTGGTCGATCAGGCCTGATTGCCGGCCTGAACCCGTTTGGGGCTTGCGGCGCGGCGCTGTCAACGCCAGACTTTGCGCCGCGTTACTGCGCGTGAGGGCCACGCCCGTCACCGGGCGTCCAGCCGTCGTGCCGCCTCACCGATCAACGCAGTCGAATTCACGAAAGAACTGACCATGCACAAGCTGTTGCTGGCGATCCTGGCATTCCTTGCCTCGATCGGCATCGCCTTCGCCGCCGTCGACGTCAACACCGCCACCCAGGCCGAACTCGAGACGATCAAGGGCATCGGCCCCGCGATCTCGGCGCGCATCATCGAGGAGCGCAAGAAGGGCGCGTTCAAGGACGCCAACGACCTGCAGGAGCGGGTCAAGGGCATCGGTGAAGCCTCCGTCCAGAAGATGGTCGAGAACGGCCTCGTCGTCGGTGGCGGCAAGGGTGTCGTGAAGGACACCAAGTCGGCGCCCGCCAAGGCCGAGAAGGCCGCGGAGAAGGCCACCGAGAAGGCCGCCCCGAAGGCCGCGGAGAAAGCCGCCGAGAAGGCCGCGCCGAAGGCCGCCGAGAAGGCACCGGAGAAAGCCGCCGAGAAGGCTGCGCCGAAGGCCGCCGAGAAGGCGCCGGAGAAGGCGGCTGAAAAGGCCGCGCCGAAGACCGACAAGGCGGCCGAGAAGGCCGACAAGGGCGCGGCGAAGGCCGACAAGCCCGCCGAGAAAGCCGCGAGCAAGTCCGACAAACCGGCGGACAAGCCGGCGGACAAGGCTGGCGATAAGGGATCCGCGAAAGCGGACAAGAGCGCCGACAAGCCTTCGAAGGCTGACAAAGGCGCCGACAAGACCGCCGCCGACAAGGCCGGCAAGCCGAGCGAGAAGAGCGCCGACAAGGCGACCAAGCCGGCTGCCGACAAGGCGGACAAAGCTGCCAAGGCAGCCGACAAGGCCGACGACAAGGCCGCGAAGAAATAAATCGTCTGGCCGGTCGGTCGCCGCCGATTGCGGCGTCTGGGCCGGACCGGTTCGAATTCGAGCCCGCTTCGGCGGGCTCTTTTTCTTGGTTGGCGCGCATGCGCTACAGTCGGTGGCCGTGCGCCGCCAGACGCGGTGCGCCTGCGCGAAGAGTCCGATGACGCTGTCCTTCCTGCGCGAGCGGATGTCGCTGTACTGGCGGCTGGTCCGCCTGCACCGCCCGATCGGGATCCTGCTGCTGCTGTGGCCCACGCTGTGGGCCTTGCTGATCGCCGCGCACGGCGAGCCGCCGGCCTACGTGCTGTTCGCGTTCGTGCTGGGCACGGTGCTGATGCGCAGCGCCGGCTGCGCGATGAACGACTGGGCCGATCGCGACTTCGACCGGCACGTGGCCCGCACGCGCGACCGCCCATTGACCGCGGGCCTGATCCGCCCCTGGGAGGCGCTGGCGGTGTTCGTGGTGCTGTCGCTGCTGGCGCTGCCGCTGGTGCTGCCGCTGAACCGGCTCACCTGGGCGCTGGCGGTGGTGGCGGCCTTCCTCGCGGCGAGCTATCCGTTCACGAAGCGCTTCCTGTCGATTCCTCAGGCCTACCTGGGCATCGCATTCGGCTTCGGGATCCCGATGGCTTTCGCGGCGGTGCAGGAACGTCTGCCCGAGACGGCCTGGTGGCTGCTCCTGGCCAACGTCTTCTGGGCCGTCGCCTACGACACCGAGTACGCGATGGTCGACCGTGAGGACGACCTGCGGATCGGCATCCGCACCGCGGCGATCACCTTCGGGCGCCACGACGTGCTGGCGGTGATGCTCTGCTACGCGGCCACGCTGGGGCTGCTGGCCTGGGTGGGCTGGCTCGAGGAACTCGGGCCGTTCTACCACGGCGGCCTGTTGGTCGCCGCGGGCATCGCGCTCTATCACTACACGCTGATCCGCCACCGGGAGCGTGACGCCTGCTTCCGCGCGTTCAATCACAACAACTGGTTCGGTGCCGCGGTCTGCGTCGGGCTGCTGCTGGAGTACTGGATCCCGTGAACCTGGGCACGCTCTGTTATCTGTTCGCCGCGGTGTCGTGGGGTGCCAACCTGCCCCTCACCGCGAAGCTGTTCACCGCGTTCGATCCGTTCTTCATGACGCCGCTGCGCATCGCGCTCGCCTGCGGCGTGCTGGCGCTGGTCTGGTGGTTCCAGCGCGAGCCGCGGCCGGTGGCGCTCGGCCTGACCCCGGCGCGCCACGCCTTGATGTCCGGGCTGATGGCGGCGTTCTTCATGCTCTACAACCTGGGCCTGAAGTTCACGCACCCGATCACCGCGGCGGCGATCATCGCGGGGGTGCCGGTGTATGCCGGCATCACGATGCGGTTGGCCACCGGGGCGAAGCTGGAGCGCGGTTTCGTCGGGGCCACCGTGCTGACCCTGCTGGGCGCGGGGGTCGCGATCTACGGGCGCGCGAAGGCGAGCGGCACCGGACTGCGTCTGGAGGGCGGCGAGCCGCTGCTCGTGCTCTCGCTGATGTGCTGGACGCTGTACTCGATCTACGCGCAACGCTTCTTCGCACCCGGCGTGTCGCAGCTTCGCCGCACGTTGACCGCGACGCTGGGAACGCTGCCCTGGACGATCGGCGCCTGGCTCGTGATCTGGGGGGCGGGCTTCACCGGCGCGCCGCTGCTGGTCGTCGACACCGAGGCGGTGGTCTGGTTGCTCGTGACCGCGGTGTTCTCGACGGCGCTGGCCGGTGTCGCCTGGAACATCGGGGTGAACCGGGTGGGGCTGGCCGTGGGCTCGGTCTGGCAGAACACCGTGCCGGTGTTCGGCGTGCTGATCGCGCTGTTGTTCGGCATCCAGCCGACGGTGGAACAACTGATCGGCGGCGTGATCGTGATGGCGGGCGTGGCCTACCTGCAGTGGCAAAAGGCGCGCCCGACCCCGTGAGCGCGCCGGCCCTTCGCGCCAGCAGCCCCTAGTAGCTCGCCCCCACCTCGCGCTGCAGGCCGATCGATTCCTCCGACAGCGGCCCGAAGGCGTCGGGCCTGTCCGACGTGGTGGCCCGTTGCATGTCGCGGGGCCAGCGCAGGTCGTCGAACTCGGTGCCGCGGTGCATCGTGCAGCGGTTGTCCCACAGCACCAGATCGCCCACCCGCCAGCGGTGGGTGTAGGTGAACTGCGGCTGGATCGCGTGCGCGGTGAGTTCGTCCAGCAAGGCCTGCGCCCGGTCGTCGGGCAGACCGCGGATGCGCCCGATGTGCGAGGCCAGATACAACGAGCGACGCCCGGACTCCGGGATCGTGCGCACCAGCGGCCGCGGCAGCGGCACGAAGTTGCGCTGCTCGTCCTCGCTGAACTGCGTGAAGCCCAGGCGCCGGCGCGAGAACAGCAGCGAGTGTTCGCCGACCAGGGCATCGACGCGCTCACGTTGCGCCGGGCTCAGCGCGTCGTAGGCGGCGCGCAGGTCGGCGAATTGCGTGTGCCCGCCGATCGGGGCGACGCTGCGGGCGTACAGCATCGAGGTGTAGCCGGTGGGCTGCTTGAACGAGCTGTCGGTGTGCCACAGGCGATTGCCGAGCTGGAACAGGCGGATCCGGTTGTCCTTGTCCCAGATGCGACCGTCGCCGTCGAGGTTCGCGACATCGGCCAGCTCTTCGCGGATGCGCAGCGACGTGTTGTTCAGGGCCTTCTGCACCGTGCGCTCGTGCGGGCCGAACAGCCGCGCGAACGCGAGGTGCTGCTCGGCCTGCAGCGTCTGCTGCGGGAAGACCAGCACCGCGTGGCGCGCGAAGGCCTCGCGAATCTGCGCCTCGTCCGGAGCCGACAGCGGCCGGGAGAGATCGACGTCGCCGACCTCGGCGACGAACTCGGGGTTCACGGGCAGGATCGTCAGGGCCATCGCGGTTCTCCTCGGGTCAGGCGGCGGGATCGCGGCCGAACTCGTCCGCGAGCTCGGCCCCACGTCGGCATGCCGCCGCGATCGCCTCGGCGATCGGGTCGGCGAGCTGATGCCCGGCCATCACCGCGAGCGCCGCCGCGGTGGTGCCGCCCTTCGAGGTGACCCGCTCGCGAAGCACCGACGGCGGTTCGCTCGACTGGGAGGCGAGGGCGGCCGCCCCGCGGAACGTGGCCAGCGTCAACTGGCGTGCCTGCGACGCATTCAAACCCAGCCGGCGCCCCGCCGCCTCCACGGCCTCCATGAAATAGAACACGTAGGCCGGGCCGCTGCCGCTGACCGCGGTCACCGCGTCGAGCAGGGGCTCGGTGTCGACCCAGACGGTCTCTCCGACCGCGGCGACGATGCGCTGGGCGAGCTCTCGATCGGCCGCGGCCACGCCGGCATCGGCCCACAGGCCGGTGATGCCCGCGCCGATCAGCGCGGGCGTGTTCGGCATCGTGCGCACGATCCGGGTGTGGCCGCCCAGCCAGCGCGAGAGATCGCCGGCGCGGATGCCGGCGGCCACGCTGATCACGAGAGCGTGGCGCGCGTGGGCGACCAGCGGCAGCAGCGCTTCTCGCATCTGCTGCGGCTTGACCGCGAGCACCAGCACCTCGCAGCCCGGTTCGCCCGCGGGCAGCGCGTCCAGTGCGCGAACGCCGAAATCGCGGGCCAGCCGCTCGCGCTGTGTGGCGGCGGGGTCCAGCACGGTGATCGCAGGCTTCCCGGTGCCCTGGCCGCTGCCGCCGACCAGACCGCCGATCAGGGCGGTGGCCATGTTGCCGCCGCCGACGAAAGTGATGTTCATGGTTCTCTCCTGAGGAATTGCCGGGGTCGGACACCGGCGAGGATCAGCGCGCCGCCGTAGACCGCGGCTCCCGCGGCGACGATCCCGAGCACGAAGGCGATTCGCAATGCCGGCGTGGCGCGCAGCGCGATCCAATCGAAGCGCGGCACGGTCCAGGCCAGCAGCAGCCCGAGGGCCAGGCCGGCGAACGCCACCTGGGCGGCCAGCCGCCACCAGCCCGGCGCGGGCGACCAGGCCTTGGCGCGGACCAAGCCCGCCAGCAACAGGCTCGCGTTGATCAGCGCGGCCAGCGAGGTGGACAGCGGCAGCCCCACGTGGGCCAGCCAGGGCACCAGGGCCAGGTTCAACAGCTGCGTGACGGCCAGCACCACCAGCGCGATGCGCACCGGCGTGCGCACGTCCTGTCGTGCGAAGAACCCGGGCGCGAGCACCTTGACGGCGATCAGCCCCGGCAGACCGATCGCGTAGGCCTGCAGCGTGAGCGCGGTCATCCGGACGTCGCGCGCCTCGAAGCGGCCGTAGTGGAACAACAGCGCGGTCAGCGGCTCGGCCATCAGGGCCAGCCCCAGCGCGCAGGGCACCGCCAGGACCAGCGTCAGGCGCAGCCCCCAGTCGAGCAAGGCGCGGTAGCGCGTCTCGTCCTTCGCGCTGCTGGCCGCCGACAGGCTGGGCAGCAGCACGGTGCCCAGCGCCACGCCCAGCAGCGCGGTGGGGAACTCCATCAGCCGGTCGCCGTAGTTGATCCAGGACACGCTGCCCGGGGTCAGGCGAGAGGCGATGTGGGTGTTGATCATCAGGCTGATCTGCGCGGCCGAGACCGCGAGCACCGCCGGGGCCATCCGGCCGAGCAGCTGACGGGTGTCGTCGTCGCGCAGCGCGCGCCACAGGCCGGTGCCGATCCGCGGCAGCGCCCCCACCCTCGCCAGCGCCGGAAGCTGGATCGCGAGCTGCGCGACGCCGCCCAGGACCACCCCGATCGCCATCGCGTAGACGGGCGGGTCGATCCGATCGGCCAGCGCCCAGGCCGAACCGATGAAGCACAGGTTCAGCAGCACCGGCGAGAACGCGGGGATCGCGAAGCGTCGGTACGTGTTCAGGATGCCGGCCGCCAGCGACACCATCGAGATGAAGAAGATGTACGGGAACATCCAGCGCGTCATCACGACCGCCGCCTCGAAGGCCGCCGCGTCGCGCGCCAGGCCCGATCCGGTCAGCCAGACCAGCAGCGGCGCGGCCACGACGCCGACCACCGACACGCCGATCAGCACCCAGAACATCACGGTGGCGATGCGGTCGAGGAAGGCGCGGAAGCCCTCGGCATCGCGCTCTTCCCGCGCCTTGGCCAGCATCGGCACGAAGGCCTGGCTGAAGGCCCCCTCGGCGAACAGCCGCCGCAGCAGGTTGGGCAGCCGGAACGCGACGATGAACGCGTCGGTCATCGCGGAGGCGCCGAACAGGGTCGCGGTGAGGGTTTCGCGGACCAGCCCGGTGATCCGGGAGAGCAGCGTCAGCCCGCTGACGGTCGCCAGGGCACGCAGCAGGTTCATCGGCGAGGGAGGCAGGGCGTGGACGGGGTGGCGGACGACCAGCTTGCGCCCAAGGGGGGAGATGTTTTATTATCCAAGGCTTTCCCAAATTTCGGCCGAAGGGTTGTCGGCTGATGCGCCCGGCGGATGCCGGCACGGTGAGCACCGGAATTCACGGTGCCCCTGCCCGATCCCGTCGGGGCCGCCGGACAACCCGTCGGATGTCCCGAACCGTCGAACCCCAGGATTTTCGCATGGCCAATATTGCCTCCGCCCGCAAGCGTGCCCGCCAGGCGGTCAAGCAGAACGCCCACAACTCCACGCTGCGTTCGCGTCTGCGCACCGCGATCAAGTCGGTCCGCAAGGCGATCGCCGCTGGCGACAAGGCCGCCGCTGCCGAGACGTTCCGCGCCTCGCAGGGCGTGATCGACTCGATCGCCGACAAGAAAATCATCCACAAGAACGCCGCGTCGCGTTACAAGAGCCGCCTGGCCGCCGCCGTCAAGGCGATGGCCTGACACGCTCGATGCCCGGGCCGTCCGGCCCGGGTTCACGCGCCAGCCGCCGCCCGGCGGCCGAACAGTGCGCTGCCCACCCTGACGATCGTCGCGCCCTCGAGGATCGCGGCCTCCAGGTCGTCGGACATTCCCATCGACAAGGTATCCACCGCAAGCCCCGCGTCGAGCAGGCGCTGGTGCAGCGCGCGTACCTGCGCGAACTGCGCGCGCTGCGCCGCCAGCGTGGCCACCGGGCGGGGGATCGCCATCAGCCCGCGAAGCCGCAGCCCCGGCAAGCCTGCCACCACCCGGGCCAGCTCGAGCGCCTGATCGGGTTCGCAGCCGCTCTTGGTGTCCTCGGCGGCGATGTTCACCTGGAGGCAGACCTGCAGCGGCGGCCGCCCGGCCGGGCGCTGCTCGGACAAGCGGCGGGCGATCTTCTCGCGATCGACGCTGTGGACCCAGTCGAAATGCTCGGCGATCGGCCGGGTCTTGTTCGACTGGATCGGGCCGATGAAGTGCCATTCGAGCCGCCAATCCGGCCGCTGGGTCGCGCACTCGCTGATCTTGCCCAGCCCTTCCTGTAGATAGTTCTCACCGAACCGGCGCTGTCCGCAGGCGGCCAGTTCGAGCACCCGCTCGGCCGCGAACGTCTTGCTCACGGCCAGCAGCTCGACCTGCTCGCGCGCTCGACCGGCGGTTCGGCAGGCGGATTCGATCCGGGATTGCAGCGCCTCGTAGCGCTGTCGCAACGTCGTTTCGCCGTCCATCGCTCGATTCTACTGTCCGCCGGGCCTTCGACGGCGCTGGTGCGGACGGCTTCGAGAATGGGTTTGCTTCGATGCGGGCGGCGGGAGCGCCGCCGGCCGACTGGGACAGAGGAATCACATGGACATCGCCGAACTGCTCGCCTTCGCCGTCAAGAACAAGGCCTCCGACCTCCACCTGTCGGCCGGCCTGCCGCCGATGATCCGGGTGCATGGCGACGTGCGGCGGATCAACCTGCCGCCGATGGAGCACCGCGACGTTCACGGGATGATCTACGACATCATGAACGACGCGCAGCGCAAGGAGTACGAGGAGAGCCTGGAGTGCGACTTCTCGTTCGCGATCCCGGGCCTGGCGCGCTTCCGGGTCAACGCCTTCGTGCAGCAGCGCGGCGCCGGCGCGGTGATGCGGACGATTCCCTCGAAGATCCTGACGCTCGAGGAACTGAAGGCGCCGAAGATCTTCGCCGAGATCACGATGCAGCCGCGCGGCCTGGTGCTGGTGACCGGCCCGACCGGTTCGGGCAAGTCGACCACGCTCGCGGGGATGATCAACCACATCAACGAGAACAACTACGGCCACATCCTGACCGTCGAGGACCCGATCGAGTTCGTGCACGAATCCAAGCGTTGCCTGATCAACCAGCGCGAGGTCGGTCCGCAGACGCTGTCGTTCAACAACGCGCTGCGCTCGGCGCTGCGTGAGGATCCGGACGTGATCCTGGTGGGCGAGCTTCGCGACCTGGAGACGATCCGGCTGGCGCTGACCGCCGCCGAGACCGGCCACCTGGTGTTCGGCACGCTGCACACCTCGTCGGCGGCCAAGACGATCGACCGGATCATCGACGTGTTCCCCGCCGCCGAGAAGGAGATGGTGCGGGCGATGCTCTCGGAGTCGCTGCGCGCGGTGATCTCGCAGTCGCTGCTCAAGACCAAGGACGGCTCGGGCCGGGTGGCGGCCCACGAGATCATGATCGGCACGCCCGCGATCCGGAACCTGATCCGCGAGGCGAAGGTGGCGCAGATGAACGCCGCGATCCAGACCGGCGCCTCGGTGGGCATGCAGACGCTGGACCAGTGCCTGACCGACCTGGTGCGCAAGAACGTGATCGCGATGAGCGAGGCCCGCGCCGCGGCGCAGGTCAAAGAGAACTTCCCCGGCTGACCCCTTTCGGACCGACACCATGGAACGCGAACAGGCATCGAAATTCCTCCACGACCTGCTGCGCCTGATGGCCAGCAAGAACGGCTCCGACCTGTTCCTGACCGCCGAGTTTCCGCCGGCCTTCAAGATCGACGGTCGGGTGACCCCGGTGTCCAGCGTGCCGCTGACCGCCCAGCACACCGTCGAGCTGGCGCGCGCGCTGATGAACGACCGGCAGGCGGCCGAGTTCGAGGCGAAGAAGGAGGTCAACTTCGCGATCAGCCCGAGCGGCATCGGCCGCTTCCGGGTCAACGCCTTCATGCAGCTGGGCCGCGTGGGCATCGTGCTGCGGACGATCAAGAGCGAGATCCCCTCGGTGGAGCAGCTTCAGCTGCCGGTGATCCTGAGCGAGCTCGCGCTGACCAAGCGGGGCCTGATCATCGTGGTCGGGGCGACCGGCTCGGGCAAGAGCAACACGCTGGCCGCGATGATGGGCCACCGCAACGAGACCACGGCCGGCCACATCGTGACGATCGAGGACCCGGTGGAATTCGTGCACCCGCACAAGCAGTGCATCATCAGCCACCGCGAGGTGGGGGTCGACACCGAGAGCTGGGACGTCGCGCTGAAGAACACGCTGCGTCAGGCGCCCGATGTGATCATGATCGGCGAGATCCGCGACCGTCACACGATGGAGCACGCGGTGACCTTCGCCGAGACCGGCCACCTGTGCGTCGCGACGCTGCACTCGAACAGCGCCAACCAGGCGCTGGACCGGATCATCAACTTCTTCCCGGAGGAACGTCGGCAGCAGCTGCTGATGGACCTCTCGTTGAACCTGAAGGCGATCATCTCGCAGCGCCTGATCCCGATGGCCAGCGGCAGCGGCCGGGTGCCGGCCGTCGAGATCATGCTGAATTCGCCGCTGATCGCCGACCTGATCTTCAAGGGCGAGGTCGGGCTGATCAAGGACATCATGAAGAAGAGCCGCGAGCTCGGCATGCAGACCTTCGACCAGCACCTGTTCCTGCTGTACGAAGAGGGCAAGATCAGCTACGAGGACGCGCTGCGCAATGCGGATTCGGTCAACGACCTGCGCCTGAACATCAAGCTGAACAGCCGCCACTCCGACAAGGACCTGAACCGGGGCATCGAGCACCTCGGCATCGCCTGAGGCCTCAGGCGGCCGATTCGCCCGGATCGCCCCGCGCGGGCGCGACGCCGCCTTCGCGCAGGCGCGCGTGCCGCTCGGCGTGCAGCCGGTCGTGCGCCTCGCGCGTGCGCCGATCGAAGACCTCGAAGCGGAACAGCCGGCACTCGATCGCGCCGTTGAACAGCGCGGTCTTTCGCGACTCCTTGATGCCGAGCTGGCGCGGCAGTTCCCGGTCCGACGACAGCACGTGGACCTCCCACCCGGCGAAGTTCGCCTTCAGCGCGCGACCGAACGCGGCCATCGCGCGCTGATGGGCGTTGCCTTCGACGGCGTCGGTGGACGCGGGGGCCGGGGCCGTGGCGGGGGGGGCTTCGCGGGCGGCCGCGGCGGCGCGTGCCGCCGCCGAGGGCAGCCGCAACGTGCGCCCGGTCGGGGCGATCCGCCGATCGGGTGGCGGATCGGTGCGTGCGCCCGCCGCGGCGCTGGACGCGGGACGCAGGCGCGGCGTGTGCTCGGCCGGACGCACCTCCTGCGCGTCGAGCCGCTCGCCGTACGGCGGGTTCGTGATGATCACACCCGGCTCTTCGAACGGCGCGCGCAACTGGCCCGCGTCGGCGACCTCCAGCGTGATGCCCACCGCGCCCACGCCGGCGCGCTCGATGTTGCGCCGGGCCTGCCCGATCGCCTGCGGGTCGATGTCGCTGCCGTGCAGGCGCAGACCGGCCGATCCGTCGCGACCGGATTGCTGAGCCTCTCGGATCGCCTGCGCCCGCAGGGCCGCCCAATGGGCGGCGTCGTGCCCGATCAGGCGTTCGAAGCCGAACGGGCGCGAGAGCCCGGGGGCGATGCCCAGCGCCATCTGCGCGGCCTCGATCAGCAGCGTGCCCGAGCCGCAGAACGGGTCGAACAGCGGCCGTTGCGGCGTCCAGCCCGCCAGCGCGATCACTCCGGCGGCGAGGTTCTCCTTCAGCGGCGCCAGGCCCTTGTCCTCGCGCTCGCGGCGCCAGCCGCGCTTGAAGAGCGACTCGCCGGAGGTGTCGAGGTACAGCGTCAGCGTGTCCTCGCGCAGGAACGAGAACACGCGCACGTCCGGACGCTGCGTGTCGATCGTCGGGCGCTCGCCCTGGCGCTCGCGCAGGCGGTCGACGATCGCGTCCTTGACCCGCAGGTTCGCGAAGTTCAGGCTGCGCAGCGGCGAGCGCACCGCGGTCGTGTCCACGCGCAGCGTCTGTCGGCAGTGCAGGTGGTGCTCCCACTCGATGCGCAACGCCGCCCGGTAGATGTCCTCCTCGTCGCGGTAACGGCCCTCGCCGATCTGCATCAGCACGCGGCTGGCCAGCCGCGAGTACAGGTTCACGCGGTAGACCGTGTCCTGGTCGCCTTCGAAGGCCACCCCGCCGGGTGCCTGGCGGGCCTGCGCGCCGCCGATGACCTCGATCTCCTGGCGCAGCAGCGCTTCGAGCCCGCGCGGGCAGGGGGCGAACAGGCGCATCGGCGGGCTCAGGCGGCCAGCGCCTGCTCGAGGAACTCGAGCCGGTCCTGACCCCAGAAGGGCGTGCCCTGGTAGACGTACCACGGCACCCCGAAGACGCCCGCGTCCATCGCCTCCTGGGTGTAGGCGTCGAAGACCTGGTGCGTCTCGGGCACCGCGTGCATCAGCGCGTCGGCCGCCAGCCCGGCCTCGGTGACGATCGCGCGCAGCGTCGCGTCATCGGCCACGTTGCGCTCCTCGCACCAGGTGGCACGCATCAGCCGGCCGGCCAGGTTCATCGCGGCCGATTCGCCGTGGTGGCGGTCGGCCGCGATGATCAGCCGGCACGCGGTGTCGGCATTGGCCGGGAAGAACTTCGGGCGAAGGTTGATCGGCACCTCGCGGCGCTGGCGCCAGCGCTCGAGCTCGACGAAGCGGTACGCCTGGCGTTGCGGCGCGCGCTTGGCCAACGGCAGGCCGCCGGAGGCCGGGAACACCTTGTTGCCGAGATCGATCGGCTTGATCCGGATGCGCGCGTTGTGCAGTGCGCAGATCCGGCGCAGCTCGTCGTGGCCCAGGCAGGACCACGGCGATTGCGGGTGCATGAAGTAGTCGACGACCTTGTCCATCGGGAGACTCCTGGGGCCGCGTCGGCGCGGCCGGGGTGGGGGTGCCGTTCAGAACGGCTTGACGACGACCAGCACGACGGCGACCAGCAGGCAGATCACCGGCACCTCGTTGAACCAGCGGAACCAGACGTGCGAGCGGGTGTTCTCGCCGCGCTCGAAGCGCTTGAGCAGGCGCCCGCAGGCGTGGTGATAGCCGAGCAGCAGCACGACGATCAGCAGCTTCGCGTGCATCCATCCGTTGCCCGCGCCCAGGCCGATGCCATAGCCGAGCCACAGCCACAGGCCCAGCGCCAGCGCCAGCAGCATCAGCGGCTGCATGAAGCGCCACAACTTGCGCGACATCAGCAGCAGCCGCTCGCGCTCGGGACCGCCCTCGGGCGGCACCATCGCCAGGTTCACGAACAGCCGCGGCAGATAGAACAGGCCCGCGAACCAGCTCGTCACGAAGACGATGTGAAAGGCCTTCACCCAGAGCATCGCGACCCCGCTCAGCCGCGCACCTGGCCGCTGCCCAGCACGACGTACTTCAGCGACGTGAGGCCCTCCAGGCCCACCGGGCCGCGGGCGTGCAGCTTGTCGGTGGAGATGCCGATCTCGGCGCCCAGGCCGTACTCGAAGCCGTCGGCGAAGCGGGTGGAGGCATTGACCATCACCGACGAGGAATCGACCTCGCGCAGGAAGCGCATCGCCCGGCTGTGGTTCTCGGTGACGATCGCATCGGTGTGGGCCGAGCCGTAGGTGGCGATGTGCTCGATCGCCTCGTCGATCCCGCCGACGACACGGATCGAGAGGATCGGCGCGAGGTACTCGGTGCGCCAGTCTTCCTCGGTGGCGGGCGTGCAGGCCATCGCGTGCGACGACAGCAACTGGCGCGTGGCCTCGTCGCCGCGCAGCTCCACCCCCTTGTCGAGGTAGATGCGGCACAGGCGCGGCAACACCGTGGGCGCGATCGCCGCGTGCACCAGCAGCGTCTCCATCGTGTTGCACGGCGAGTAGCGCTGCGTCTTGGCGTTGTCGGCGATGCGCACCGCCTTGTCGACGTCGGCGGCGTCGTCGATGTAGACGTGGCAGATGCCGTCGAGGTGCTTGATCGTGGGCACCTTGGCATCGCGCGAGATGCGCTCGATCAGCGACTTGCCGCCGCGGGGAACGATCACGTCGACGTACTCGGGGTGCGAGATCAGCTCGCCCACCGCCGCGCGGTCGGTGGTCTCGATCACCTGCACCGCGTCCTGTGGCAGCCCGGCGCTCTCCAGGCCTTCGCGGATCAGCGCGGCCAGCGCCTGGTTGCTGTGGATCGCCTCGGAGCCGCCGCGCAGGATCGTCGCGTTGCCCGACTTGATGCACAGGCCCGCGGCGTCGATCGTCACGTTCGGGCGGCTCTCGTAGATGATGCCGATCACGCCCAGCGGCACGCGCATCCGGCCGACCTGGATGCCGGTGGGGCGAAAGCGCAGGTCGGTGATCTCGCCGATGGGGTCGGGCAGCGCGACGATCTGCTCCAGGCCGGCGGCCATCGATTCGATCACCTTGTCGGTGAGCGCGAGGCGGTCGACGAAGGCCTCGTCCTGGCCGGCCTCGCGCGCCGCGGCAAGGTCCTTCGCGTTGGCCTGCCTGAGCGCCTCGGTCTCGCGGCGGATCGCCGCGGCGGTCGCGAGCAGCGCCCGGTCCTTCGGGGCGGAGCTGGCGCGGGCCATCTCGCGGCTGGCCGCGCGGGCGCGTCGGCCGACGTCGGCGACGTAGGCGGCGATGTCCAGGGGTGGGTGATCCATGGTGACGGGCTCGGCAGGGCGGATGTTGGGGAGGGCGGCGCCGTGGGGGCGTGGGCGTGTCGGCCCGACCTACGCCGGCGCAGACAGCACCGGCGCACCGGCCAGCCGGCCGGCGAGCGCGGCCATCGCGGCCCACGGATCGGCGCTGATCAGGCCTTTGGCGATTCTATCGATCCGGGCGGCTTCCTGCACCGCGGCACGCAAGGTGGCGGTGTCCAGGCGGCGCAGCGCGTCGAGGTAGAGGCGGTCGCGCGGCGGGTAGAGCCGCAGCTCGCGGGTGAGACTGGCGGGCGCGCGACCGGCGTCGCGCGCCTGGGACAGGCGCAGCAGCTGGCGCGCGGCATCGGCCAGCGCCCACAGCACCAGCGGCGCGGCCTGGCCTTCGCCGCGCAGGCCCTCGAGCGCGCGCAGCGTGCGCGGCGCGTCGCCGGCGAGCATCGCCTGCGCCATGCCGAAGGCGTCGTAGCGGGCGACATCGAGCACCGCGTCGTGCACGCCGTCGGCCGGCAGCTCGCCCTCGGGGAACAGCAGGCCGAGCTTGCGGATCTCCTGGTGCGCGGCCAGCAGGTTGCCCTCGACGCGCTCGGCCAGCCACGCCAGCGTCTCGGCGTCGGCCCGCTGCCGTTGCGCGGCCAGCCGCTGCGCGATCCAGGCGGGCAGGTGCGCGTGATCGACCGCGAGGACCGGCACCCAGGTGGCCAGCGGGTCGAGTTCGGCGAACCAGGCGGTGTCGGTCACCGCGCGGTCCAGCCGCGGGCTGGACACCAGCAGACGGGTCGCGTCATCGAGCGTGGGGACGATCGCGGCCACGCCCAGGCCGAGTTCCCGCGTGGGCTTGGCGCTCAGCCGCAGTTCGATCAGGCGTTGCGAGGCGAACAGCGACAACGACTGCGTCTCGGCGGCCAGCGCCTCGATCCGGAAACCGCGATCGACGGTGAAGACGTCGCGCTGGTCGAAGCCGGCGCCGCGGGCCGCCTCGCGCACCCGATCGCCCGCCTCGATCACCAGCAGGTCCTCGTCGCCGTGGATCCAGGTGAGGGCGGGCAGTCCCTGGCGCAGGGCGCCGGCCAGGGCTTCGGGGCGGACCTGCGGCATGGGCTCAGCGCCTGACCGCGGCCAGGCGGCGCAACAGCTGCTGCACCATGTCGGTCTGCATCTCCCGGTGCAGCAGCGCCTCCTCCTGCTCCTTGGCGACCACCTGCGTGTCGGTGGTGGTGATCTCCCGGCGCAGCACGATCTCGGTCGGGGCGATCAGCTCGGTGCCCTTGGCCACGTCGGTGAGCTTGAACGAGAAACGCAGGCGCAGCTGGTACTCGCGCGGGCGGCCCGTGCTGGAGAAGCCCACGATCTCCTTCTCGCGCAGCTCCTGCAGCACGTCCAGCCGCACCTGCGCCTGGTCGGGCTGATCGACGAGACGGGTGCCCCCGAGCACCCGCACCATCCGGCGGAAGTCGCCGCCCAGCGCCGAGGTGGGCAGGAAGCCGGCGTACAGGGTCTCGAAGGGCAGCTGCGCCGAGCCGCGCAACTGGAAGCCGCAGCCGCCCAGCGCCAGGGCCGGCGCGAGGGCCAGCGCCCGCGCGAGCCGGCGCCGGCGGATCGATGTCTCAGAGGACGACATTGACCAGGCGGCCCGGCACCACGACCACCTTCTTCGGCGCGCGGCCCTCGGCCAGGCGCACGACGGGCTCGCTCGCGACCGCGGCGGCCTCGATCGCGGCGCGGTCGGCGGTGGCGGGCACCTGCACCGAACCGCGCACCTTGCCGTTGACCTGCAGCACCAGCGTCAGCGTGTCCTGCACCAGCGCGGCCTCGTCGACCACGGGCCAGGGCGCATCGAGCAGGTCGGTCCGCGCGGCGTAGCCGAGCTCGACCCACAGCGCGTGGGTGATGTGCGGCACGATCGGGTACAGCACGCGGATCAGGATCGACAGGCACTCGCGCACCGTCTCGGTGGCGGCGTCGCCCGCGGGCAGGCGCGCGCCCTCGAGCGCGTTGAGCATCTTCATCGCCGCCGACACCACGGTGTTGTACTGCAGCCGCTGGTAGTCGTAGTCGGCCTGCTTGAGCACCGTGTGGATCTCGCGGCGCAGGTCCTTGTGCTCGGGGCCCAGCGCGAGGCCGGCCAGCGGGCGCGCGGGCGAGGCCAGCGTGGCGCACTGCGCGTGCGCGTAGGCCCACAGGCGGCGCAGGAAGCGCTGCGCGCCCTCCACGCCGGTGTCGGACCACTCGAGCGTCTGTTCCGGGGGGCTGGCGAACATCACGAACAGGCGGGCGGTGTCGGCGCCGTGGCGATCGATCAGCGCCTGCGGGTCGACCCCATTGTTCTTGCTCTTGGACATCGTGCCCACGCCGTTGTACTCGACGAGGCTGCCGTCGGACTTCAGCTTCGCGCCGGTGACCCGGCCGGTCTCGTCGAAGACGTTGTCGACCTCCTCGGGCCAGAAGTACTCGATCGCGCCCTTCTCGGACTTTCGCGAATAGATGTGGTTGAGCACCATGCCCTGGCACAGCAGGCGGGTGAAGGGCTCGTCGAAGCGCACCAGGCCGCGTGCGGGATCGCCCGGGAACTGCCCGGTGACGTCGCGCATCACCTTCGTCCAGAACCGCGCGTACAGCAGGTGGAGCACCGCGTGCTCGATGCCGCCGATGTACTGGTCCATCGGCATCCAGTAGTCGTTGCGCGCGTCGACCATCGCGGTGTCGTTGTCCGGCGAGCAGTAGCGCATGTAGTACCACGACGAATCGATGAACGTGTCCATCGTGTCGGTCTCGCGCCGCGCGGGCTTGCCGCATTGGGGGCACCGGCAGGCGAGGAAGGCCTCGCTGCGCGCGAGCGGATTGCCCGAGCCGTCGGGCACCAGGTCCTCGGGCAGGCGCACCGGGAGGTCCTGGTAGGGCACCGGCACCGGGCCGCAGTCGGTGCAGTGGATGATCGGGATCGGGGTGCCCCAGTAGCGCTGGCGCGAGATGCCCCAGTCGCGCAGGCGCCACTGCGTCTTCTTCTCGCCCAGGCCCCGCGCGGCGAGGTCGGCCGCGATCGCGTCGATCGCGGCGTCGAAACCCAGCCCGTCGTACTTGCCCGAGTTCACGCAACGCCCGTTGCCCTTGTCCTCGTACCACGGTGCCCAGGCCTGGTCGGAGAAGACCTGGCCCTTCACGTCGATGACCTGGCGGATCGGCAGTCCGTACTTGCGGGCGAAGGCGAAGTCGCGTTCGTCGTGGGCTGGAACGCCCATCACCGCGCCGTCGCCGTAGCTCATCAGCACGTAGTTGCCGACCCACACCGGGACCGACTCGCCGGTGAGCGGGTGCGTGACGAAGAGCCCGGTGGGCACGCCCTTCTTCTCCATCGTGGCCATGTCGGCTTCCATCACCGAGCCGCGGCGCGCCTCGTCGACGAAGGCGGCCACCTTCGGATCACGCGCGGCGGCCACCGTGGCGATCGGGTGCTCGGGCGCGACCGCGACGAAGGTGACGCCCATGATGGTGTCGGCGCGCGTGGTGAACACGTACAGGCGCCCGTCGTTGACCGGCTTGCCGCAGGCGCCGTCGGTGGCGGTGTCGGCGATCTCGTGGGGGAAGGCGAAGCGCACACCCACCGAGCGGCCGATCCAGTTCGACTGCATCGTGCGGACCCGATCGGGCCAGCCGTCCAGGTGGTGTTCGACCTGATCGAGCAGTTCGGCGGCGTAGTCGGTGATCTTCAGGTAGTAGCCGGGGATCTCGCGCTTCTCGACCAGCGCGCCGGTGCGCCAGCCGCGCCCGTCGATCACCTGCTCGTTGGCGAGCACGGTCTGGTCGACCGGGTCCCAGTTGACGACCTGCGTCTTGCGGTAGGCGATGCCGCGCTCGAGCATCTGCAGGAACAGCCACTGGTTCCACTTGTAGTATTTCGGGTCGCAGGCGGCGATCTCGCGGCTCCAGTCGATGGCCAGCCCCATCGCCTGCATCTGCCGCTTCATGTAGGCGATGTTCTCGTACGTCCACTTCGCCGGCGCGACGTTGTTCTTCATCGCGGCGTTCTCGGCCGGCAGGCCGAACGCGTCCCAGCCCATCGGCATCAGCACGTTGTAGCCCTGCATGCGCAGGTGCCGGTACATCACGTCGTTGATCGTGTAGTTGCGCACGTGCCCCATGTGCAGCTTGCCGCTGGGATAGGGCAGCATCGAGCAGGCGTAGAACTTGCCCTTGGGGAAACGCGGGTCGTGCTCGATGGCGCGGTAGGCGTCGATGGCGTTCCAGTGAGCCTGGGCGGCGCTTTCCACCTCGCCGGGTGCGTAGCGTTCTTGCATGGGAGTCGGTGCCTGGGATGCGGTCGGAAGAACCCGGCATTATAGCCCGTCGCCCGCCCCAGAAGGACGAGGAATCAAGCACTTAGCGATCGTCTGAACCCGGCGGCGGGTGCGCGGCGGCGCCCGCGGCGGCACCGGGGTCGACGCCGGTCCGGCGCTCGGCACGGCGCGAGCGGGCGAACGCCGCCAGCGTCAGGCACAGGAAGGCCACCGCGAGCAGGGGCAGCCATCGCACGCCCGCGGTCCGCGCGACCTGCGCGGCCGCCGCCGAGCCCAGGGACATGCCGATGTACAGGGCCGACGCGTTCATCGCCAGCAGCAGGTTGCGCAGGTCCGGCGCGAGCGCGATCAGGCGCTTTTGCTGGGGTGCGTAGAACGCCATGCCGATCAAGGACCAGCCGGCGAACGCCGCCATGCCGATCGCCGCGCCGGGGGGGAGCGCCGGCACGACGAGAAACGTTCCCGCCAATGCCGTCACCGTGATCGCGAGCGTGCGCGAGGCGCCGAGGCGATCGCCCATCCGGCCGGCCGCCAGATTGCCGATCACGCTGCTCACGCCGGCCAGCAGGAAGGCGAGCGGCAGCGCGGGCGCGGGCACGCCGAAGCGATCCTGCAGGTAGACCGCCACCAGCGCGTACATCGCGAACTGCGCGGCCATGTAGCCCATCGCCATCGCGATCGCCCAGGTGGCCGCGGGGCGGGCGAACACCTGCGCGAAGCTCGCCAGCGTGACCGGGGCCGAGGGGCGACGGTCGCGCACCAGCAGCGCGATGGCGAGCGCCACCAGCAGGCTCGCCGCCGCCAGGCCGGCGAACATCGCGCGCCAGCCCCACACCCGAGACAGCGCGGTGACCAGCGGCAACCCCAGCACGGTGGCGATCGTCATCCCGCCGAACACCACCGACAGCGCGTGCCCTTGTCGATCGGCGGGCACCAGGCCCGCGCCCAGCGACGAGGCCACCGGCCCGACGGCGCAGGCGCCCAGCGCCATCAGCACGCGCGCGGCCACCAGCGTGGGGTAGTCGGGCGCCCAGGCGCTGCCCAGGCAGCCCGCGGCCAGTGTCGCCAGCCCGCCCAGCAGCAGGCTGCGCCTCGGCAGGCGCCCCGCGGCCACCTGGACGAGCGGGGCGGCCAGCGCGAACGTGAGGGCGAAGACGGTGACGAGGCTGGCGATCGCCGGCTTGGAGACCGACAGATCGGCGCTCATCGGGTGGACGAGGCCCACCACCGCGATCGAGGCCGTGCCCAGCATGAAGTAGGCCAGGCTGAGCGACCAGAGCGCCAGCGGGTGCACGCCAGCGGGGTTCACTGCGCAGGGGAGGGGCGGGACATCGCGCGTTGCATTGTCCCATCGCGGCGTGGCGGGGGCGGCGCGACACGCCGTCCGTGGGCCGGGTCGCGGATTCGTCGAGCGGGATTTCGAACCTCCGAAGGGCGGGGTTCCCGCGCCTCGGTCGTGGCGTGTCGCCCTCGCGGCATCCCGCGCGGTTAAGCTTGCCGGTCCGGACCCACCCCAGGAGGACAACCATGAAATTCTACGATTCCGTCGGACCCAACCCGCGCGTGGTGCGCATGTTCGCCGCCGAGCGGGGTGTCGAACTCGACAAGGTCAAGGTCGACCTGCGCGGCGGCGAGAACCGCCAGGCACCGTACCTGGCCAAGAACCCGTCGGGGCAGCTGCCCTGCCTGGAGCTGGACAACGGCATGGTGCTGGCCGAGATCACCGCGATCTGCGAGTACCTCGACGAGATCGGCCCGGCCGGCAAGACCCTGATCGGCAGCAATCCGCTGGAGCGTGCCGAGACCCGGATGTGGGTGCGTCGCATCGACCTGAACATCCTGGAGCCGATGGCCAATGGCTTTCGCTTCGCCGAGGGACTCAAGCTGTTCGAGTCGCGCATCCGCTGCATTCCCCAGGCGGCCGACGACCTGAAGAAGCTCGCGCAGGAGAAGCTCGCGTGGCTCGACGGCCTGATGGCCGGCAAGGCGTTCGTCTGCGGCGACCGGTTGACGCTCGCCGATGTCCTGCTGTTCGTGTTCCTGGATTTCGGCAAGACCGTGGGCCAGCCCCTCAATCCGGACCTGAAGAACATCCAGGCGCACTACGACCGGATGAAGGCGCGTCCCAGCGCCGCGGCCTGACGGCCCGGCCCCCGGCACGGCAGGCGGCCGTGCCGGCCCGCGCCCGCCGCGTGCGGGCACCCCTTGTCCTCGTGCACTCCCCGGAGGCTGCCATGTCGATGACCGAGACCGCGACCGAATCGGACACCCTGCCCCGCTATGGCGGCCCCCAGGCCTGGTATGGCCCCCAGATGGCGCCGCGACAGTCCGAATGGCTGCGCGTCTGGCGCGCCGAGGAACTCGCCGAGATCGAGGCCGCGGTGGCGGGCGTCGAACGCGCGGGGCTGGACATCCTCCAGATCGACGCCGCGCACTTCCCGCTGCCCACGGTGGCGCCGGTGCTGGCGCAGGTGAAGCACGAACTCCTGTACGGCCGCGGTTTCCAGTTGCTGCGGGGCCTGCCGGTGGAACGCTGGACGATCCGCCAGGCGGCGATCGCCTATTGGGGCATCGGCACGCACCTCGGGGTGGCCTGCTCGCAGAACGCGAAGGGCCACGTGCTCGGCCACGTGAAGGACCTCGGGCTCGACTACGCCGATCCGTTGGCGCGGGGCTATCAGACCAACGCCCGACTGCCCTATCACACCGATTCCACCGACATCGTCGGCCTGCTGTGCTGGCGCCCCGGCAAGGCGGGCGGCCTGTCGACGATCGTCAGCTCCACCACCGTCTTCAACGAGCTCGCCGCGCGCCGGCCCGACCTGGCCCGCGAACTGATGCAGCCCTTCGGGCGCACCCGGTGGGGCGAGGTCTCCGAAGGCCGTGCGGGTTGGTCGGCGCTGCCGATCGCGATGCCCGCCGGCGAGCGCCTGGTGGTGAGCTACGTGCGCAGCGCGATCAACAAGGGGCAGCGCATGCCCGAGGTGCCTCGCCTCACGCCACGGCAGGTGGAGGCCCTGGACGCGCTGGATGCCCTCACCGAGGACCCCGCGCTGTACCTCGACATGGAGTTCAAGGCGGGCGACATCCAGCTGCTGTGCAACCTCAACATCCTGCACAGCCGGACCGCGTTCGTCGATCACCCGGAACCCGAGCGCCGCCGCCACCTGCTGCGCCTGTGGCTCACCTGCCCGGACGGGCCGCCGCTGCCGGCGGCGCTGGTGGGCAATCACCACGAGCCCACCGGCGCGGGGCGTCCCGGTGGCATTCGCGTGGCCGGGGTCGCGCTGAAGGCACCGCTCGAGGCCGAATAGAACGCCGCGTTCGTGGCGGCATCTCGTTTGCCGCGGTGATCGCACTGCACACGGTTTGACAAGCGCCCGGGGCGACCCTTAAATGGTCCGCGCCCCGGCGCCCTCGGGCACCCGGTTCCGAGGGCCTTCCGCCGTCCGGGCGCCCACCCCTCCAGGAGCCCACCATGTCCCAGGCCGCCCGTTTCCGTACGCTGCTGCGCAGCGGCAAGATGATCGTCGCACCCGGTGCCATCGACGGCATCACCGGCCGGGCGATCGAGCGCGCCGGCTTCAGCTGTGCGTACATGACCGGCGCGGGCACCTCCGCGACGCTGGGCTATCCGGACTACGGACTGCTCACGCTCACCGAGATGGTCGCCAACGCGAGCCGGATCGTGAACTCGATCTCGCTGCCGCTGATCAGCGACGCCGACACCGGCTACGGCAACGAGCTGAACGTGTTCCGCACCGTGCAGGAGTTCGAGCGGGCGGGCGTGGCCGGCATCCACATCGAGGATCAGGTGTTCCCGAAGAAGTGCGGCCACCTCGACAACAAGGAAGTGACCAGCCGCGAGGACTACATCGCGAAGATCCGCGCCGCGGCCGCCGCCCGGCGCTCGCCCGATTTCTGCGTCATCGCGCGCACCGACTCGCGGGCGGTGCTCGGCTTCGACGAGGCGATCGCCCGGGCCAACCTCGCCTTGGCCAATGGCGCCGACATCGCGTTCGTCGAGGCGCCGCAGTCGCTCGAGGAGATCGCCGCGGTGCCGCGCCGCGTGAACGGACCGTGCCTGCTGAACGTGGTGCGCAACGGCAAGACGCCCGACCTCCCGCTGGCCGAGGCCGAGCAGATGGGCTACGCGATCGCCATCCTGCCCGGTCTGCTGCTGGGCGGCATCATCGAGGTCTGCGACGAGCTGCTCGGCCAGGTGCAGCAGCTGGGCAAGTACCCGCCCGCCAAGAGCGAGGCCTCGCCGGCGCGCACCTTCGCGCGCTTCGGCTCGGCCGAGTGGGACGCGCGGCGCACCGCGTTCCGGGGTCCGCTGGCCGACGCGCCCGAGCGCGCGTCGGCGCCCCAGGCCGGCGCGCTGGCCAAGTGAGCCGCGCCCGCCGCACCGGAGTCCCGCGATGCCCGAAGCCCTGACCCTGTTCGACAAGATCTGGCAACGCCACGTGGTGGTCGATCGTGGCGACGGCTACCACCTGCTGTACATCGACCGCCACCTGATGCACGACGGCTCGGCCGCCGGCTTCGCGCGGCTGCGCCAACGTGGCCAGCGCTTGCGCCGTCCCGACCTCGCGTTCGCCACCCCGGATCACTACAACTCGACCGCCGGCGGCACGGTCGAGGCGATCACCGACCCGCAGCACCGGCAACTGGTCGAGGTGATCCGCACGAACGCGCAGGAACACGGGGTCACGCTGTTCTACCTCGGCGACCAGCGCCAGGGCATCGCGCACGTGGTCGGACCCGAGCAGGGCATCACGCTGCCGGGCATCACGCTGGTGTGCGGCGACTCCCACACCTCCACCCACGGCGCGCTGGGCGCGCTCGCGTTCGGCATCGGGTCCTCGGAGGTCACGCACGTGATGGCCACCCAGTGCCTCTGGCAGCGCAAGCCGAAGGCGATGCGCATCCGGGTCGACGGCGCGCTCGGCCCGGGGGTGGGCGGCAAGGACGTGATCCTCGCGATCATCCAGCGGATCGGCGCCGCCGGGGCGGTGGGCCATGTGATCGAGTACGCCGGCGAGGCGATCCGCAGCCTGTCGATCGAAGGCCGGCTCACGCTGTGCAACATGTCGATCGAGGCCGGCGGCCGCGCCGGCATGGTCGCGCCCGACGACACCACGTTCGCCTACCTGCACGGCCGGCCGTTCGCGCCGACCGGGGCCGCCTGGGACAAGGCGCTGGCCTATTGGCGGTCCCTGCCCAGCGACGAGGGCGCGCGTTTCGACCGCGAGGTCACGCTGCAGGGCGCGCAGATCGCCCCGATGCTCACCTGGGGCACCAGTCCGGAGGACGCGGTGTCGATCCTCGACCGTGTGCCGGACCCCGACGCCGCGCCGGACGCCACGCGGCGCGAGACGATGCGTCGGGCGCTGGCCTACATGGACCTGAAGCCCGGCACGCCGATGGACCAGGTGCCGGTCGATCGTGTCTTCATCGGCTCGTGCACGAACAGCCGCATCGAGGACCTGCGCTCGGCGGCGGCGGTGGTGCGGGGCCGGCGGGTGAAGGTGCCGAGCTGGGTCGTCGCGGGCTCGGGGCTGGTCAAGCGCCAGGCCGAGGCCGAGGGCCTGCACACGGTGTTCAAGGAGGCCGGCTTCGAGTGGCGCGAGCCCGGCTGCTCGATGTGCGTCGGCATGAACGGTGACACCGGTCTGCCGGGTCAGCGCATCGCGTCGACCTCGAACCGCAATTTCGTCGGGCGCCAGGGTCCCGGGGTGCGCACCCACCTGCTCAGCCCCGCGATGGCCGCCGCGGCCGCGGTGACCGGC